>Ga0102934_1003781_pt1 | contig 10223 bp, 9 predicted proteins | sample SalPonR2_A_D1_MG_FD_78175 | JGI IMG/M metagenome (GOLD analysis project Ga0102934, IMG submission 78175) | Salt pond soil microbial communities from South San Francisco under conditions of wetland restoration - Salt Pond MetaG R2_A_D1_MG | ecosystem: Environmental > Aquatic > Marine > Intertidal...
CTCGGCCCTGCTGTTGAATTCGATATGGTGATTCCGGGCCCATTCCTCAAGGGCTTCAAATGAGGGAACGATCAGCGCGGAGACGAATTTTTTCTGCTCGCCGATGACCATCACCTGCTCAATGAAGTGATCCGCCCCCAGGGTGGATTCAATGAGCTGCGGGGCAATATATTTGCCGCCCGATGTTTTCATCAGGTCCTTGATGCGGTCGGTGATCCGAAGCTCTCCGTTTTCATCGAATTCCCCCACATCCCCGGATCTAAACCAGCCGTCTTCGGTGAACGCCTCGGCGGTTGCCTCCGGTTTGTTGTAATAGCCCTGCATGACATTGCCGCCCTTGATCAGGATTTCACCGTTCTCGGCGATTTTGACGTGCACGCCGGGCATCGGGATGCCGACCAGTCCGAATTTGAAGTTGTGGGCGAGGTGGCAGGTGGCAGTGGCCGTGGTTTCGCTCAAGCCGTAGCCATACCAGACAAACATGCCGGCCGCATAGAAGAACTCCTCGATATTCTGGGCCAGAGGGGCGCCGGCGCACGGCATGAACCGGATGCGGCCGCCGACCAGATCCCGGATTTTGCCTAATACCAGTTTGTCTGCCAGCTTGTATTTTATTTCAAGCGGCAAGGGAACGGGCTTCTGATCCTTTTTCAGATTGTTGCGCTGCCTGCCGGTGCCTAATGCCCAGTGAAAAAGTTTTTTCTTCATGGCCGGGGCGGATTCGAGGTTATGATACACGGCGGCATAGATTTTTTCATACACCCGGGGCACCGCGCACATAATCGTGGGCCTGGCCTCCTTGATAAAATCGATGATAAGCGAGGGGTCATCCAAATAAATGATTTCCATGCCCTTGTATAAGGCGTAATAGGTCCAGGCGCGCTCGAAAATATGGGAAAGCGGAAGGAAACAGAGAGAGACGTCGTTGTCGCTTGGATCCATAAGCCGTTGATCATGGGCGGCAGCGGCGAAAAATATATTAAAATGGTTTAAAATAACGCCCTTGGGCTCCCCCGTGGTGCCGGAGGTATAGATCAGGGTGAGTATATCGTGCTGGGAGGCCCGGGCCATACGGTTGTCGATTTCATCACCGAGTTTTGAATTTTTGCCGATTTCCAGAAAATCGGAAAGATACATGGCGTTGCCCGTGTCACCCAGCCGAATATTCGGATCAAAGGCGATGATTTTTTGAAGCGAACCGCAGTTGGGAAACAGGGCTCTGGCCTTATCGTACTGCTCCTGATCGCCCACGAAAAGCAGCCGGGCCTGGCAGTCATTGATGATATACTCGGCCTGGCCCCCCGTGTTGGTGGCATAGATGAACACCGGTACAGCCCGGATGGCGAGCGCCGCAATGTCGATAATGGTGCATTCCGGTTTGTTCTGGGAGAAGATGCTGATCATCTGCTGGTCTTGGATTTCCATTTCCAGCATGGCTTTGGCCGCCTGGTTGATTTTGTCACCGAACTCGCGCCATGTAATGGACTTCCAAACGTCTTCCCGTTTGGCCCGCAGGGCGATTTTATCGCCGTATGTGTCCGCTTGTTCGCGAATCATCAATGAATAGTTGGGTTTATCGGATAGTTCCAAACCTTCGTACAGAGCTGCCATTTGATTTGTCCTCTGATGGGGGTATGGGGGATACCGGTTATAGGTTGTCCCGATCAAAATCGAAATATGAGTCAATGGCTGAGAAACCTTCGTCTACGGTTTCTTTATACAGCCGGTGATGTCTGTAGAGAGAGCTCAGCCAGTTTTTAAGGTGATGCTTGCGCTCCTCAGTGATATAATCGCTTTGTTCGAGGTAGGGGAGCATCATCCCATTGATCTGTTCATGGAGCGTAATGAGCGCTTTAAGCATATGGTAGAAGGATTGACGTTGAACATTGACGATTTTTTGGGGCGCAATATTGGGGTCCATGATGACAGCCTCCTTTTAGTTCATCGCATCCGGCATCTGGAATCTGCCATGGCCGTTAACGCAGTAAGCGTTCCCGGGGGCGATCGCCCGGCTGAAGTCTCCGACAAAATACATTTTTTGGGATGTCGCCGGCGCGAAAATAAAATTTTTTTGAAATACCTCCTGGCCGAAAGGATGCAGAGAGGCCAAGTCATCGGTTTCAATATAGATTTTTTGGGCAACGCCGAGATTGTCCTTTAGTGCGTATATCAGCTCCATTGCGGCCATACCGTCGAAATTTCCGCTGAGTTTTAAATGAAGGTTGCCTCCTTTGCGGCGACTGGTAATCCGAAAATTAGCTGCCATTTAAAAGCCTCCTTTAAAAATGGTCAAAAATGCTTAAACAAACTTTAAGTGGATTGTCCGGTCAATACGTCTATTCATGGAATTTGCAATTATGGTGCCATGTATGGGAGTTTTTGATGAAACCGGAGGGCTGGATCATAGTGAAATGATTTCAGAATGTTAAGCTTTTGCCGGAGCCATCGGGCAGAAAGAAAAAACGTGTGCCTGTCTAAGCGTTGTTTACACCTGAAGTGAGCGTTTTAATTCGGGCTGAGGGGTTTCTGGAAAGTCCTCAAACGTCGGCCATGGGAAATGAGAGGACAAATTCAGTGCCTTTGCCGAACTCGCTTTTGACCGAAATTTTGCCGCTCCGGGCCTCAACAATTTTTTTGGCAAATGAGAGGCCCATACCCCGGCCATAGGGGTCTTTTTCTTTGGCCGCAGGGGTGCGGAAACGGCCGGTAAATATTTTTGCCAGGTCATTGGAACGGATGCCAATACCTGAATCCGCGATCCGAAGGATGACTTTGTTATCAAGGGCATAAAGGTCAAGACGGACGCTTCCCCCCTTTTCAGTATACTTAATGGCATTTGACAGCAGGTTATTTAAAATGATGTCGATGTCCCATTCTGCCGCCCGGATATACAAATCATTCTCCGGCAGGCGCAGATTTAGTTCGATACCTTTATTCCGCGCCATCTCAGTGTACAGGGTGACCGATTTTTGGAGATGCTCGGCTATTTCCACGGCTTTGAGCGCAACACTGGCCTGGGATTCCCATTGATACATATCCAAAAGCCCGGTTGAGGTCTCCATTATCGCATCGATACGGGTATTCATCCGGTCGACGAATTCCCGCTGCTTATCGGTCAGGGGACCCACGTATTCATTTTTGATCACATCCAGAATACTTTGGATGGCCATTAACGGGGCTTTGATTTCGTGCGACATCATTTGGATGAAATTGTTTTTGACCTCATCCTGTTTTTTCTGGAATTCATAAATCCGTGCATTTTCAATGGAAACCGCCGCCTGGCCGGATAATGCCAGCAGAAAGTCATTTTCTTCCTTTGTAAACTCCCGTTTTTCTCCCGTATAAAGCCGCAATGAGCCGATAAACTGTTCCCTGGCCCGCAATGGAATCGCCAGGATACTGACGATGCCCTCTTTTAATGCAGCCTCCGGGTATTGGAGCGAGCCATCTTTGGTCGCATCCATAATATAGTGGAATTTTCCGCTGCGGATTTCCGGAATGCTTCTATCCGGATGCACCGGGCCCTTGGACATGTATTTGTCGCTTAACCCGCAGGCGGATACAAGGTCCAGTCGATTGGCGGATTCCTCCAGCAGGTAAATGGCAACCCCCTTGACATTCATCAGTTTTCGTACCTGCCGGCATATAAATCGCAGGCGGGGGTGGAAACCAAGGGTGGATGTGGTGTCTTTGGCCAGCTGGTTCAAGAGCGCCAGCCGTTTGTTGGTATATTCGAGTCTGTCCCTCAGTTCCCTGAAGTTGCCGATGATATGGTTTAATCGGTTGATCAGGTAATGCACCAGCAAAACGCTGATAAACAGGACAATATCAAAAAAAAACAGAATGAGGAGGACAAAGCCGATGCTTTGGAGCACGGTTTGGGGGATAAAGGAGGCTTGGTAGAGCGGCGGCAGTCCGCCAATAAATTTCAGCAGGGCGATGGCATTGGTGGTAAGGGCCATGCCGGTGATATAAAAAAGATGGTTCGGGGCAGGCTGCAGAACACCGACCAGAATCATATGAAAGAGGAAATAGAAGAGAAAAAAGCTCCCCACGCCGCCGGTATAATGAAACATCAGGGAAAGGGCCGCCCAGTCAAGCGTCAGTTGTCCGGCGTTCCATTTTTCCAATGAACGGGTTTGCCGCTCAAGGGATGGATTGGAGAGGATTTTATGAAGCCCAAACTGCAAGCCCCCGTTGCCGGCCGCCAGAAGCGCGCAAATCCAATATATCGGGTATTCAGGGATGTTAAGAGTCAAAAAATGATTGATGATGGGGGTGCATCCCCCGACAACAGCCAATAGTATCCAGCGCAAACGGATGCTCCAACGCTGGTTGGCGAGCATCATTTCTCGACTGTTTGACCCGGCTGCAGTTGCCCGGGGGAAAGAGGCCGCCTTCATGCCATATATCAGCCTTTTTGCAGCATTTGTTTGATTTTCTCGATCAGGGCATTGAGTTTGACCGGTTTTTCAATAAACGCTTCCACCGGCAGAAAGTCTTCATCTTTTTCCGGTGAAAATTCCATATTCATTTTTTTTGAAATACCGGTCAGCATGAGAATGGGAATTTGTGCATAAGGCTTGTATTCGGATTTTGGATCCGGATTTTTCAGCTTCTGGGAGATTTGGAAGCCTTCGGTGATCGTATCCATCATGACGTCCATGACGATTAAATCCGGGGGCGCGGATTTAATCTTTTCCAATCCTTCGGTGCCGTTTTCAGCTGTCGCCACCTGGAAACCATTGGCCTCAAGAGCGATTTTGATGCCTTCAACGAGATCCGGATCATCGTCAATAACAAGGATTTTTTTATCCGCCATTGTCCTTCTCCTTTAAATAAATATACAATGCGTGGAGCATGAAATACAAGGATCATAAGCGCGAACCAGCATTTCCATGGTCAGTTCAATCTCTTCGGCCGAGCGGTCCTTGATTTGGGGGACCAGGGACTCAAAATCCTTCTGGATGTTGCCGTGATTCTGGTTGGTGGGGATGACGCAGTTGGCCCATGTGCAGATGCCGGCATCATCGTATTCATATTCATGGAACAGAATGCCCCGGGGCACTTCAACAGAAGCCGCCCCTTTTCCCGCCTTTACGGCAGCAGCCGCCTGCTCATCAACAATTCCGTCTGCAAGGATCGCGTCGATCAGTTGGATACCGTCTTCCAGGCAGTGCGCAATCTCAACGATCTGCGCGACATTGTTCATAAAGGGGTTGCAGTTGACCGGCTGCAGACTGAAGACTTCGGCTACGGCCTTGGCCTTTGGGGAAAGCTGCTGGTAGCTATTGTTCAGCCGGGCCAGCGCCCCCACCATATAGGATTCCCGGTTATGTTTGGAAAATTTGGCCGTGGATTGCGGCACCAGAAATTCATTGCATATTTTCGGATAGTTTTTCACCGGCCAGGTGCCGCCGTCGGTTGAGGTGATATCGCCGTCGTAAAACGCGTATTCATTCGGATGCTTGAGGGCGATGAATTCCGTCTCTCGCTCAAAATGGGGCAAGCGGTCGGCATGGGCGCGGACCAGTTCCACCAGGGCGTCCAGGTCGGCCATGCCGTCTTCCAGCCTTGCCCTAAGTTTTTTTAATTCCATCGGGGTCGGCCATTTGGTGAACCCCCCGACTACCGGCCGCTGGGGATGGGTGGTGCGGCCGCCGATCAGGTCGGACATTTCGTTGGATAACTGATGGAGTCTGACTACTACCAGCACCTCATTGCGGTGGGAGGATGCCAGGGGAAAAACGCTGGGGGCGCCCAAAAGATCGGGCAGTACCAGGTAGCCCACATGGAGAATATGGCTCTGGATATTTTCCGCATGCAGCAGCAGTTTTCTCATGTTTTCAGTCTGTTTGGAAACGGCGATATCCATGGCTTTCTCGGTTGCTTTTAACGAGGTAAGGGTGTGGCCGATGGAACAGATGCCGCATATGCGCGAGGTGATATGCGCCGTCTCAAACCATTTCCGTCCCCTGACCATGGCCTCGAAAAAGCGCGGCGCTTCCACCACCTTCCACTGGCAGTTTTGCACCTGCCCGTCCTTAATCGTGATATCAATGTTGCCGTGCCCTTCGACCCGGGTGACGTGTTTGACTTGGATGGTTTTGGTCTCGTTCATTTGGCCACCTCCGAGTATCCGGTGTAAAGTCTGAATTTTCCGAAAATATCATTTACATCCAATCCATACTTGTTGAGAATGTCCCGCTGGGCATCGGTGTTCGGATCCTCCACCATCCCACGGCATCCCCAGCAGAAACTGCCCTCCTTGATGCATGTGGCACCGCATCCGGCCCGGGTAATCGGCCCCATGCAGGGCATTCCGCGCTCAAACGCGCAGATATTTCCTTCTATTTTGCATTCAACGCATACCGGGTAATTCGGGATCTCGGGCTTTTTGCCAAGCAGCAATGATTTGAGCACGCGGACGAATTCCGGGCGGGATATCGGACAGCCCGGAATTTCAAAATCAACCGGCACGACCGCCTTAAGCGGCCGGGCCGCATAGGTCTCATAATTCATGGTCCTGTCGCCGTAAACGGTTTCACGGACGTAATCGAGTTCAAAGAAGTTCTTCAGGCAGTTGATCCCGCCGAGCGCCGCGCATGAACCCAGGGCGATCAGGGTGCCGGCGTTTTCCCGGATGGTTTTCAGCCGGGATTCATCCGACCGTCGGGTGATGGAGCCTTCGACAAACGCAATGTCATAGTCATCTCTATGCTCTTTCATGGCCTCCCGGAAGCTGACAACATCGACATGCTCAATAACCGCCAGCAGATCGGCCTCCAGGTTAACGATTTGGAGCTGACAGCCTTCGCAGCTGGCAAAATCAAAAAACGCGACTTTGGGCTTGTTCATCATAGCGCCTCCTTTAAGTCCGTGATGTCCGAATACCTGAATACCGGGCCATCCTGGCAGACATAAACATTGTTGATCTGACAGTGCCCACATTTTCCCAGACCGCATTTCATCCGGCGCTCAAGAGAGACAAAAATCTGGTTATCCGGAATTCCTTTGGCTCTGGCCTCCAGAATGACAAAACGGTACATCACCGGCGGGCCCACGATAATGCAATAGGTATCGGCGGGGTCCACCTGGAATTTTGGAAAAAGTGTTGTGATGACCCCCACATTGCCGGACCAGTTCGGATCCGGCCGGTCAACGCTTTCCAGGTATTGGACATCCGCCCGCTCCGCCCATGCTTCCAGTTCTTTGACAAACAGGCGCTCCCCTGGATTTCTTGCACCAAACAGAATGGTGATGTCATTATAGGCATTCCGGTGATCCAGCACATAGTGAATAAAGGATCGCGCGGGCACCAGCCCGATGCCGCCGGCAATGAACAGAATGTTTTTGCCCCGGCCTTCCTCAATCGGAAAACAGGTGCCAAAGGGGCCGCGAATGCCGATTTTATCCCCTGTTTGAATGTTCTGGACAGCGGAGGTGACATTTCCGACCCTGCGGATAACGAGTTCAAAGGTGTTATTATCAGAGGGAGCCGAAGATACGGAGATCGGTGCCTCGCCGATGCCCAGAAGCGAGAGTTCAATAAACTGGCCCGGCTTGTGGCCAAGCGGCTTGCCGTTTATCAGCGACAATTCAAAAAGTTTTTCCGTCGCTGTCAGCTGTTCAATTCGGGAGATTTCAGCCCATTGCGGGACATACGGGGAAGTTTCGGCAATGACAGGACTCATTTGACCCCCTCCTTGTATTCTGTCTTCAGTTGGTTAAATACTTGAACCGGGTCTGCGATGCCGGCCAGGCATGCGTTGGCGCAGCGGCCGCATCCGACACATGCAAAGTCTTGCAGGGTCTTGAGCTGATATAAGCCCTTTCAATAGAATCGATGTCGGTACCTTGCCGTGCGGCTTTCCCGAAAATTCTCCCCGGTGCCGACTTTGGCGAAATCCTTGAGCAGGCAGCCGTCCCACTGGCGGTAACGGAGCCCGTGCGTGAGGTCCAGATCCATTTCATCCTGCACATCAAAACAGTAGCAGGTGGGGCAGACCAGGTTGCAGGTACCGCAGGAAAGGCACTTGTTGGCATTCTCACGCCAGATTGGACTTTCTTTGGAATGTTCCAGTAGTTTGGGGATTTCATAGCTCGGAAAATCCAATCCCCTGACCAGGCTCAGATTATGAATGGTCTTGCGGTGGTTGATCCGTCGGCTTTTTTCTTTTTCGTTGGCAGGCCGACTCTTGGCGTATGTGGAAAGCAGTTCTTCCCCCTTTGCGCTGCCGATTTCAACGGTATAGGCATCCTCAATATCGGTAAACATCAAATCAAAACCGTTATTGACGCTTGTCGCGCCCATGGCCGCCCAGAATGAATGCGGGGGTATCCGCTTGGGGTCCACACCGATCAGAAAGCTGGCTTCCCGCCGTTTCAAATAATGGGGGTCGGCAGTGCCGCTCGAGAATATCTTATCCAGCAGGGCGATGGCCTTTAAGTCATAGGGATGGATGCCAAAAACCACCAGCGGCGGGCTTTCAAAGACCGGAGAAGCCTCGAGTTCGGGGCCGGTTGAAAAGCGGAACAGGGTCTCCCTGGGGGGCAGGAAGTATTTTTTGGGCGGGTACCGGGTACAGTCAAAATCCATGCAGAGCTGGTCAGGGGAAGCAATCGAACTGTAGAGATAGGCCCCGTTTTGTTTTACCACCCCTTCCACCTGGTAGTGTTCGAGAAGGTTTTGAACAAAATGCGTCTGTTCTTCTTTTTCCATGACTCGTAAATCCATAACCTCTCCTTCCTTTGAGGTGTGACGGGCGTGACACGTGTGGAAGCGAAACAGGCCGAAAGCAGGGAATTTAGATATGTGGAACAGGGATGACCTTAAGCCCATTTACTGAAAAATAATGCAACATGGATGCCAACCTGTCAGGGTTGCGCCTTTATCACCGAAAGGCCGTCGAACATCGGTTTTTGAGGATGAGGCGGGGCCTCCTTGACCTAGTCTGTCAATTGTTTATTTACATCCTGTCAAACTCCGGGTGACATTAAAATGGATGGCTTCATAAAAGATGGCCACCAAAGAGATCTCAAAGTAATTGGCATATTCCTTGCCTAAGATTTAAGTACGAGAGGTGTTAGTGCCAAAATTTAATCCGTACCGAAAGAAGCAAAAATGACTCCCGGCTATGGGCTGTGGCCGGTCCTAAAGGGCCTGACGGTATCTTCAAGTATCATTTAACTATGAAAAACGGGAAAGGGAGGGGGGATCATATGGGCCAATTCGAAATCGCTTGCGAGACATTTACGACAAGCCGCCATAATGACACGATCGTGGCGTTGCGTTTTCAGCCGCACTTTTTGCTGCGCACCGCTAATTTGAAAGACCGGGACAAGGCCCTGGATTTTCTTGAACGGGTCTCAGCGGATCAATCCATTAGGGCGCTGGTCGTGGCCGGTTCTCCCGATGCCAAGGGGAGGGAGGAGTTTATAGATTTTTTCAGGCAATTCCGTGCATCCGGGATGGATCCGGCATTAGTCCATAGAATGTATAATGTGATCAGCCAACTGGTTCTGAGGCTGGCAGAGATGAACAAGTTTGTTGTTTATATCAACAGCGGCAGAGTGCTGGCCTCATTTCTAAATATCGGACTGGCCTGCGACTATCGGATTCTTGCAGAGGATGCCCTTATACAGAATCCTTGTGTTGATGTCGGCCTTATTGCAAAGGGGGGCGGGGCATATTTTATTCCAAAGCTGATCGGGCGGGCTAAAACATATGAGATCATGCTGTCAAAAAGCGATCTCAGTGCCCATGAGGCCAGGGAACTGGGATTGGTCAACGAGGTGGTGCCGTTTGCCGATCTCGAACGCGCCGCTTTTGAGCGGGCCGAAGAATTTTCAGAAAGGCCGATGTCTTCCGTGGCCGCGCTGAAAGCACTTCTCAATTTTTCCTATCAGGATCTGCAGGCATATCTGGAGTATGAGAACGAGGTGCTCCTGCGTTCATTTAGCTTGGATAATATTTTTGAAATGGCCGAATAGCATGGTCAATAAGCTTGATTTTGGTTTGTTGTAGTTTCCTCCCATTCATTTTTTTTACTTCTTTATGACATGCGCCAGGTAACCATGGGATGCTTTTCTTAAGGAACCTTCCGGGTGTCAGTTTTTTTTACAAGCTGGAAAAATTATGGGCATCTGAACACTGTTTGAACTGTTATAGAGGCTTATCAAATGCCTTTTCTATGTCATTTGACCATCAATTTGATAGATAA
>Ga0102934_1003782_pt1 | contig 10223 bp, 12 predicted proteins | sample SalPonR2_A_D1_MG_FD_78175 | JGI IMG/M metagenome (GOLD analysis project Ga0102934, IMG submission 78175) | Salt pond soil microbial communities from South San Francisco under conditions of wetland restoration - Salt Pond MetaG R2_A_D1_MG | ecosystem: Environmental > Aquatic > Marine > Intertidal...
CCTCCCTCCTCCCCCGCTCCCTCGGCCGCCTCCGTTGCCGTGTCACCCGTGGCTGTTCCCACCACCTCTCCTTCCACGATGTCTTCTCCTCCCTCCACCATCTCGCCCACGGCCACTGCCTCCTCCTCAAAGCGGTGGGCCGGCTCAAGCTTTGTGCGGAGCTTGATCCCGTAGACGCCCAGCAGCTGCGCCGTCTGTGTCAGGAACTGCTGCACCTGCGGGTACAGGCGAGCGTAGGACGCCTGAAAGCGCTCCAGGATCTTCGCCACCTCCGACCTGTCCGCGCCCTCGAAGGCCGCCGCCTGGTTGTCGATCGCCCACCGGAGCTTCTCGTGGAAGAGCCGGAAGAGGTCGTACACGTCGCGGGCCACCAGCTCCGCACACATGAGCGTGACCTCGCTGTCCGCATCCTCCTCTGCCTCGCCCAGCGCGCACTCCAGCCCCGAGCTCAGCACCTTCTCGGCCTTGCCAAGCTGCCCCACAAGGTCCTTGGCGTCGATCTCCCGCTGCCCTATCACCTTCATCTCCTCGAATTTGGAGGTGAAGGTCTTCGCCCGCTGGAGCACGTACTTGCTGTAGCGGGCGATGAAGTCGCGTCGGTCCAGACAGGCCCCCGCCCCCCCCACCCCCGCCCCGTCCATCACGTCCACGGCGCTGATCGCCCCCGCGTCGAAGTACCGGGACCGGGACTTCTTGCACCCCTCCCGGCTCATCTTGGCGCACACCTTCTTGTAAATGCGCACATCGTCGGGCTCGCATTCGCGGAGGAGGACGTGGAAGAGGTACAGGGCCTTGGCCACGGTGCGCCAATCCCTCTCCGCCATCTTCGCCCACAGCTTTCGCAGCGTGACTCGGTAGGGGTTGCTGCCCGCAGTCAGGTCCTCGTCCCGATGGAAGGTGGCGGTCGCGTCCAGGATGGCGCCGATGAACTCGGGAGGCGGGCGGGCATCGTCCGGCCGTGTTGCCTTGAGCAGCATGCTTTCAAAGTCCCCGCTAAAGTACTCTTTCAGCTCTCTGGTCATCTTCTTCCCCTTGCTCGCCATGCCCTGCACCTTCTCCGTCAAGAAGAATACGTTCCGCATCATCCGCGCCTGCAGCGGCTCCCGCGCCACCCCGTAGCCGGAAGGCTTGTACGCCAGCGCCTTGCCCTTCTTGCCTTTGCCATACCTCGACCTCGGGGCTGGGCCACGCATTTCTCTCCCTCGCGACCTCGAGCGCCCGTAGCGGGCCGCCTTCCGCCCTCGGGCGCCTCTCGCCTTCATGTATTCGCGCCCATCTAGCTCCCCACCGTATTCGTCACCACCCTCATCGTCCTCGTAAATATCCTCCTCATAATCATCCTCTTCCGCCATGCCGTGGAACCCGTCTTCCTTCTCGTCCATATAGACACGACGCGACTTATGGCTCGCTCCCATGGCTCGTTTCCCGAAGTCGGGCCTTTTCTTCCCTCGCGTGCCAGTACTTCGTCGCGTCGGTGGAGCCAAGAAGTCGTCTTCAAAGTCTTCTTCATCCTCTGCCTCCTCTTCCCGGTAGATCTCGACGGAAGGCTGCCGTCTCCGTGCCCCCGGGGTGGAGAAAGTAGATTTGCTCGATCTCCTGGCGCTGATAAAGCATGATTTCGGGTTAGATCGCGGCTTTGCATGGATATAAAAAGATAGAGAGCCAAGACAGACATTTACCAAGCAATTTTATCATGTTGTAAGAGCTCCATAAGTGTCACATCAACGTCAATCAAAGCGGAAGGATCCCGATTCCCGCAAGATGAGGTCACTCCACCCTCGTCTTCATGTACGTCTTACAGCCACTTTCTCCTGGAAAGACGCCTTATCCTTATATGGAGAGAAAATGTGCCCAAGTGCGACGCAGTGTTGTATATGCTTACCTCGCAGCTTTTTTGGCAGGCTTGGCACGACCGGGCATGCCGCCGCTGCTGCGCGAGGTCCCCACTTTCTTGGCTTCATTGATGAAAATTACCAACAGCAGCGCCAAAGCCAGAAAAATGCATCGCAGCACACCTGCCATGCTAGTTTTTTGTGAGAATGGGCGCATGGCCGGAAGAGATCAGATAGAGGCGGTGAAGATGGCCATAGCATAACTAAGCTCCGTGTGCCGACGTGCGGCTCGTGCGGCCTCTGAGCGCCTCGGTCGCTCCTCCGGGTAGGATTGCGCAGGCGCTGGGGGGAGATAGAGCTGCTGTTAGGGTTAGAGAGCTGAGGTTGGCCGCGCTCTGTCAGGCAGTTGTTCGTCCTACAAAGCGCACAGAGACGAGACTTACATTCTTACGTTCCATTGTAAGATGCACTACGTGCGATGTGCGAACTCGCCTCGTTCGACGAGATGATCTTCTATCAAAAGAAAAAGAGTGCGCCACAAAAAGGTTTCGTGCGAATCATTTATCTGGACTTCGTCGGGACTATCCATCAGGTAACACTTACTACATATAATTACATATACATTTCTTTACATGTTTTCTAGCAATCGCGATAGCTGAAGCGGAAGAAGTAAAATGACTGAGGCCGTTATTGAACCATGAGAGGAGGCGAAAATGCGGACGCGCATAAAGCAGGGCAACTCCAGCCCAAAGCGATCCACACATTTGATGATCTCGCAAACTTCCCCACCAAGGTTTTGTCCTCTAAAGTATGCTTGGCAAAGCGCTTCATTATAAGCCACAAAGCATTCTGGACTCAGCAATCTTCGCCACACGAGCTCAGGTCTCACTATCTCTTGAGAGATAGTCATTTCCATCTCTTCCAATGTCATAAACATTGCTGCAAAGCGAGAATTCAATGTCAGTTGCAGCCGACCACCACAATAAACCGCGCTACAGATAGCCGAGCCATCGTCGTCGGCACACATGTCCAGAAAGCTCTGTACTTGCTCTTCTTCCTCGAGCAAAGCCATCGACGCGCCAGACGTGACCTGAGGGCCGCGGCTCTCCACCCATTCCGCCACCGACGAGGGAAGAGAAAGCCGAACCAGTTTTGCGACCTCCTCCAGATCCTCCTTTGCTTCCTGGTCCACGTGAGCCTTCGCATTCGCGTTCCGTGTTTCCACGCTCCACAGGTGCCAGGACGTCAGCAAATGACGCGTGCGCTCTACAGCCACCTCGCCGCTGGATAGCAAATTCAAGAAAGGTCCCGTCATCTCCAGAGTCGTATTTTCCCCGCCAGCGCTCGCAAAGCTTCTTGCTGAAGAATTATGCTTCTTTGTACATGCGCTCCGAGCAGTCTCGTGATCGCTGCCGGCGAGGGTGCTGGACCCCCCACCCAAGAACCCTACTCTCTCGGTCTCCGAATGAAAAACTTCACACGCATCTGCTGGTGGACCTCGGAAGTTGTTATAAGTGACCATGGCACTGCCTCTCTCGCTGCTGCTCTCGCTTACACTGTTGTTGATACAGGCGCTGTCGCTCCTCTGACTCTCCTTCCCGTTCGTTGCAGAGCCCGCACCTCCGGCGATTCCTGATGCACGGCTGTCTTGGGGCCCCTCGCCCGAGGGCAAGCATGGGAATGGATCTGTGAGGGCCGACCGCTCCCTTTTGCGGGGCTGAGAGGGCTTCGGTGCTTCTTGGGGCGCTGAGCGCTGACTCGCGTGCAGATCCCAAGCTCGCCCTGCCTGCGCGTGCGATTGGGGTGCATCAAGACTTGGTGACCGGAACGAAGACTGGGAGGCCGGAGCCTGATGCCATTTCGGAAGTGCTGGGGACGACAGGGATGCAGCTGACTTTTCAGTGCCTTCTTCTGCCTCCTCATCCTCTTTCACAGTATCGTCCTCTCCACCCTCTCCATCTCGATGGTGCTGTTGCTGTTGCTGCTGCTGATGCGGTTCCTGTTCTTGGTATAATTGATATGACTGCGGTTTCTGCTGCTCTTGTCCGTGTTTGACTTGCTCCAGCCCTTGTAATGCCTGCTGTCCCTGTTTCTCCTGGTGGCGGTTAGCAAGCTGCTGCGATGTTTCTTGTCGTGCTGGCGGCGGCTGATCCTGCTCTTGAATCAAGCCATGCCCGTGATGCTCCAGAATCGGTTGTTGATTTGTCTCTTGCTTTTGACCTGACAACTCGCCGCCCTGCTGTTGACCTTGACGTAGCAGCTGTGAATTAAGATAGGTACCCTCATCTCGCTTTTGACGCCTTTGGCTGTCACACCTCTGGAAATGGGGCGGGTGTGAAACTTTAAAGATGGGTCGATCGGGCAGTGGTGTTGAAGACGACTCTGAGGGTGTTGGCCTCTCATGCTGTCGATCTTTACCCTCTTCCCCTTCCCCTTCCTCTCGTTGACTATCTTGTTCTTGATGGTGGTGTTGGTACTTTGGCTGAGCCTGTCGATGCGGCTGCGGCAGCTGTTCATGCTGTTGTTGACCGTGGCCGTGTCGGGGCTCTCGCTGGTGTTGCCCTTCATCCATCCGCCCTTGCTCTCGTTGTTCCTGCTCCTCGCGCAATAGTTCTTCTACTCGCTGATGCTGGTGCTGCTGTCGGTAGCGGTGTCGATGTCTATCTTTCTCCTCTTCTTCTGGGTCTCCCCCTTCGTCTCTCTCTTCTTTCTCTTGCTCTCCTCCTTCTCCTACTTGCTCTTCGCCTGGTTGCTGAAGCTGCTCTTGATGATAATGATGATGCTGTACCTGCTGCTTCTGTGACTGTAGTTGTAGCTGTTGATGTTGCTGTGGTGGCTGTTGGTATCGCTGCTGTTGGAGGAGCCGGTTCTGCTGCTGCAGGTTTTGGCCTTGGTGATGTTGTGACCCGTGGGGTGCGTGGAGCCCTTCATACTGTCGCCGCTGCTGCTGCTCCTGTTCTTGGAAAAAATGTTGAAACTGAAAGTGTTGTGGCACTTGCTGTCGGTGCGTACCCCCGGCACCCGATCGAGACGGCTGGTCGTAAAAGGGAGAGCGAGATGGCATGCCCGGGAGCTGTAGCCTATCTCCTAGAGTGGGGGCCGAATAAGCTGGCGAGATTCCTTGGCCCATTCCCTCACCAATCCCACTCATGACACCGACAGCGCCATCACCCTGAGGCCCCATCCCCCCGTGCAGAGCGGCATGGGAGCGAGCCAGGGCGGCCCCAAGGGGCATGGTCACGCCTTGTCTTACGCTTGCTGCGCTCGTGGCCACTCCCGCGTCATAGTAAGGGCCCGCGCCTAAATCCAATGGCATGCGTGGCGCGTGCGATGGCCCACCGATACCGACGTGAGGCAAAACTGGATGTTGCTGTTGCAGGGGGGGAGGGAAAGCCAGACCCACCCCGACCCCTCGCCCCGCCTGGCGCCCTCCGCCGTCGTCTGAGGAGCCCCGTCCCTCCACGCCGCGATCGCTAGCTCTGCCTGTCTCGTCTCTTCCACTCCTCGCAGCGCTGTTGGCATCACTCTTAGCGCGCGCCGGGTGATTGAGCGCGAAGGTCGGCTTCCTGGGTCTCCCGCGAGGTCTTGGGTTCGGCACGCACCGAAGGTTCAGTCTTTGGCATCGACGGCAGGGGATTGATTTCTGGTATCATCAAAAAGGGTAGAAAATGCGTCGATGGAAGATATAAGGAGTAAGAATTGCGGGGACATGCGCGCCTTTCGCAAGAAACAGATGTTCGTGTCTCAGAAGTGGACGTACCTCACACTTCACGTGCGAACGGAAGCAGCTTAAACAGGTTGTATCAGTCACACTCGTGTCCTGTCAGACCAAAATAATGGTAAAAGGCGTAACATGAGAGGGCACCATTAGACGATAGCACGAAGCAGAAAAAATATAGGGAAGACATTTGGCCGGAGAAGACCTTCGCTCTCGCAGTCAAAGTAGGGCAAAACCTTGCTAAGGATGCCAAGTACTGCCCTCAAATAATCATACCTCCATGGTCGTCTTGTATTAGGTCCCGCCAGACTAGGCAATGCCTCCTCTCGAGCACTTCTTCACGACCTGTGTCTTCGGTGGTTTCTGTTCCTGTTTGTTGGCTCCCTTTAGCGCTCTTCTGACACCTCTGAACAAAATCCTTCATTACCAGGTTTAAAGTTCATCATATGCGAAGGTCAATATAATCAGCGGCAACGTAGTATGTGTGTGTGATGACAAGCTTGCCTTAGCAGGCCCTGATCGGATTTTGTCCGGTGTTCACTTGTAGCTAGCGCGGACTGAAGCTCAAAGCGACTTCCACTTCCGGGTAGGAAACAATCGGCCAAAGGGCGGGGACGGTTGTTAGGGGTTCATGGATGCCCGAACAGAACGAGTATGAGGTGCACTAAAGCCTGACGTTAAAAAGTAGATCCGAACGTAATAAACACAAGTCCTGGGTCCTTCAATATTTTTTCGAGTCGTAGAGCACACCTCAGGCCATGCTATCTCATGAAATATCCTATATATCATGCAAAGCGTTTCCGCGGCCCTATGCCTGACGCCCTACCAAATCTGATGGAGAGAAATTCACCTCCAACTCCTCGTCAAGCGCAAAAGCAAGGAGTCTTTCTTTCTTTTCCATTTCCGACTGCGTGACTACCATGATACGGGAGTGCTCAGGTGCGCTCATTTCGAAAGCGAAAAACGTGGCCGCCGTCCTTTTAGACAACAGTGGCCGAGTCTTGTCTCGGCTGAACCGTGACGGAAAGTTTCCTGATGGAGCTGCTTTTAGTTCATCATTCCAACCAGGGTATCTGCTCAGCTATGGGCCACTGACTTCCGGTGCAGAAGGTGCACCTTTTTTGCGCCTTCGCTTAGGAGGGGGCGGAATGGCCACATCACCGTAATCTACTGTCAGTAAGGTAGACTGCGCGATACAAAAATGGATGAAAAGATGAAGTGTTAGCAACGCGAGGACGGCGAAGTCTACGGTCCGCCCGGCCGCTCTTCTACCACGCCATGTATCCTGGACACATACAAAGTAAAAACCTGGAAATTCGATCATAATATTTAATGTCCGCTCTACGACTAAGGCAGCGCATCAACAAATCGAGCTTCGTAAGACGATAGATCGCCGCCTACTCTCGCAAGCCTGCCTGTTTGGGATATGTCCCTACCACGGGCGATTTTTCAGAACGAAAATGCCCAAATCCTACACTGCACCAGATTAGGTGGCAGCGGAGGACGGCGGGGGGATCCTGGACCCAAAGCGGCGATTTTCTTCCATTCACGTAACGAGGAGAGCTTTTGAGATGCCTAGAGGCTGACAACTCATCATCAGCCCATCGACACACGACTCCCCTCTGACTAGTAAATGGTCAACATACGATGCCTAGCACTAACGAGGCAGGGCACCGATCTACAGAAGTGCGCGTTTTTCAACTTACTTTTGGGACGTCGATGTCCTTGTAGTTCTTGCTCACGCGAGGAGGTTGGGCTTCCTGAGCGGTAACAGCCCCGTGTAGTCCTAGAGGGCCTGTTTCCGACGCCCCGCCTACACCTACGCCAGGTATCGACCGAGGACCATAATGCCCTCGCCCACGATACGCGCCCGCACCACCTCCTGCACCACTTGCACGCGCACGGCGACGAGAGCTTTCCTCAATGAGTCGTCTCCAACTGGACATATCCTTGCCCAAAACGGCGGCTACCTCGCTTAAGATTTCGCCGACGGGAACGGCCTTCAGGACATTGCTGCCTTTATCAACCTGCACAGGCGGTAACGGTTTCTCTTGGTCTGCTTCGAACGCCGAGCGTACAATCGTTGTGCGGACCATGCGCAGCGCTTCCTCCACTCCCCCACCGTGCTTCAGGAGCAGGTGTTTTTGCAGAAACTCACTGCTCTTGAAGAGTTTCGTGCACCCTTCTGCCCCGCATCGCCACCGCCCTTCGTCCTCATTCGACATGTTTTCCGCCAGCCACTTTTGTTTGGCCTGCAGCATGGGTGCGAGGGGGAGGAAAACCGACTAAGTCGCCACATCTCAGGGCTCCGTTCGCGTGAGTGACATACTCCTTGCCCATTGGCGGGCAAACTCCCCATTCTTACCTTCTCTTCCGCGTCTCTTTGAGTCTGCGCCTCTTCGTCAAGCCCCTTCAATCGTGAGCCTTCTTGAACCGCAGCCACCAACTTGCAGACCTTGCCATCCATGCTCTTGGTCCACTCGCTTGATATGACACCTGCATGGAGGAGAGCATGAAAATGGTGTGTTCAAAAATTATCGTGCTGGCGACCTCGAAAGAACAGTACCACCCTCTTGTCCTTCTATAAAATTTAAACATCGGTTGTTAAGATCTAGAAGTGCTTCACATATCCCTTCCTCCGTACCAGACTCGTCAACGTTTCCCGATGATTTTTCATCCTTTTCTGAGGGCTTGAATGGCTCCACGCGCTTGTAAAGTTGAGGCTTAAGACATGTAAAACATGCAATTAAATGAGTAAAGCCACGGAGAAGTCTGTCCGGGCAGAAACTTCCTAAGACCCAATGTTTCATCAATCCCCCGCTCCCATCCTACCGCTGAAAACAGGAGATCACCCTCATCTTTAAACTCATCGCCGCCATAAAAAACCAAGAAGTGTACCCGCCGCAAGTATGCCATCACCACATCTAGGCGAAAAGACATGTTTCGCCGCTCAAGCTCCGCTTTAACTGCCGGCGCACTCAATACTGCCTCCAGTCCTTCTCCGTCCAGACCCCGCTCTCGATCGAGTGCTTGAGCCAGCGCAAAAGCCTGGGAAATAATGGAGAAATAAGAAAAATCCTGCTCTTGAAGCTCTTTTTCGCACAAAATGACACGCCAAACACATACGCGCACAAGTGGGTGGAAGCATTTCCTCGACTGTGAGACAGACACAGCCCGCGACGCCCGTAGGACGCGGACTGCGCACTGTCTGCAGCTAATTTATAACGCACACGTCTTTGTATGATCTCCTGGCCTCTCACACTAAGGTTGAGGTGCATCCCCATCGAGTGATCTAGGAATTTTCTACCGCAAACACCGTCACATGGCTGGTACGCTTCACGTTTTGAACGCTATCTCGCTGTCGATTTACCTGTGTCGCATCCTTTTCGAGATGCTTGGGATCGGAGAGGTCGAGAGGCACTGGTACCGTTCGCTTCCCGTTATGCGCGGACAGCTGCAGAGTGAAGGGTCGAAAGTAGTCCGGCGGAGGGGGTTGCTGGCCTGCGCGCACCTGCTCCTCCAGAGGATGCTCTGCCTCGGTATTATGAAGTGTCTGACGTGCAGAATCTGCCTGCTCCTTTGTGGCATACACTAGCCACGCTGATCGCATGTTGCAGTAAGTACTTTTGGCGGGGTCTGAGAGGAGGAATCGGACAAAGGGCCCTCCGCGCTCCCGCAGCAGCTTCTCTAGGGGAGCACGGGGGACCGTCGAGGAAAAGGGCCTGACGTAGAGCGTCGCGTCCGCATGACCCTCCAAGCCCTTCGCGTCCAGACCTATGCCCGCCCCTGCTGCCTCTTCTGATCTTCCCGCGCTCTCTGTGGTCCCGTGCCCTGCATCACCTTCTCCATTGACGCCCTCTGCTACCTTGCTTTCCTCAGCATTCTCCGCAGCCGCACTCAATGGTAAATGAGATCTTGCGGCGCCACTTTTGGCGTACCGTTTTACGAGGGCATGATATTCAAGCTCCATATTAGGCTCTAATGAAGCTGAGACTATGAATAAATCGGGCTGCTGGAGCAGCTGTCGCTACAAGAACATGAAAGGAAGGCTGTGTGAGAAACAAGAGTCACGCCATCCGGGTAAGTGGGGTGTTCCCCAAAACCCACTCCCAAACACTCCCGCAAGAGATTCTCCTCGACGACGCACTGTGGCCGCAAAGCATCTCGTCGGGCCCCCGATGACTCACCGAGAAGCGTGAGGCTTCCGCTCTCGCCCACTCTCGCTTGGCTACAACTTCCTTCTCATGTCGTGCGCAGGGAAGATACCGTTCCAAAAACCATTCCTCTGATTTTTTCTCTTCGAATACCATCTTCGAATAGTCCTATCAGGGGAAGAGAGGCTCGCATTCAGACCGAGGGAAAGCACACCATCCAAAGTAATTTACTTTCGACGACGTCGAAGAGGTATCTTTTTCGCCTCCCTCACCTCGATGTACTTGAACTTGTACTCGGCATATCGCTGCAACGACTCTTCTGCCGAGGGCTCGTCCGTCTGCTCCAGCATGAACTTCTGAAAGGACTGGATGGGCGGCATGCCGGCGGCGGAGGTGGGGGGCAGAGGTGCGGCCACGCCTCGATGCAGCGGATGGAGGGGCTGGGGCGCCGGGACGTGCTGAGGCGGCAAGAGGTGTGCCTGCTGCTGCTGATGGTGCATAGGGACGGGAGCGCCGTAG
>Ga0102934_1003783_pt1 | contig 10221 bp, 8 predicted proteins | sample SalPonR2_A_D1_MG_FD_78175 | JGI IMG/M metagenome (GOLD analysis project Ga0102934, IMG submission 78175) | Salt pond soil microbial communities from South San Francisco under conditions of wetland restoration - Salt Pond MetaG R2_A_D1_MG | ecosystem: Environmental > Aquatic > Marine > Intertidal...
ATGACCAGCAGCCAATCCTTCGAGCAGGCCCGCGAGGAACTCGCGGCGATCGTGGCATCGCTCGAGGCCGGGGGCCTGTCCTTGGAGGAGTCCTTGAAATTGTGGGAACAAGGCGAGAAGGCCGCTGCCGTGTGCGTGCAGTGGTTGGACCAGGCGCGAAGCAAGCTCGCAGACGCGGATTCGCTACGGCAAGACCAGGTGTGAGGCCGCGTCGCCCAGATCGGACCAGGATGCGGTACCGGTGAGGATCGTCGTGGATCCGTCGTTCTCACGGACGAGCGAGCGTCGGTCGGGCTGCTCCCAAGGCACCCACCCTTCGCCGGTGAGCCCTTGGACAGCAGCAGGGAGATCGGCGTAGTCATCGAGCACCCGGCCATCGGTGGTCTGCTCGGCCAGGTAGCCGGGTGAGTCCGCGAGCGATTGGCTCAACTGCAGGTACTTCTCCTCGGGGGTCACGTAGCCCACATGCCACACCAGTTCCCCATCGGATTGCGGAGTGGACTCCCAGCGCACGCTCGTCACCGTGCCGCCGTGTGGGGAATCGACGACGAAGACGGGAAACTCCGCTTGCGCCGTGGCCACCAACGCGACCGGTTCGACGGGGACTTCACGAATCGGATCCGGCTGCGGCCGCCAGGTGATCAGCAGGATCGCTCCGACCACGGCGAGCACCACGATCATCGAGCGCAGCATGTCGCCGACGTTCTGCCGCAAACCGCGCATCGGGCGGCCGGTCGGTTCGGGCGTGCTCACCGGAACATCATGCGCCATCGGCGTTCATCTCGCGATCGGCGCCGTTACCGGCTTCCGGCGTGGCTACGCTGGGCAGATGAGCGACGCTGCTTCGACTTCGACACCCGAGGCGCCGGATCGCAACCTGGCCCTAGAGCTGGTTCGGGTCACCGAGGCGGCCGCGATGGCCGCCGCCCGCTGGGTGGGGCGTGGGGACAAGAACGGAGCCGATGGCGCAGCGGTGAATGCGATGCGCCAACTGATCGGCAGCGTGGCGATGGATGGGGTCGTGGTGATCGGCGAGGGCGAGAAGGACGACGCTCCCATGCTGTTCAACGGCGAACGCGTGGGCGATGGCACCGGCGCCGAGGCGGACGTGGCCGTGGATCCCATCGATGGAACCACGCTGACCGCCAAGGGAATGACCAACGCCATCGCGGTCATCGCGGTCGCAGAACGCGGCGCCATGTTCGATCCCAGTGCCGTTTTCTACATGGACAAGTTGGTGGTCGGTCCGGACAGCGTGGACGCAATCGACATCACCGCACCGATCGCATGGAATCTGCAGCAGGTGGCGAAGGCAAAGGGCGAGCAGGTCGCCGATCTGACCGTGTGCATCCTCGATCGCCCGCGGCACGATGATCTGGTCGACGAGGTACGCCGGGCCGGCGCCCGCATCAAGTTCATCGTCGATGGAGATGTGGCCGGTGCCGTGATGGCCGCTCGGTACGGCACCGGCGTGGACATGCTCGCCGGCATCGGTGGCACCCCCGAGGGGATCATCGCGGCCTGCGCCATGACCTGTCTGGGCGGCAGCATCCAAGCCCGGCTCTGGCCCCGGGATGAGGCCGAGCGGCGCGCGGCCCTGGATTCGGGCCACGATCTCGATCGGGTACTGACCACTTCCGATCTCGTGGCGGGCGAGAACATCTTCTTTTGCGCAACCGGCATTACCGACGGCGAGATCATCGAGGGTGTGCGCTACTCCCCCGACGGTCCGACCACCCATTCCATCGTGATGCGCAGCAAGAGCGGCACGATCCGTGAGGTGCGCAGCGAGCACCGGCTGGCCAAACTCTCCCGCTACGCCAGCGTGGACTTCCACGGCACCGGAGACTGACCGCCCGCTTCACGCTCTGGCCGTCCTACGCTGGTGCCGTGACCGATTTCGCATTCACCGACCTACTGCCCCGCGAGGCCGCCGGCGGCGAGGCCACGCCCTACCGCCTGGTCACCTCCGAGGGCATCGAGACGATCGAAGCCGCCGGCCGGCACTTCCTGCAGATCCAGCCCGAGGTGCTGCGGCTGCTCACCTTCGAGGCGATGCGGGATATCTCGCACCTGCTGCGGCCCGCTCATTTGGCCCAGCTCGCGTCCATCCTCGATGATCCTGAGGCCAGCCCCAACGATCGCTTCGTCGCCTTGGACTTGCTGAAGAACGCCAACATCTCCGCAGGTGGTGTCCTGCCGATGTGCCAGGACACCGGAACGGCGATCGTGATGGGAAAGCGCGGGCAGGGCGTGTGGACCGTCGGTCAGGACGAAGAGCACATCTCCCGCGGCGTCTTCGATGCCTACGAACAACTCAATCTGCGTTACTCGCAGTTGTCCCCGCTGAGCATGTGGCAAGAACGCAACACCGGCAGCAACCTGCCCGCCCAGGTGGAGATCTACGCCGACACCCATCCTGGCCATGAGGCCGAGTACGAGTTCTTGTTCATGGCCAAAGGTGGTGGCAGCGCGAACAAGAGCTTCTTGTTCCAAGAGACGGCGGCGCTGCTGAACCCGGACTCCTTCGCTCGTTTCCTAGACGAGAAGCTGCGGATGATCGGTACCGCGGCCTGTCCGCCCTACCACCTCGCGATCGTCGTGGGTGGCACGAGTGCCGAGTACACGCTCAAGACCGCCAAGCTCGCCAGCGCCCACTACCTCGACGATCTGCCGATCCACGGCACCGAAGCCGGGCACGGTTACCGCGATTTGGAGATGGAGGCCGAGGTGCTGCGCATGACGCAAGCCTTCGGCATCGGTGCGCAATTCGGCGGTAAGTACTTCTGCCACGACGTCCGAGTCATCCGCCTACCGCGGCACGGGGCCTCGTGCCCGGTGGGCATCGCCGTCTCCTGTTCGGCGGATCGGCAGGCAATCGGGAGGATCACCGCCGAGGGAGCCTTCCTCGAACAACTCGAACACGATCCGGCGAAGTACCTTCCGGAGGTCACCGACGAGCACCTCGATGACGATGTCGTGCGCATCGATCTCGATCGCCCGATGGACGAGATCCGTGCGGAGCTTTCGAAGTTGCCGGTCAAGACACGGGTCTCGCTCACCGGTTCGCTGATCGTCGCCCGCGATCTCGCGCATGCGCGCATCAAGGAGATCCTCGACCGCGGGGAACCGCTACCGCAATACATGCGCGATCACGCCGTGTACTACGCCGGACCTGCGAAGACACCTCAGGGCTATGCATCCGGTTCCTTCGGCCCCACCACCGCCGGGCGCATGGACTCCTACGTTGATCAGTTCCAGAAGGCCGGCGGCTCCTTCGTGATGCTGGCCAAGGGCAATCGCAGCGCTGCGGTTACCAATGCCTGCCAGGAGAACGGCGGGTTCTACCTCGGATCGATCGGCGGACCGGCAGCCGTCCTCGCGCAGGACAACATCACCAAGGTCGAGGTCCTCGACTTCCCGGAACTGGGTATGGAGGCCGTGTGGAAGATCGACGTGGTGGACTTCCCGGCGTTCGTGGTTGTCGACGACAAGGGCAACGACTTCTTCGCCGAGACCCTTCGTCCGGTTGCGACGACTATCCCCGTAGGCCCGCCGCAGTCGCGATAGCCAGCTAGCAAGCTGCCTAGAAGCAGGCGCGGTAGTTGGTTCGCCAGTGGTGCTTGCCCTTGCCCTTGCGCCAGATCGTCCAAAAGGCGCGGTCCTGCCAGTAGCGAGACCACTGCTGGGTCGGGATCTTGCGCAACTTCCGGACCTGGGAAACGGCCTCGGGCATCTGCTTCTTGACTTCCTTTTGCATCATGAAGGACGCGCCGCGGGCTAGTGCCCGATTCATCTGGTACGCGCCGCGGTACATACCGCCGGCGCTGACGGCCCGGTACCGGTGGTTGGATTCACGATCCATGATGCACCTGCGGATGCTCTCCTTCTTGGGCATGTACCACTTGCCCTGATACAAGGAGCGTTCGAAACCCTTCATGTCCTGCGCGTCCTTGGAGCCGAGCGCGTGGGCGATCTCGATTGCGAGCCGGGCACCGCGATCCATCGCGACTACCTCGGTATCGACCGCGTTTTGGCCATCGCCTGCAGGAACGCCCGCATCCTGCGCCTCGATCTCGTTACCCTCGATCACATTCCCATCGAGGTCCACTAAGGGTGCATTGACGCGAGTGACCGGTGCGTTGTCCTCATCGGCGAGTGCCGGGGTGGCCGAGATAGCCAACCCGCTGACCAGCAGCGCCGATGTCGCGATCAGGGAAGTCAGGCGCGTACCGCTTCGCATGAATCTCCTCGATGACGACGTATCCGGACCGCCCCTACGCTGCCCGAAGGTCACAAACTTGTCACGCCGGCGTCGCCCGGCCTGTCCTCCCGACACGCCGTGAAATCGGACATTCACGGCAGGATTGACCGATTATTGGCCACTGTGTGACCAGAGTCACGCCTTGCCCGAGAGCACTCTGGCGTTAGATGTGGCCGTCCTCGAGCAGTTCGGTGACCAGCGCAGCCACCGGTGAACGCTCCGAGCGAGTCAAAGTGACGTGCGCGAACAGCGGGTGACCCTTGAGCTTCTCTACGACCGCGACCACGCCGTCGTAGCGGCCCACCCGAAGGTTGTCCCGTTGGCCGACGTCATGGGTGAGCACCACCCGGCTGTCGGCGCCGATGCGCGAGAGCACCGTCAACAACACGTTGCGTTCGAGTGATTGGGCCTCGTCCACGATCACGAAGGCGTCATGCAGGGATCGGCCACGGATGTGGGTCAGCGGCAGCACCTCGAGCATGCCCCGATCGGTGATCTCGTCCACGACTTCGGAGGTAGTGACAGCGTTCAAGGTGTCGTAGACCGCCTGACCCCACGGCGACATCTTCTCGTTCTCGCTGCCGGGCAGGTAGCCCAAGTCCTGGCCACCCACGGCGTAGAGCGGACGAAAGACGATGACCTTGCGGTGTTGGCGCCGCTCGAGCACCGATTCCAAGCCGGCGCAAAGTGCCAACGCGCTCTTGCCGGTTCCGGCGCGGCCACCGAGCGAGACGATGCCGATCTCCGGATCCATCAGCAGATCCAGCGCGATCCGCTGTTCGGCACTGCGCCCGTGCACACCGAACGCCTCCCGGTCGCCGCGCACCAGCCGCACCCGTTTATCGGCGGTGACCCGACCAAGTGCGCTTCCGCGATCGGAGAGCAGCACCAGTCCGCAGTGACAGGGCAGGTCCCGGGCAGCCTCGACATCGATCACGCCCTCTTCGAAGAGCCGATCGACATCGGAGCCGGCGACATCGATCTCCTGCACTCCGGTGTAGCCGGACTCCACCACCAATTCGGCTCGGTACTCCTCGGCGAGCAAGCCAACGGACGATGCCTTGACCCGCATGGGCAGGTCCTTGCTGACGAGCGTCACGTCGAGACCACCGAGTGCCAGGTTCTTGGCTACGGCGAGGATGCGGGTGTCGTTGTCACCTAGCCGCAGCCCCGATGGCAAGGACTCGACATCCGTGTGGTTCAACTCCACCCGGAGTGTTCCGCCGCCGTCGCCGAGCGCGATGGGTTCATCGAGCCTGCCGGCCTGCACCCGCAGCTCATCGAGCAACCGCAGGGCTTGCCGAGCGAAGTAGCCGAGCTCGGGGTGCGAGCGTTTGGCCTCGAGTTCGGTGACCACCACGACCGGAACGACGACGTCATGTTCGTCGAACCGCAGCAGCGCCCGGGGATCGGAGAGAAGGACGGATGTGTCGAGGACGTACGTCTTGCGGGCGCCTAGTTGCACACGGTCTCCTAGCTGCCTACCGGCCTCGAACCGGCGAACCCGGTTCGCAACTACACGCTAGAACCGAACCCACCGGCCCACACTTCGACACGCCGCGCGGCGCGCTTCATGGCGTTCCGGTGAACAACGAAAGAACATGAAGAATGTTCACTTTTTCGGAGTCGAAACCCCACGAAACCCCACTCGTGGTGTCAGTCTTGTGACATGGATATCGCCCTTCCACCCTCCTTCGATGCCCGCTACGGACACGGCTTCGACCGTTCGCTCTGCCTAGGTGGCGGTGGCATCTTCTTCGTGGCCTGGCAGGTGGGCTACCTGACGGCGTTGATGGACGCCGGCATCGATGTGCGCGGCGCGCAGCGGATCGTCGGCACCTCGGCCGGATCCATGGTCGCCACCGTGCTCGCCCGTGACGGCCTGCGCCGTTTGCATACCGAACTCGACGCGATGACCCGTCTCCCGCAACTGGCCGCGCACCTATCCGCCTCCGGTGACACGCATCCCAGCCAGGCGCGCGCGTGGAGCGTCTTCGAGACGACAACCACCAGCGATCCGGATCAGTTGCAGCGAGTGGGCCACGCCGCCCTCGCAGCCCAAACCGTCGAACCGGAGACCATGCACCGCAACGTCGAGATCATCGCCGGTGTGGGCGATTGGCCGAGCGAGGCCGTGCACATCACCTGCATCGACACCTTCAGCGGTGAACGATGCGTGATCGATCATCGCGCGGCCGTCACCCCGGCCGCCGCGATGGCGGCAAGCACGGCCCTGCCGGGGATGTTCCCCCCGCAACAGGTCCAAGACCGCAAGTGCATGGACGGTGGAGTAGGCGCCAGCGCCGTGCATTTGGATCTAGTGGCCGGATCACGGTTCGCGCTCGTGCTCTCGCTGCGCGGCTTCGAACCGACGGGAATGACGAAGCAGGACGCCGAGGATCTCTTGGCGCTCAAGGATTCGGGCACGACCGTCTTCACCGCCGTCCCTGAGTCCTTCACCGACAAGCAGATGATGGATCCGGATTCGATCCCCACTGCCCGCGATATGGGTCGAGCACAGGGCATGGCCGATGCCTCGGCGGTTGCCGAGTCCTGGAACTAGCGTGCGCTAGCTAGGTCTAGCGCTTCAGATCAAGCGCTTCAGATCTAGCGCTGCAGGTCGGGCCTACGGGTCCGTTTGCGGATCGCGGGCCCGTGCGAACACGGCCACAGCCAGCACCGTCAGCACCGCGATCAAGGTGATGAACGGACGGTCCAGGGACGTCAGGCCCACGAACATCGCTCCCAGCGTCCAGGCGATGGGGAAAGCGATCAGTGCCCGCCACTTCGCGCGGTACTCCGGCGATTTGTAGATCGCGCTCGCCGTGGCGTAGCGCGCGGCGTCGAGATACGGGCCGGTAGCGGCGATCACCGCGGTCTTCTGCGTTCCAGCCCATACGAAGACCGTTGCCAGTACGCCCAGTGAGAATGCCGACATGGACACCGAGAAGAACGCGCCCCACCATGATGTGCTGCCAAGTTCCAAGTTACTCGCGGAAACCTCGGCGCGCGGATCGAAGAGCCGACCCCCGATCAGTGAGGTGATCGCCAAGATGGCTGCCGCCACGAACAGCAGGGTGCGAGACCCGCGTTCACCCGCCGGCCAGCGTTTCAAGCTCCGTAAGACGACGACGAACGCGATTCCCAACGCGCATCCGACGAGGGAACTAAGCGACAACAGCGCTTGTCCAGGTTCATCGAGGATCTTGATCCACAGCAACACCATGTTGCCCGCCTGGTTGGCGGTGAAGACGCCGTAGGTGAGGTAATCATCGGCGTCCAGTGCACCGCCCACGGTGGCAAGGACCAAGACCATGAAGAACGGCCGGTGCAGCACGCGCTCTGCGTTGGGGTCCACCCGTTTGGCGATCTCCGGGGGTGGGTTCTGCGAACTCATGCGCCGAAGCGGCGTTGCCGTTCCGCGAACGCGCGCAGCGCCCGCAGGAAGTCGACGCGGCGGAAGTCCGGCCAGAACGCCTCACAGAAGTAGAACTCCGAATGGGCGCTTTGCCACATCAAGAAGCCCGACAGGCGCTGTTCACCGGAGGTTCGGATTACTAGGTCAGGATCCGGTTGCCCCTTCGTGTAGAGGTGATCGGCGATGTGCTCGACATCCACCACCTGGGCGAGTTCATCGAGCGTGGTTCCCTGGTCGGCGTGGCTTTGCAGCAACGAGCGCACCGCGTCGACTACCTCGCGGCGGCCGCCGTAGCCAACGGCAACGTTCACCAGCGAGCCGTCGAGCCCGGCGGTGGCTTCCTGCGCTTCCTTCAATACCCGCGCCGTGTGATCGGGCAGTAGATCCAGCGCCCCCACCGGATGCAGCCGCCAGCGTCCTTGGCCTACCAGCCCGTGCACGGTGTCCTCGATGATGCCCAGCAGCGCATCCAATTCGGGCTCTGGCCGCGTGAGGTTGTCGGTGGACAGCAGCCACAAGGTCACGACTTCCACGTTGGCGTCATCGCACCAGGTAAGGAAGTCGACGATTTTCGCTGCACCGGCTTCGTGACCCACTGCCGAGGTCGAGCCCTGCGCGGTGGCCCACCGACGGTTGCCGTCCAAGATCACACCGACATGTTTGGGGGTTCGGCCACGATCCGCGGCATCCTTGACGTGGGTCTGAAGTCGCCGTTCGTAGACGCCGTAGACGAGATCCGTTAGACCCACTAACCCATGTCCTTCCCCTGAGCCGCTCTCGACAGCGTGCCTCAGGCTACTCCCCCCGACGCGCTAAACAACGCCAGAGCGCGCCCGAACCATCGACGCCAATTCCTCCGCGGACGCAACCGGCCGATCGCAGACGAATCCACGGCACACATAGGCGCTCGGTCGACCGTCGATGAGCGGCCGGTCCCGAAGCAGCGGTTGATCGTCGCTGTCGACCGGGCCCCACGCGACCACTGTGCCCGGTGAGGTGGATGCGAATGCCGTATCGATCAATTCCCGGCCGCTGGAATCACCCGACTCAGGAACGACGACGGCCACTTCGAGTGGTCCGGCCTGCAAGGCCGTAGCAGCGACCAGCCCCCAGCCGACGGCTCGCGGGGCCCGTTCGGCCAGCGAGGACACCAGGCCCAGCGCCCGTTCGGCTACCGTCCGGTGTTCGGTGGATCCGGTGAGGGCCGCGTAGGTCACCAGGGAGTTGGCAACGGCGAACCATCCCGACGGCTCGGCGTTGTCCGCCGGGTCCCGGGGCCGGCGCACCAACTCGGGGGCGTCGTCGGCGGTATCGAAGAAGCCGCCTTCACCGTCGGCGAAGTGCTGGACTGCCACATCGAGCAATATGCCCGCGAATTGCTGCCAGGCGATCTCACCGGTCACTTGGCCGAGGGCAAGGAAGCCTTCGGCCACGCTGCCGTAATCGTCGAGTACCCCGAGGTTGTTACCGGCAAGGCCGTCCTTGGAGGTGCGAGCGAGCCGGTCGTCGTCCTGCGCTCCGAGATGCACGGCCACCAGCAGATCCGCTGCCACCATCGCCGCTTCCACCCACTCGGGTTCGCCCAGCAACTGTCCGGCCTCGGCCAAGGCTGCGATCGCCATTCCGTTCCACGACGCCACAACCTTGTCGTCGCGTCCGGGATGCACCCGCTCTTCGCGCGCTTCGAACAACCGCGCGCGCACCGAGTACCACCGCTGCCAGTCATCGGGGTCGCGCAGCAATTGCAGGGTCGAGGACCCGTGCTCGAATGTGCCCTGCGGGGTGACGGTGAGTAGGTCCGCTGCCCAGCGTCCGTCTTCGTCTCCGAGCACCGCGATCAACTGCTCGGGTGTCCAGGCGTAGAACTTGCCTTCCACCCCCTCGCTGTCGGCATCGAGTGCCGATGCGAATCCGCCTTCGGGTGTTCGCATATCGCGCACCAGGAATTCGGCGCTTTCGCGCGCGATCCGTTCGGCGAAGGCGGAGCCGGTCATTCGCCAGTAGTGCAGGTACACCCGCAGGAGTAGGGCGTTGTCGTAGAGCATCTTCTCGAAGTGCGGCACCACCCAGCGATCATCGACCGAGTAGCGCGCGAATCCGCCGCCGATCTGGTCGTACATCCCGCCGCGCGCCATGGCCTCAAGGGTGCGCTCGAGCATGTCCATCGCTTCGGCGCCGTGCGTAACGCCAGGTAGCGCGACGTACCGGATCAAGAACTCAAGCAGCATGGACGGTGGGAACTTGGGTGCACCACCGAAGCCGCCGTATTGCGCATCGAAGTCCTGGGACAGTCCCGCGACCGCGCCGTCGAGCTCGGCCAGCGTGGGTGGTGCCTCGCCAGCGGCCGCTAGTTGCCGGCTGGAAAGTGCCTCGACGATGCGTTGCCCGGCTGCCTCGATCTCACCGCGACGGTTCTCCCAGGCATCGGTGATGGCTTGCAGCAATTGCGGGAACGACGACATCTGATGCCGCGGCTCGGGTGGGAAGTACGTGCCCGCGTAGAACGGGCGGCCCTCATGATCCAAGAACACAGTCATCG
>Ga0102934_1003787_pt1 | contig 10211 bp, 6 predicted proteins | sample SalPonR2_A_D1_MG_FD_78175 | JGI IMG/M metagenome (GOLD analysis project Ga0102934, IMG submission 78175) | Salt pond soil microbial communities from South San Francisco under conditions of wetland restoration - Salt Pond MetaG R2_A_D1_MG | ecosystem: Environmental > Aquatic > Marine > Intertidal...
ATATCTTACAATTTGTTCAGATGGATTCTCTTCAGCCTATGCACCGGGAGTTAGTTCTCCGCAGCCTTTTGGTATGAATCCTGAAGTGGTGCTGCAACTAATAAAGTATATCATTAAATCGGGGAAAACCATCAGTATGGATATTGCTGAAGTTTCCCCACGATTTGATGAAGACAACCAGACAGCCAAACTGGCTTCAGTTGTTGTTTACGCGATAGTTAATACTGTTTTATATCCAGGAGAAAACTAATGAGTAAAGAAATAAGAGGATTTAACATAAGAGTTTATGGTTTGATATTTAATGAGGATAAAGAAATATTACTCAGCGATGAATATCAATTGGGTATGAAAATGACTAAATTTCCGGGAGGCGGACTGAAGTTTGGAGAAGGAACCATTGAATGCCTGAAAAGAGAAGCGGTGGAAGAGTTTGGACAGCCAATAGAAATTATTGAGCATTTCTACACACTCGATTATTTTCAGCCGGCTTTGTTTTACAGCGAATACCAATTGATCAGTATATATTATTTTGCCCGGCTTGTTGAACCTGTAAAATTTAAAGTATCGGACGAGCCATTTGATTTTCCCGAAATGAAAAATGGGAACATCTCTTTTCGGTGGAAAAATATAAATGAATTAAAAGAGGATGATCTGACCCTTCCTGTGGATAAAAAGGTGGCCGGGATGCTTCAGGATAAATTCGGATAAAACAATTACAGGTTGTGGTAAAACGACACCAGTTTCTCTGCAAACAGGTCCCAGCTATATTTTTTCTTTTCTTCTTTCATGTTATTGGAGAATTCCTTCATTTTATTTCCTTCATAGAAATCTTTTATGGCCCGGGCAATTTCCATGGGATCTTTATCTACGACATATCCAACTTTTCCATGAGGTATGATCTCTGATAAACCACCCACATTTGTCACCAGCATTGGACTCTCAAAATTATAGGCTATTTGTGAAATTCCGCTTTGGCTTGCTGTGTGGTAAGTCTGAGTGATAAGATCCGCGGCTGAAAAATAATATTTTATATCCTGTGTCGGGACAAATTCATCTATGATGATCACACGATCTTTAATCCCCAGATTTTCTATCATTTCATGATAAGGTTGAGGGTCATCATAAAATTCACCTACAACGAGAAGTTTGAAATTCAAACCATTTAATAATTCATTGGAAATGGCTTGCAAGAGTATATCGAGGCCTTTGTATTTTCTGACAATACCAAAAAAAAGTAAATAATTGGTTTCCAGATTCAGTCCCATCTTCTTCTTCGCCGTATTTTTGTCTACCTTTTTTCCCAGGTTATCATTAATCGGGTGTGGAAAGTAGGAAATTGGTTTATCTGTAAATGTTTTTAATTCATCCCGTACGCTGCTGGAGAGAGTGATAAATCCATTGACAGAGTTAATAAAATACTTTGTTAAGATTTTATCTCCGGGTCTTTTTTCATGTGGAATGATATTATCTGTGATACCGATTTTTTTAATATTTTTTTTAAGTAATCTGGCAATAGAGCCAAGTGCCGGAGCCATAAAGGGAAGCCAATATCTGAATATCACAAGGTCAGGAGCTGTTTTATTGATTTTCTTAGCTACTCTAATCCAGTTAAGGGGATTGATTGAATTGATCCATTGGTATGTTTTGAATGAGGTTGGTTCCGGGTCATCTGTATACTGTGTTTTTCCCGGGAAAAGGAAATCCGGGTATTGTAAACTAAAAGTAATTATTGAGGATTCATGATTATTTCTTGTAATCGCGCGACAAAGAGCTTCGTTGGTGTCGGCTATTCCTCCCCGGTATGGGTAAGCCGGTCCGACTATTAGTATTTTCATAAAAGGTGCATGAGTTTTTATCTTCAACAAAAATAATAATCTTTACGAGTTATTAAATCTTTTTGCCATACGACAAATAAAGATTTAATTAATTTATATAGTTTTGTGATGATATGACATTGATAAAATTGAAACAATGAGCAGTAAGAGGGCTGTATTTCTTGATAGAGATGGAGTAATCAATACAGAAAAAAATTTTATTTTACATTCGGAGGATCTTGAATTTATCGAAAAATCCCCTGAAGCCATCAGGAAAATAAACAATTCTTGTTTTTTAGCTATTGTAGTTACTAATCAATCTGCTGTTGCCCGAAACTTATTATCTTTGGAGGAACTGGAAAGAATTCATAATAAATTAGAGGATGAGTTAAATAAGCTCGGATCTTATCTGGATGCCATTTATTATTGCCCGCATCATCCGGATTACGATATTGCAAAAGGAAATCCCGGATTTATAAAAGATTGTGATTGCAGAAAACCCAACCCGGGAATGCTTTACATGGCAGCAGAAAAGTATAATATTGATCTGAAGCAATCTTACCTGATAGGGGATAGTGAGCGTGATATTATTGCCGGACGGCAAGCAGGTTGTACTACGATAGGAGTGAGAACCGGGAAAGACATTTCCCGTTCAGGGGTTCGTCCCGATTATGTTTTTAGAAATCTGCTTGAAAGTGTGGAATTTATATTAGGGGAATAATAAAACGGGTGGTGATTACTTTTCAAACACAAACCTCAACATCTCACGGTACACTGTCTCCCAGTCTTTCCAATGGGCATGATCGCTAAGGGCTTCATTATGCCAGATGCTGATGAAGGTTCCGTTTACTTGTTTGATTTTTTCCACGAGGCTTTCAATAACTGATATTGCCTCACTTACACTGTACCCTTTATATTTATTCAGGGTGGTATCCATGATTTGGAAAGGATAAACCTGAAGAGGGGTTTCTTTATTCTGAATTAAATCAAAGTAATTGAAAGGCGTACATGTTCCAGCCCTGAAACCAATCTCGGATGCATACCCCATGGTATAGTCTTCTTTAATTCCGGCATTAATAAGGTTGGTGTAAGTTTTATTAAAATGAAGGCGAATGTAGTGTTGCCTGCTTTTGATGACTTTGCGGTTGATAATACCTTCAAGGTCGGAAATTTCTTGTTGCAGCAATTCATAATTCTTCTGCGTATTATATGAAAAGTGTATTCCGATATCGCAATTACCAGACATTTTTTTAATTAGTTGGCGATAAGCTTCTTTATTAAGGGAAATATTCGTATCGAATTTGGCGCTGTTTCCTACAAGAAAGAACCAGGTAGGCTTTATGCCGTATTTCTGGTGAATGTCGAAAAATATATTGTAAGTGTCGTATGGATCTTTTTTACCTGCGAGGGTTCTGTACCTTCGGATATTATCCTCAATATCCAGATTGACAAGAGAGCGCAATGTAGACCCGAGTGTTTTGCTTATTCCTTTAAACAGGAAAGCATACGCGTTATCAATGTCTATAGTGGGGAGATAATTAAATTCACGGTTTTTATGTTTGTATCCGGGGTATTCCTTAGACAGATATTCACTTAGCAAATAGGCCCATTCATCAATGATAGGAACCTGCAGAAAATTGTTGTTGTGAGCCAGACTGGCTCTTGCTTCAAACCTTCCATGCCTGTCTTGTTTAAAGGGTAGGTGTTCTTCATACCTGGAAAGGAGATAGAAAGCCGCAGCAAAAAGGTCAAAGGGTATGGTTGAATGGTCGTCTGTCTGATAAAATATCTTTACATTGTCCCACTGTGTTACAAAGATCTCTTTTTTTTCAATGTGCTCTTCAAAGAGAATAGTATGGGGTTTTATGCGCAGACCTTCATTCAGGTCTTTCTCCGAGTAATTGATCTTAGGCCCTTTGTGTCTCTTATATTCCTCCTCGTTGTCGGTAATAAAAAAATCCGAGCCCAGAATGGTTCCAAGGATAAAATTAACAATATACTTTAGTCTTGGCGTGATGCTATTTGAGTAAAATGCAATCAATAGTTATATCTTTGAATAACGAACATATAATTTTTTCATTAAAAATGCCATCTTTAATCTAAATATTTTAAACTCAAAGGTAATATTTATTATTGGGTTTTCTTGTATGCAGAGAAGTTATCTCAAAGGGGAAAGGTGTTTTAACAGCCATTCTAGTACTCCAGTTCTACCACGGTGATTCCGGCTCCGCCAAATTCTACTCTTTCGTCTTTGTAATTTTTAACAAGGTCGAAAGTATCCAGGTATTGCCGAATGATCTGTCTTAAAATGCCATTTCCTTTTCCGTGTAGTATTCGAACAGAACTTACATTAAGTACAATGGCCTCGTCAATGAAATCTTTTATCAGATGCATGGCTTCATCTGCTCTTTTACCCCGTACGTCGATTTCTGTATTGAACTCCATTTTTCTTTTCCCCAGATCGAAATTTTTGGAGATACTTTCTGATTCAGTTTTTTGAATGTGTCTGCTATACTCGTTTTCATTTATTATTTCGAGTTCTTCAGGAGGCACCGTGGTAATTAGGTTTCCAAAACCTATCAGGATGCTTTTTTTGTTTGTATCCATTACTTCACCCACCGTACCATGCTTTTTATGTTTTACTTTTACTCCTTTTTCCAGTTTAGGCTTTCGGGTTTTAGAGGTTTCTTTTTTTTCTTTTTTTATATCCGGTTCATTCTGCAGGTGTTTTTTTTCTTTTTGGACTTTCTTTAGCTTGGAATCAAGATTATCAGGTATCTTTTCCTGGTTTATTTTCTCTTTAAAATTTTCAAAATTCTTTCTGATTTCCTTGGTTTTTTCCTTTTCCGCGTTGCTCTCTTTAATCTGTTTAATGGTGTTTTCTATCTTCTTATTCACCTGGCTCATTAGTTGAGAAGCTTCTTGTTTGGCTTCGCGCTGGATTTCTTTTTGGGTTTTTTTAGCATTTTCTAATTTTTCAGCATATTCATTTAGTAATTTCTCAAGATTTTTTTCCTTTTGTTTTATGCTGTTTCGTTTTTTTTCCCAGTATCTTTTGTCTCTGATAATATCCTTCAGGTTCTTGTCGTAATCAATGTGTTTTTTTCCAATTTTTTCCGAAGCCCTTTTTAATACATGATCTGGCAGACCAATTTTTTTTGCAATTTCAAACGCGAAAGAGCTTCCGGGTTCTCCAATAGAGAGTTTATAAAGTGGTGTCATCTTGTCAGTATCAAAAAGCATGGCTCCATTTTCTATGCCCTCTGCCGATGATGCATAATGTTTCAGGTTTGAATAATGTGTTGTGATGACCCCCATGATCTTTTTGTTGTTCAGCTCAGTTAATATTGATTCTGCAATAGAGCCTCCCAGAACAGGTTCAGTACCCGCTCCGAATTCATCAATCAATATTAAAGAATTGGCATCAGCTTGTTTTATAAAAGTTTTTATGTTTAGCAGATGGGAGCTGTAGGTACTTAAGTCATTATCAATTGACTGGTCATCTCCGATATTGATAAATATTTTTTTGAAAATACCCATTTCCGTGCCTGTTTTGGCAGGAATTAAAAGTCCGCACTGAAACATATACTGCAGCAATCCAACGGTTTTTAAACAAACAGATTTCCCTCCTGCGTTGGGGCCTGATATAAGAAGTATTCGTTGTTCTTTTTTATCCAGGGTAATATCGAGTGGTGTAACTTTCCTCTTTTCTTTCCTGAAATTAAGCAGGAGGAGCGGATGAATGGCTTCAATCCATCTTATGTGTGGATTATCAACCACAGCCGGTTTAATGGCTTCAATGTCTTTTGCAAAATGTGCTTTGGCCGTAATAAAATCCATTGTAGCCAGGAATTCATTGGCCTTATAAATGTCCTGAACATAGGGTCTTATATCTTCTTTTATAGCTACCAGTATTTTAACAATTTCTCTTTTTTCTTCGTACTGAAGTTCTTTAATCTGGTTATTGATTTCAACAATCTCTGTGGGCTCAATATAAACTGTTTTCCCTGAGGCTGATTCATCCTGAATAATTCCACTGATTTTTCTTTTAACCGAAGCATCAACCGGCACTACCGTGCGGCCTTCTCTTATATTCAGGGTAGTATCTTCTTCTACCCAGCCCTGTGATTTTAATTCTTTAAGAATGTGATGCAGTTTCCCTGAAATACTTTTTTCAAGCGAACTAATTTTTTGACGTATGTTTTTCAGTTTTTCAGAAGCATTATCTTTGAGTTCACCTTTTGTGTTTATTACCTGGTCTATTCTTTTCTTAACAAATGGATAGGTCTGGATATTTTTTGTTAAGAAGTAAAGGTTTTCATATTTATTTTCAGTCTTTTTTTCTTTAAGAAATGAAATGATTTTGTTGCATGTGATCAGATTCAATCGCAAAGCATGCAATTCGTTTATCTCCAGGAACTGACCTTTCAGGTCGATTTTTTTTAAGGGTTCTTTTAAATCCAGGCAATGATCAAAAGGAAAATTTTCTTCGAAACTGATAATTTTCAGCATTTCATCAGTCTGATTTAAAAATCTTTCTATAAATGTTGAAGAAGTGGAAAGACGAATCTGGCTGACCTTTTCTTTTCCCCAGTCACTTTCACAATAATTTGAAATTCTTTCACGGATTTGATCAAATCCTATTTTCTGTTCAAAATTTCTTGGATATAACACATTAATCTTTTTGAATATTTATAAATATAACGAATGCAAAGTTAATATTTTATTAAATTATCATAATTTCATTACTTGTTCGTTTTTTTATACAAATCTATATTATTGATTCTACAAAAAATGCAAGGTTAAGTAGTTTTAATCAGAGAAATATGATAAAATTCGAAAAGAAGAAGCTTTTGTCTGCTAAACAGATAGTTATTGGATTGTTACTCTTCGGTTTATCCATGGCATTTTTTGAAAGTGCTGTGGTGGTTTATTTAAGAGAAATTTCTTATTCCAAAGGATTTTCCTTCCCCATGAATCCAATTCCTGATACAGTTGCTATGACTGAAATTATAAGGGAACTGGCATCTCTGATTATGATTTTGGCTGTTGCTTATCTGGGAGGTAAAAGCTTTTTACAACGCTTCGCAAATTTTTTGTTCATTTTTGCCTTATGGGATATTTTCTATTATGTATTTCTGAAACTATTATTGGGTTGGCCTCTTTCTTTGATGACATGGGATATTTTGTTTCTGATTCCTGTTGTGTGGAGTGCTCCTGTTATAGCTCCAATTCTAATATCTTTCCTTATGTTATTGTTAGCCGGGATTATTTACAAATTTGAATTCAGATTTACAGGAAGGTATCATATTGATCTGAGAAGTTGGTTGATTCTTTTAGGAGGAGCTGTTTTAATTTTTGTTTCTTTTATTTATGACTTTATGAAGTTTGCGCTTGAAAATGCAGGAAATCTTTTTGTTTCGCCCGATAAATTAAATCTTCTTGTATTGAAATATATTCCATTTCAGTTTAACTGGTCAATCTTTATTTTTGGAGTTATTGTATTGCTGTTTTCGTTTTATCTAATTCATAAAGGATTTAGGAATCAGTTTCATTCATGATTTTGATATAACCTAAGAATACGCCTTATTTAACATTTTTCTTTCCCAATAAAATTTTATATATTGAGAAAAAAATAAGGGATGAAATACCGTTTTTTCATCGTTTTGATTTTATTTTCATTGAGTTCTTCTTACGCTCAATGGCTTAACAATACTGGCTCACCTTTTATTACCAACTATACACCTGATGAATATGATGCACATCCTCAAACCTGGGATATTATTCAGGACAAAAGAGGTATAATGTATTTTGCAAATGTGGATGGGGTTGTCGAATTTGATGGTTTGGAATGGCGATTAATAGAATTGCCCGGTGAAAAAACCTGCAGGTCTCTTGAAATGGATTCAATGGGAAGAATTTTTATAGGCTCAGTTGGCGAGTTAGGATACCTTCAGCCCGATAAAAAAGGGAATATGCAATTTCAGTCTCTTTTACATCTGGTGCCAGATAAACACAAACCCTTTCCAGACATTTGGAATGTAACTGCCTATGATAATAAGGTTTACTTTCGTTCTTACAACAAAATTTTTATCTATCATGGAGATACCATCAGGGTTTTGAAAAAACCTCATGATAATTCATTGTTAAGATTTGGAGATGACTTTATATTTCAGGGTGATTATTATGTGTTCATAGACCAGTTAGGATGTTATAAAATTGCCAAAGACAGTATTATCCCATTTGATGTTTCTTCATCTTTTCAAAAAATACAAGTGCAACGTGTGATCCGGATTGCGGAAGAGGAATTCTTATTAATAAGTGAGAATAAGTTGTTTAAATATAACCTGAGCGGTGATCCTCAGTTGAATAGATTTTCGACAGAATCTGATCCTGATTTTCTGGAAAAAGAATTATATAAAGGGCTGATAAAATTTGGAGATTATTACTTTATTGGAACAAGTTTGAATGGAGTTGTTGTGATTGATAAAGAAGGAAACCATATCAAGACAATTGATAAAAGCAACGGATTATCTGTAGGAAGCATCTATAGTATATACAGGGACAAACAAAATAATATATGGGTGGCTTCTGCTAATGGCATTTCAAAAATAGAAATTGCAGCTCCAATCACTTTCTGGGATGAGACAGATGGTTTGAAAGGTTATATATCTGACATAATAAGGTATCATGACAGGCTGTATCTATCTACGGCAAATGGAATATTTTACATGAAAGATGGTAGAATAAAGAGGCTTTCTGATTATAAGGGTCAATGCTGGGACTTTTTCTTGTATAAGGCACCTGATGATTCTGAACATCTTCTGGTAGGTACAGGAGAGGGGGTCTTGAAGATTTTTCCATCGAAGACCAAATTTGTATGGCCTAAGTTGTTAGTATATTCTATGTATTCACCACCTTTTCAGTCAAATAAAATATACCTTGGCTTAAACGACGGGATGGCCTCTGTTAGCTATCAGAATGGGAACTGGATTGATGAAGGGATGATAGAGGGAGTCAGGTATAGTATCCGCTCAATAAATTCTTATCAGGGGGATTTGTGGATGAGTAGTTTCCGGAATGGAGTGATGCGTATAAAAAATTTAAATAAAAAAAATAAGGATAAAAAAATTGATTATTTCACAGAAAAAGAGGGTTTTAAATCACTGAAGAATATTTTGATTTATAAATATCAAAGCCGGCTTGTTTTTGCTACGGGAGACGGTCTTTACCGGTTCGATGAAGAGGAAGAATTTTTTAAACCGGACTCCACGTTTGGCGATTTATTATGCAGTGGAAACCAGGGAGTTTTTGCATTTGCAAAAGATTCTGAGGATAAAGTAATGATTTCCGGGTTGTCTAACGATGAAAGCGAGATTGGTGTTGGGAAGAAACAAGCAGATGGTGCTTTTATCTGGAATTTTATTCCTTTCAGAAGAATACCCTCCATGATGGTGCTGGATATTTATACAGAAGATGATAATATCTGGATTGGCGGAACTGTCGGCTTATACAGGTATTCACCAAATCCGTATTTTAAAAGCAACGATTTTGAAATGCAAATTCGGAAAGTTTTATTAAATGAGGATTCGGTAATCTTTTATGGTACTTTTTATACAGGAGAGAAAAACAGCCGGGATGTTTACAGAAAACAACCAGCATCTTCAATTAATGAAATAAAATTTCAGGATAATGCCATCACCTTTATTTATAGTGCAACCAATTATTCCGGAGAAAATGATAATTTGTTTTCTCATAAACTGGTAGGTTTTTCAGACAAATGGTCTAAATGGACAGATATCCCAAGAATCCGGTTTACCAACTTAAAACCAGGAACCTATAGTTTTAAGGTTCGTGGAAAGAATGTATATGGTCAGGAAAGTAAAGCAGCTGTCTATAAATTTAAAATTTTAAGCCCATGGTATCATAAATTTTGGGCTTATTTTTTATATGTAGTAATTGGGATTGTCGTTGTTTATTTTATTATCCGGTTTTATACTAAGCAATTGAAAAGAAACAATGAGAAACTGGAAAAATTAGTTGAAAGCCGGACACGCGAAATTGAACAACAAAACGAAGAGATTAAATCTCAATCTGATCAGTTAACCCTAATAAATAAAGAACTCGAGAAATTGTCTGTGGTAGCAAGAGAAACAGATAATGCTGTGGTGATTATTACACCCAAAGGCTCTGTTGAATGGGTGAATGAGGGATTTGAAAAATTATATGGTTATAACTTTGAAGAGATAAAAGGGAAAAATTACAGTAATCTATGGGAATCAAATTATCAGCAAGATATTCAGGCTAAGTTTAATAATTGTCTTGAGGATAAGTCAACTAAAATTTTTGAAAGTCAAAATTTTTCTCATTCCGGTAAAACCATCTGGGTACAAACAA
>Ga0102934_1003790_pt1 | contig 10210 bp, 12 predicted proteins | sample SalPonR2_A_D1_MG_FD_78175 | JGI IMG/M metagenome (GOLD analysis project Ga0102934, IMG submission 78175) | Salt pond soil microbial communities from South San Francisco under conditions of wetland restoration - Salt Pond MetaG R2_A_D1_MG | ecosystem: Environmental > Aquatic > Marine > Intertidal...
CAGAGCATGTACAAGTCTCTCCCTCCCCCTTTCTCGTCCTGCCATCGTCCTCTACCCCCTCCTCCTTCCTCCTTACGTGCACAAGGCAATGTAACGGTCGAGAAACCGCTCGTTCCAATCCGCCGAGTGCCTCACGTGGCCGGGGGGAATGTGCGAGATGAGAACCACCTGCTCCCCGCCCTCCTTTGCCGCCTCCAGCTCATTCTCCACCCAGTCCTAGAAGATAGTAAAGGCAGGCATGGAATGCGTGAGATGGGCATCGCCATGGGGGGGAGGTGGAACGTCCCGGAGCCGCGCCGCCGTGTGTGCACCCACCATGTGGGCGTCGGGCAGAGCAACAGGCAGGTCCGAGTTGTCGTAACGCGGTGCCCAGAGCCCGCTGTTCACCACCAGGATGCGCACGTGCTTGGCATGGTCCCGGAAGCGGTAGTAACCGCCGGCGCGGAAGGTGCGGGCATTTTCGGCTTTTTCCTCTTCGGTGCCTGGGAGGGATGGAGAGGACGCAGGAAAGGGATTGAGACCTTGGGCAGTTCCCACCCCCATAAGGATGTTGTGCGTATTCAGCCAGGAAAGGTTTAATGCTCGTTTAGTCAAAAATGACATTGTTCTCATTCAGGGAATCTGGGATAGTAGACGAATTCATCAAAGGATGGTATGGTAGTACACATCCCATGTCAATTCTGTGGCGCGTTCTCGCCCCTCGTACCTTGGAATATGGCGCATTGGGGGCAGTGTTTGAGCTGCACCTGATACAAAGCTTCGAAGTTATGCTCTGAGTTTTTGCTGTTCGGCCAAAGATCGTTCTAGAGGGGAGACGGAGCAAGGAGGGAGGGGGGGTGGGAAGGAGGGAGGGAGGGAGGGACGGCATGAGCGGCGAGGGAAGTAATGCCACAGGAGTTTTCTCATTGAGCAGGTCTTGGCGAAGGTAGGAAGAAGGTGAGAGAGGCGGATGGATGCAAGGAGGAGGGTGGGAAGAAGGGAGAAAGGATTGGGGGAGAAGTCGGGGATGGGGGAAGGAGAGCAACACTTACGTTTCCAATTGCGTAGACGAAAGGCAAGTGCGGTAGCGCCCGGTGGACCCGGCGCATGAATTCATTTTGGGTGGTACGAACGAGCTCTTCGTTGCAGAGGTCTGAATATGGAGGAAATACAAGGGAGTGGGAGGTAATCGGAGGCGCTATGAGACTGTGGGGGCGGGGTTCCAGGGGAAGCACACGCCTGGGGAAAGTAAGTCCATCAGATTCATGGCACGAAAAAGGCAATAGGCGGACTCAAACAGTCTGGAAAGGGAAGGAATGGACAGGAGGGAGGGAAGGAGGGAAGGCAGGAGGGAGGGAGGGCGGGCGGGAGGTCGAGTCACTCACGGTGCGCGTTCATGTCGCCCGTAAAGAGGACATAAGAGACCTCAGGGTCCACGGCCTGCATGGCCTCAAGGACGCCTTCAAGCAGGGAGACGGGGGGGTCGCAGCCCAGGGTGGGGAGCTCCGATTCGTCGTAGGTAAAAGCTTCGCAGACATTTTCCCCCTTCTTGCAACAATCGGGCTTGCGGCAATTCCCTTTCACCACCACATGTTTATCTGAGAAAGGGAGCCGGGACGTAAAAGAATGGGTGAATAGAGGGATGCGCAGGTTATGAATGACCCGGCGAGCAGGGAATGACAAGGAAGAAGAGGGATTTGTACGCGACAAGTACACGGTTCACAGAGGGGGAGACGACGGCAACAGACATCACCCGAGGACACCCCGTCCGTTCGACCACGTTTCCACCACATGCGATTTCGTACCGTACAACGGCTCGATATGGGCGTCCGTAAAGTGATAGGCGGTAAAGAGCGGCTCCACGTCTCGCGGAGACCACGTGTTTCCAAGCAAGGAGTGAGTCGGCCAGTCGGCTTTGACCTGGCCAAGCCCCGAGGGAGGAAAGAATTTGACACTGCCTTCACTCCTGCTGCTGATGGCCCTGGACTGACCGATACAAAATCCCACACCAAGCAAAAACGCCCCCACGACCAAAAGTACGGAAGCGTACAGGAGATGAGATTGTCTCTCTCTCCGCCCGGGCGCAGGGCGCCACGGCCAACTAGGGAGGGCCGATGCCGCACTGAAAAATGAATTGCCTGTTCGCAGGTTGCTTGCAGTCCTCGTGATCGTGGGAGGATTCCTGTCCGGTTGCATTTCCAGCGTTGAGACCCTTTCCGAGATACTCGGAAGTGTAGTTTCAGCCTCGCAGACGGCTGAGTAGCCTCCTTCCCAGGTGCCAGCACCTTGTGTCAACGGCAAATCATCTCCTTCACCTCCGCTGCGAGAAGCATTGCACCACACCATGGCCCTGGATGCTGGGCCTGTGCAACATAAATGGTTGAGAAGGAGTGTTTGTGCGAGGAGAAATGCTGGCAGACGAAATCCGTGGCAGGTTCGGTCATCCGGAAAGAGGCGACTCCAACGGTGGAATTAAAAAAATCCCTTAAAAGTTCGGTCAACTTGCGAATTATCACCGCATACGAACTTCACTCGCCCACATAAACACGTACACACCACGCGTGGAAATTGTCAGACCAGTGCGGCCACGTGCCTGGCAACAGGCGTGCGCTGACATTTCTTTTGCGGGCCTCGTTCCACGGGCTGACGTATTGCTCCCACGAAGCGACAGCCATCTCTTTCCGACCGAGAAAATGCACTTTTTTCACGTCCATGCATCGGAAGGTGGGATGCCAGGCATTGGGACAACATTTTCAAGTCTTGAAAGGGTTAACGAAGCCGATAGAGGGATTCTTGGAAGTTTACGTACACAGACACACAAACAAACAAACACGCTATTGCAATGTGATGGAAATGGTGAATGGAAAGCGGTGATTTTCCCCTCCCTTGCGAGCTCTCTCTCTCGCGTAAGAATCGCTTTTTTTGATATTAGCATCTTATGAAACTTCTCTATGCAAGCATAGGATGTATTTTAGTCCTGACATACTCGGTATTTGTATTTATCGTCACCGCAATTCTCGGTTTAATTTCGGAGCATTGAGTCCTACACTTTCCCGCAATGCAAGAGTCCGAATTTTCCACACAAAACCATGTCTTCGTGGATCTGGGCTGATTCTGGTCGTTCGTATTCATGCACTATTCATCCAGTACATAGCTGACACCTTTCCCTGCTCAGGCCCTTCACTAAATGTAGCTATTTTCCCTCCTATGCCTCAACCCCCCTCCGTCAAATACGTTCTCGTATACGCCATTTGACCTTCTCATCCCTTCATGAACGCTTCGCCTCACCAAGATATCACTGGTCCGTGAATTTACCCAAAAAACGTAGGAAAGCAGAAGAGCCAACGACATTAATGAAGAAATGGTTTTTATATAAACTCGATCGACCATGCACACCCACGATACTTTTTTTTTAATTTGCCAAGTTTTATTTAAATATAGAATTTGTTAACGAGTTGCAGTAAATGACGTAGCAGCTACCGGGGCATCCGGGGTGACGCTACCAAACGTTTACGCAGATAGAATGCAATCGCGAGCATAGATGCCGCAGCCACTGCAGCAATGCTAGCCTTCGTCTCGATCGATGTGCCCACCGCGGCGTGCTGGATCCTGGCCGCCATCGATCCCGTGGCTCGTTCCCCGTTCCCCTTGTTAACAATTAATCGGATCTCTCCCCCTCCGATGTCCGTCGGGCCCCCCATCGTGTCGGACGAAAGAGTCGAAAAAACCCCGACGCTGCCCCCAGGTGTCTCGGGCGAAAGATGGAGAACCCCGCCAATGGCCCCAATCGTCATCGTGTTCTCCCCCGTGGCCTCCACGCCCGCGTAGAAAGGGTTGGCCAGCGCGTTCAACGCCCAATTCGTTTCGTAGAATTGCAAATGCGTCCTGTCCACCCCTGTGTCCAAATCCATCCCCAATAGCGACCATTGGTAGCTGCCTTTCTTGAATCCCACGCAGTACGCCATGCGGCTCTCGGGGTGGGTGGACAGCAACGGTATCGACGTCCCACAACTCACGTCATCCCGGGCCCATACACGGCGGACATCGGAAGACCCTGCTCCCGCCAGCTCATAAAGGGCTGCACCATAAGCCGAGCACCCAAAGGCAATCGGACACGCCCGCACAGGGAAAAGGTCTTTTGGGTTGTTCGGATCCTTGCGGGACAGGCAATAGTCGCCCAGCCGACGGCGCAGACTGCTCCCCGGCCGGGTGGCCGAAATGCAGGTCACGTCGTCCGACAATCGATCCTCCCCCATGTAGTTCTGCACGACGAAGGCCTTACATCCGTCCACTGCGACGGATTGCTCGCTGGTCGTAGGTGCTTCCCCCTCCGGATCGGCCCCGAATTGCACCTTTCGCTTGGCCACCAAGGCACCCGTGCGCGCGTCGTACCATAACAAATTCATGGGGGAGACGCCGTCGGTAATCACCACCAGCTCTTGGCCATTGCATGAGGTCACCGAGGGGGTGGAGCCAGACCCGGGTCCCAGCCGGCCCACAAACCAGGCATCGGCAACGGCGGGGTTGGGCTGATACAAGGCCGTCCATTTGAAGGCTAGCTTCTTGGAGGAAGGATCGTAATCCAGGCACATGAGTTCCCGGTGTGTCACGACGAAGATGGATTGGCCGGTGGAGGAGATGGAGTTGGACACCCACGCCGGACCTCCTTCGGCGTAGTCGTTCAGAGACAGGTGATCTTTGTAGACAACCTCCCCCGCCTCATTCAAACGCGATGCCATGATCATGCCCCCTTTCGAGCCGCTGACGATGGTTCCATCCTCCAGGAGCGTCAGTCCCACCAAATGGTCTTTCTTCTCCTGGGTATGTGTGCCTTGAGCCAAAGACGCCAGAGGTGACTGCGATGGCAATGCCAACTCGCTCACTCGCACGATCGTCCAACCTTCTTGATCGTTGCCTTTCAATACAAAGCGTGCTACCTTGTCTTCCATCGTCGTAAAAAATGCGTTTTCAGTTCCATTGGAGGCCACAAAGGCGTACGAACCGTGGAACCGCTTATTTTGCCCGTGGTCGTAGGTTGCAAGCCGTTGTAAACCTGGCGCGTTTTGAACCTGTCGGAATACCACAATGTTGCCAATGGTGGAAGTCCACAGACGTGTTTCTGTGTCTGACACCCGCTCTGTAATCACCGAGACGGCGTTGGCGTCGTCAATGTTGAAATCTATCAGAGCCCCTGCTTCCTCGAAGAAGCTCGGTGCGTCCTGACCCGCTGGCTGCGTCCCCGGGCCACTTCCCACATTCTGCGCCAGTAGTTGACCCATGTACAACCCGTTCGCTTCCTCCTCATCATGGATACGCTGAGAATTATACAGGTAGAAGCGCTGTGTGCGTTCTCCGTGAGGTTGTTTCATGGATGTGTGGTCAGCCGAGCCCCGCGTCCCGTGCACAATGGGCCAAGGCGACAGATCGAGAGTAGCGCCCACATCATCGCGATCATGGAAAAAGTCACGCTCAAGCAAATCTTCAGCCTTTTCTACCACACCCTCCTCGATAGCCTGGCCGGATGTCAGCACTTCAACCAGCGCCGGCGGCGTGGCGGACACGGTCTTCTTGATATGTGATGGAGCACTTTGAACACCACCGTCCGTATTGGATGCAGGCGTCGAAGTTGGCATGCCTTTTCATTTGGATAAAGAAAAAGAGAAGTAGTTGAGATTTTTTTGGAAAGATCGTGACGTGAGCCAGATAGTCAGTAGGGGAACGGAAATGGCTCAAGTTGGTCAAAGGATAGCAGAGCTCATGCTGAGGTCAAGATGGGAGCAACTCGGCACACTTTTGTATTCTTGATGACAAGTTATTTTGACGTAAAAAAAATAACATAAAAAATACAACGCTGAGGCAAACGACGGCCGAGAAGGATGCACGCATCTACGACACGAGTTTCGACGTAATTGGACTCGTTTAAAATTTCAAGTTGCCGTTATAGATTGGAGGAACCGTTAGATGATCCGGGGTAGCACTTTGCATTGGAATAACATGGCGCAGGACGGTAGCAAAGTATGACAATAAAATGCTTTTACGTTTTTGGCTTCAAATTTGGAAAAAATGACAAGTGTTTCAATTCCACAAGACATTCTTGCGGGAATACTTTTTCAACACTACGAATTATGGTCAGGGTAAGAACTTCATTCAAAATTTTGAATCGAAGCGATCAACATTTTGTAGACTTCTAAGGCTTGTGATCGTTATTTCTAATGTAATCACGTGCTCAATCAAATAAGAATATGCAATGTATAGGCCGTGCATACGAAGATACATTGAGACCATGTACTCAAGTGTAAGTTGCTTGTCCACTCAATGATGATGGTCTTTCCAGATACATCAGGCTGAAGATATTCCTCGTAACCGAGAATGGTGGCAATTGATAATCACTCGAGCAAGCGTCCTGAAGACAATATCATGCTAAGCACTGCGACACCTGCAAACGAGGAGGAGTTAGGGGCAAAAGCACGAGCTCTCTGCATTGCTGATGATAAGGAAAGCTCTGACAAAACATATGTCGCGTCTCCCTCAAATGCACTTGACGATTCAGACCTCTTACCAGAGGAGCAATGGAATGTGGCTTGGCAAGATCGATTGGACTTATTGAAGGTGAGTAGGTGAAAGTTTTTATTCATTCCATAATTTGAGAGGCATAGAGAATAATCACACAACTTCTATTCTGTCTTTTCCAGGAGTCCTACTCTGGTGAGAATGGTCTTCCGGAACATGACTTGCGCAATTTTCTTATCTACGTCCATGGCGATACTGGAAAAGCGGCGGAACGTATCGAAAAATGCCTAGAGTGGCGACGAACACACCTACCGATTGATCGAGGCACTATTCTTGCTCCGTTGCGCAAGCGTTTGTTTTTCTTCCAAGGGAAAGACCGTGCGGGACGTCCTATTGCGTATTTCCGATTGCAAGGACATGATCGAAAGAATCGTGTTATTGAACAATACGTGCAAGCAGTAGTATATGCGTCCGAGTCCTTGGTTGCACGGTTGGGGGGAAGTAATTACCGCATTACGCTGGTCATTGACCGACGAGGGGCGAGCTTATTCAATCAAGACTTGGAGTTGTACAAGGCCTTTTTCAATATATTTGGAGTGCTCTATCCCATGAAACTTTTTCGAGTTATTCTTTATCCAGCGACCACCATGACGCGGGTTCTTTGGTCAATGCTGCGCCATTTTGTCCACAGTCACGTGCAACGACGCTTGGTTTTGGTTTCGGATCCACAAGGCTTTGCGCCGTACATAGCACTTGACCAGTTGTTGGCCTCTCTTGGCGGAGAACTGAAAGAGAAGGGTATGGAAGAATAGAAGAATAATGTGACGGAAAATAATGCGTCGGGATAGGGGCGTAATATGAGATCTGCGAGGTCAGGAACGGCTGAAAGAGCTTAAATCAACACCAGACAAATACTAGCAAATGCAACGGCCGCTTCAATCCTTGATGACAAGACATGAGACTTCCAATTTTCTCATTTCTTAGAAATTCACAGACATTAGAGAATAATTAAAATAAATATAGTTATCACCAAGTGTTTCGTCCAAGTTGGTTCCATTTTTCCTCGTTAGTTGAGGTATCCGGGCAAAAGCGACCCGGATGTCTCAGCACGGAGACCATACCGAGACCCGTGTGCCGCACAATTTGCTGTTTTGAAACACAATATCGAAATCTTCAAAGCTGATGACCGACAGCCAGGCAGAGTTTCGGTATGACATGAATTAAATGCGGCTAAACGTCCGCGCATGTGTTATTTGACAGCTTCAGTTTCGTGAGGACGGCTCGCCGCTCTCGCTGTCCACCTGCCCATGCATAGCGAGTGCAACTAGTCTTTCGACTGGCTTACTTCCTCTTTCTCTCACATACACCCGCACTCACAGGAAAATTACAATGCGCATTCCTATGCTCTCAGGGCTAACCCCCTTCTGCCGCCGTGCGACCGCGGCTTGCATCGCAATGCCCTTAGCCCTTCAGGTATGTCCTGTGTCCGAATCAGGAGCTCAGGGTCTGCGGACAGGATTGGAGACTCTCGCCATGCCATAAAACAAACGACACAAAGCAGTGGATCAGTCTCCCGTAGACTGCTGAAAGCTCCCCCTGTTTTCACTGCGTGGTCTCAACTCTCTACCTGGTGGATTCAACCACTCACGCCATCGCGTCATGACTCCTCTCCCTCAACTTCTACCCTGGACAAACCCCTCATACTTCCACGCGTTCATTCTTTCTCTTCATTTTGCAGTGCCAAGCCTTCGCGCATGGGACTCGCACCCTAAACAATAGGAAGACTTCCATCAACAGCCCGTGGGCCCTGCCGGTTCGGTCTCACAAACATCATCCGATATGGGAGGTACGCGAGGAGGGATAATACGGGCGGGGATAAAGAGGGGGGTCGGGAGGATGAAAACCGGACGGTGGAAAGAGATAGTGCAAACAAACTTTCAAAGGTATTGGGGAACGGATCGAGAGGCATGAAAAGGAGAAGAGCGACACTGGGTGCTTGGACATGAGTACCTCGCGACTAGGGAGTAGGCGCCTCCTAGGCGTGTCAGAGGTGCTCAGCCAGCCCCCCCCCCTTTCCCTCCCATTGTGGACAGGATGCCGAACTCAGTCACATTTTTGAAAACAACAAGCGGTGGGTGGAGAATGCCCTCAAGGACGACCCTGATTTCTTCAAGAAGCTCAAACATGGCCAGGTAGGGGCCGATCAAGAGGGCCTCGACGTTTGCGCTGGAAGCGTCCACAGGCCTTCCTCAGGACCCGAAGCCAGGGGTGTCAGAGCTTCATCTAAGCACCTCACAGGCCTGGCTAGCCTTGGCGGCCTCTTTTTCCCTCCCTCCCTCCCTCCTCTCCCTTCCTCCCATCTTCCTTTCCTTTACCCACTTCCTGTTTAACTGACAGAAACCAGAGTACCTTTACATCGGATGCTCTGATTCTCGCGTCCCCGCGCAGGAGATCATGGGGCTCAAGGCAGGAGAAGGTGAGTGAGGGGGCCACGGGGGAGGGAGGGAGGGAGGGATGGCCTCCGTCCGATACCAAGGCTAACCTGTCTTCCCCCTGTCGGCCCTGTCCCTCAGTCTTCGTGGCGCGGAACATTGCGAACCTGGTGGTGAACACGGATATGTCCCTCCTTGCCGTGTTGGAGTACGCGGTCCACGTGCTCGAGGTCAAGGACATCTTCGTCGTCGGCCACTACCAATGTAACCCTCCCTCCCTCCCTGGATATCTGACTCCCTCCTATCTGTTCCTTCCCTTCTCTCCACCTCCACATCCCTCTCTGGCTTCTCTCTGTGCGCATGCCCCCCCGGCGGAGACGACGTCCTCTCACCCCTCCCTCCCTCCCTCTTTCCTTCCCTCCCTCCCTCCCTCCCTCCCTCAGGCGGAGGCGTGAAGGCGGCCATGACGAACAAGGACCACGGCCTTCTAGAACATTGGATCCGCAACATCCGGGACGTGCAACGGATCCACAAGGAGGAGCTCGATGTACGCCAGGGCCTTCCCCCCCCCTCTGTTCATCCCCTCACGCCGAAGCCCCGGCTCCCTCGGGGACTGGCATCTCTGGGTCACTGGCCCGGTTGCGGACTTTACCTCTATGGCTCTTCCCTCCTCTCCTTTTTTGTCCCTCCCTCCCTCCCTCCCTCATTTCCCTCCTCTTTTCCTATTTTTCCTTTCCGCCCTCCCTCCCTCCCTCCCTCAGGCCATCACGGATCCCGAGGCGCAGTGGAACCGCATGGTGGAACTGAATGTGCAGGAGCAGTGCATCAACCTCTTCGCCAACCCCATTGTCCAGGTGGGAAGGAGGGAGGGAGGGAGGGATGGATGGAGGGAGATTCTGCTTGACTCGCCTCCCCCCCCTGGATGTGTACGTGGGGAGCAGAAGGTTGGATACGAAAGACCGAGCCACCGAGTCGTGAAGTCCATCCTCGGCGTGTCCGCCTCCCGCGAGGACCGGAGGGTGCTGACGGCGGCCCTCGCTCCCTCCCTCCCTCCCTCCCTCCCTCCTCCCCTCCTTCCCTCCTTTCCTCCCTCTGTCCCTCCCTCCCTCCCCTCCCCAGCGGAAGCAAGTAGAGGCCGGCATCCCCCGAATCCACGGCTTTGTCTACGACGTGGGAGAGGGGCTGCTTCGAAAGCTGGCCATTGACTTCAGGACAGAGGTGGGAGGGAGGGAGGGACAGAGGGAGGGAGGGACAGAGGGAGGGAGGGAGGGACAGAGGGAGGGAGGGAC
>Ga0102934_1003791_pt1 | contig 10208 bp, 9 predicted proteins | sample SalPonR2_A_D1_MG_FD_78175 | JGI IMG/M metagenome (GOLD analysis project Ga0102934, IMG submission 78175) | Salt pond soil microbial communities from South San Francisco under conditions of wetland restoration - Salt Pond MetaG R2_A_D1_MG | ecosystem: Environmental > Aquatic > Marine > Intertidal...
CTATAGCATCGATTTCGATAGCGATCCCGATTTCGATCCCGATTTCGATCCCGATAGCGAGGAAAACGAATCCCAACCTTAGCGTTAACAGGACCGGGGGTATGGATTTTGCGGTTAGAACAAATTAGCCGTGATTAAATACTCATTGATATTGACTTAGAAAAAGCAATTGGTTATGGAGAACACATTTAACAGCCATTGAATTCGAGGTTTCATGATAGAATATCTGCCCGTGATGATTAAATCTGCGGTATCAGCCGGCATTGCGGCCCTGGACGTCTATGACCAGGATTTCTCAGTGATTGAAAAGGCGGATCAGTCACCGTTGACCCTGGCGGATACCCGGTCCCACGATATTATCAGCCAAGCCCTGGAACCAACCGACATCCCGGTTTTAAGCGAAGAGGGAAAAGACATCGCCTATGAAGACCGGAAGGATTGGGAGCATCTGTGGATCGTTGATCCGCTGGACGGAACCAAGGAGTTTGTCAAAAGAAACGGGGAGTTTACCATCAATATCGCATTGGTGGAAAATCATATTGCGGTCATGGGCGTTATCTATGTGCCGGTTTTGTCCCTTTTGTACTTCGGGGCGTTTGACCGGGGCGCCCATCGGGTGAAGATAGAGACGCCGGAAGCGGTTAAAACTGATGCGGATATTGATCGATTAATCGATAAAGCCGATCCGCTCGAGGTGGAAGTTGACGCCTCCCGGCAGTATAAGATTGTCGGCAGCCGTTCGCACCTGACCCCGGAGGTGGAAGCCTTTGTTGAGGAAAAAAGGCGTGTCTACGGGGATGTGGAGTTTGTCTCCGCCGGCAGTTCATTGAAATTCTGCCAGATCGCGGAGGGCAAGGCGGATATATATCCCCGGCTTGGGCCGACGATGGAATGGGACACGGCAGCCGGTCAGGTGATTGCGGAAACCGCGGGCGCCCGGGTCTATCGCCATGATACGGCCGAGCCATTGCGGTATAACAAGGAAAATTTGAAAAATCCCTGGTTTATTGTAACCAACGGACGCGATGAATAAAGAGAAAAAATCGCTATGAGTGATACCATCTACGATGCCCACGGCGGCAGTCTGGTGGATTTGCGTGTTGATGAGGAGCGGGCCGATCTTCTCAAGGATATCGCCCATGATCTGCCGGATGTTATTCTAAACGACCGTCAGCTCTGTGATCTTGAACTGCTGGCCATCGGCGGCTTCTCCCCGTTGGAGGGGTTTATGGTGCGAGCGGATTACGAGTCAGTCCTCGACCGGATGCGGCTTCAGGATCAGACCCTGTGGCCCATGCCCATCTGTCTGGATGTCAGCGAATCCATTGCATCCAACCTGGAAGCCGGTCAGTCCGTGGCCCTACGTGATCCGGAAGGCTTTATGCTGGCGGTGATGCATGTGGAAGACATATGGCCGGTGGATCGGAAAAAGGAGGCCGACCGGGTTTTTGAGACCCGGGATACGTCCCATCCGGGTGTCGCCTATTTGTTTAACAAGGCCGGGGACTATTATTTGGGCGGGCGCCTGGAAGTGGTGAGTCTTCCGCTTCATTTTGATTTTAAGCAGCTTCGGATGCCGCCCACTGAGGTCCGGCATTTTTACTCCAAACTCGGATGGCAGCGGGTCGTGGGTTTCCAGACCCGAAACCCCCTGCATCGGCCCCAGTTTGAGATGACCACCAAGGCCATGCGCCAGGCCCGTGCCAACCTGCTGCTACTGCCGGTGGTCGGCATGACCCGGCCCGGCGATTTTGACCACTATACCCGGGTTCGCTGCTACCGGGCGGTGGCCAAGCACTATCCCCCGGACTCCCATGTCCTGTCGCTTCTTCCGTTCGCCATGCGGCTTTCCGGCCCGCGGGATGCGGTTTTGGACAGCATTATTGCCAGAAACTACGGGTGCACCCATTTTATCGTCGGCCATGACCATGCCAGCCCGGGGCCGGATAAAAACGGCAATCCCTTCTATGAATGCGACCGGGCCCGGTGCGTGGCAACGGAATTCAGCGAAGAGATCGGTGTGGAAATCGTTCCGTTCGAAGAAATGGTCTACCTGCCGTTCGAGGATGAATACCGGTCCGTGGACCGCGTGCCCGATGGCAGCCAGAAGATTTCCTTAAACGGCACGGACATTCGCAAACGCATTCGGGAGGGCCGGCGGATTCCGGAGTGGGCCACATTTCCGGAAGTGATCACCGAGCTTCAGAAAGCCTATCCCCCGCCTCGGCGCCAGGGGTTTACCGTTTTTCTGACTGGTTTGTCCGGGGCCGGCAAATCGACTATTGCCAAGGTCATTTACTCCAAGTGCCTTGAGATCGGGGATCGGCCGGTGACGCTTTTGGACGGCGATATCGTACGCCGCAATCTCTCCAGCGAGCTCTCTTTCAGCAAGGAGCACCGGGATATAAACGTCCTGCGCATCGGGTTCGTGGCGAGCGAAATCACCAAGAACCGGGGCATCGCCATTTGTGCCCCCATCGCCCCCTACCAGTATACCCGGGATGAAATCCGGCGGGTAATCGAGGAATACGGCGGCTTCATCGAAGTGCACGTGTCCACCCCCATCGAAGAATGCGAGAAGCGGGATCGCAAAGGGATGTATGCCAAGGCCCGGGCCGGTCTGATCAAGGGCTTTACCGGGGTGGACGACCCCTATGAATCCCCGCAGTCACCGGAGATCCGGGTGGATACCACAGACATGACGCCGGTTGAGGCAGCACAGGAAATTCTGCTCTTTTTGGGAAAGAAAGGCTATATTTAGAAATGGACAAGCAGGCGGCAACAATTGCGGTTATCGGATTAGGTTATGTGGGGCTGCCCGTGGCGGTCACCTTCGGCCGGCAGTACGCGACCATCGGGTATGATTTAAAGGAAAAGCTGATTGAGAGCTATAAGCAGTATGTCGATCCCATGGGGGAGTTGACCGAGGTGCAGATGCAGGCGGCGGAAAAGCTCGAATACACGGCTGATCCGCAGCGGATCAATGAGGCGGATATGATTATCGTGGCCGTTCCCACGCCCATAGACGAGGCCCGTCAGCCGGATCTCCGCCCGCTCATCGGAGCCACGGAGACCGCCGGGCGGTACATGAAAAAGGGCGCGACCGTGGTATTTGAGTCTACCGTCTATCCGGGCACCACCGAGGAGGTCTGCGTGCCGATTCTGGAGGAGCAGTCCGGGTTTATCTGGAAAATCGATTTTCACGTGGGCTATTCGCCCGAGCGGATCAACCCGGGGGATAAAAACCACACCCTGGAGAGCATCGTTAAAGTGGTTTCCGGAGACGGTGATGAAACCCTGAATCTGCTGACCAATATATACGGTTCGATCATTACCGCGGGCACATATCCTGCTTCCTGCATCAAGGAGGCGGAGGCGGCCAAGGTCATCGAAAATACCCAGCGGGATTTAAATATCGCCCTGATGAACGAATTGGCCGTCATCTTTGACAAGCTGGGCATTGATACCACGAATGTGTTAAAAGCCGCCGGCACCAAATGGAATTTTCTCCCTTTCCGCCCCGGCTTGGTGGGCGGCCACTGCATCGGGGTCGATCCCTACTACCTCACCTTCCGGGCGGAAATTGCCGGATACCATCCGGAGGTCATCCTGGCCGGCCGCCGGATCAACGATAGCATGGGCAAATATATCGCTGAAAAAACCGTCAAATTGATGACGCAGGTCTGCGGCAATATCAAAAAGGCCCGGGTCGCCATCCTGGGGCTTACGTTCAAGGAGGACTGCTCGGATTTGCGGAATACCGGGGTGACCGGTATTGTGGAGGAACTGGAATCCTACGGCATCATCCCCATAGTCCACGATCCGTTGGCGGATACGGAAGAGGCCCGGGCCGCCTACGGAATCGTCCTGTCCCCCTGGGAAGTGCTTAAAGGTCTGGATGCCGTGATTCTGGCGGTGGGGCACAAGGCCTATAAGGAGATGCGCATCCAGGAATATGCGGATCTCTTAAACGCCGACGGCTGCCTGATGGACGTCAAGTCAATTCTCGATCCTGATGAATTGAAAAAAAACGGCATCCAGTTCTGGCGGTTATAGTATGGGCTAATAGTAAACCCGAATCCCTCCGCGGACCTTTTTATAAAAAATGATTTCCGGCCCGATGTCATCCTGCAGTTCCGGTTTGCTGATATAGGAGACAGGCTTAATGGAGACCGGCGTATTCCCGATATAGCCGTCAATGCCCCGGGATTCCTCCGCCGGTTTGGCTAGCCGCCAGGTGTCATCCGCACCCGCTGCCAGCTCTTTTAAGATGCTTTTCTGAAACCGAAGCCCGGTATATGTTTTGGCAAGGACCAGCTCGTTAATCCACTGATGTACCATTTCCCGATCGATTTCCGCCATGGCGGTCCGCATCTTTTTTATCATTTCATAGGTCTTATCGGTTGCGGTTTCTATGGCATCCGGGTGTTTCTGCATGTACCATTTGACCCAGCCTTCATACGTATCACCGGGAAACTCCTGAATCAGATCCGACATCTGGCCCACGTAGCGCGCCCGGGTGGCCTGGGAGTTGCGGTTGGCAATATTTAAGAGCTGGGTGGTATATTTGGGGTAGGTTTCAACTTTTCCCACCACATCCCGCATGATCTCGTCAAAACCCAGCTTGCAGGTTTCCATGTCGGATAAAGCCGCGGATTCCGATTCTGCGGCAACGTCGGCGGGCACACAAAACGCGCATAAAAAAATTGTCAAAACAGCGATGCCGGTCCGGATTCGTAGCAACAAAGCCTCCTGTCCATTCGAAAATTAAAAAAATAAGACGTTTATCCTTTAAGTTCCCCCTTTATTATTGTGCCATATGGCAATATTTGAAAGGGGGATTTAGGGGGATTTAAATTCTGGATCATAAATCCTCCCCAACCCTCCTTTTAAAAAGGAGGGAGAAACACAATGGCAGCGTCAAGAAGAGCTCATAATCAGGGTGGGCATTAAAGCTTTATCGTCGCCGCCTTAAATTCCATGGTCATTTTGCCGATCATCACCGGCAGATCCGGGCTGTCCTGGTTTTCCTCGATCATTCGCTCAAAGGCGCTGCCGATGACCACGCCGTCGGCAAAATCCGAAATCGCGCGCACATCATCTGGCGTTGATATCCCGAATCCCACGCATATGGGCAGATCCGTAACAGAGCGCAGGGTATTCGTATGAACGCGGATATCCGTGGTATCCAGGCCATCGCTGCCGGTCACCCCGGTTTTAGATACCAGATATAAAAACCCCGAGGCATTTTGGGTGATCATGGCCATGCGCGCCTTGGGCGTGGTCGGCGCAATCAGACGGATAAAGGCAAATTCTTCTGGTTTCCATTGGCTGATCAGCTCATCCGCCTCTTCAGAGGGCAGATCCACCACCAGCAGACCGTCTGCCCCGGCCTCCAGCGCATCGTGGTAGAATTCACCAATCCCGTAGGCCATGATGGGGTTGTAATAGCTGAACAGGATCACCGGCACAGAGCTGGTCTTTCGAAGCTCCCGGGTCATTTCCAAAACGTCCTTTAAATAGACGCCCTGCTTTAATGCCCGGGTGGAGGAGCGCTGGATCACCGGCCCGTCCGCGGTGGGGTCGGAGAAAGGCACGCCCAGTTCCAGAATATCCACGCCGCTGTCGCACATGGCCTTGATGATCGTCTGCGAGGTTTTTATGTCCGGGTCCCCGGCTGTCACAAAACCGACGAGGGCGGTTTGGTAGTTTTCTTTTAGTTCATTGAATTTGTTGTTAATGCGGTTCATAAACGAATTGCTCCTTTATACTCTGAGAGTAAAATTGATGCCAAGGAATTATATCGTACTCAGTCCCGCGCAAGCGGGACGGTTCTCGTTCTCGTTCTCGGAAACTTAAAAATCGATTACGAGTACGCGTACGAGTACGATTACGAGTACGAAAAGAAAGTTAATTTCTGCAAAAATGCCGCAGTGGCGGCATAAACCACTCTCCAGGAATTAAATAATATATGTCGTTATTCCAGAATGTTTCGCCAATGTCATTCCGAGGAGCGACAGCGACGAGGAATCTTAATTTAAAGATTTCTCGCTACCGCTCGAAATGACAGTTAACTGCAATTGAGTAAATTTTTAAGTGTTTCTCATTTAAATCATCAAATGATACATGCCATAGCCATTCGATTAAGATTAAGAGCAAGATTAAGATTAAGACGAATTGGTTACAATCCCCAGGTCCTTATCCCCCCGGCCGGAGAGATTGACCAGGATAATATCTTCGGCCGATCGGTTTCGGGCTGCCTGCATGGCGGCGGCCAGGGCATGGGCACTCTCCAGCGCCGGGATGATGCCCTCTTTTTTGCATAATAAATGAAATGCTGCAAGGGCCTCGTCATCTTCAATCGCCACATAGCTGACCCGCTTGAAATCCTTTAAAAGGGCATGCTCCGGGCCAACCCCCGGGTAATCCAAACCGGCGGAGACGGAATGGGCCTCCTTGATCTGTCCGTATTCATCCTGCAGAAGATAGGATTTGGAGCCGTGCAAAACCCCAAGGTTTCCGGCGCACAATGTAGCCGCATGCTTACCGCCAGCAATGCCCGTGCCGGCGGCCTCCGCGCCCAGCATATCCACAGACGCGTCATTTAAAAACGGGTAGAAAAGCCCCATGGCATTGCTCCCCCCGCCCACACAGGCGACCAGGAGATTCGGCAGGCGGCCGGTTGCCTCAAGCATCTGCTGCCTGGACTCCTCGCCGATAACCTTCTGGAACTCGCGCACCATCTCGGGGTAGGGGTGCGGGCCGGCCACTGAGCCGATGACATAATAGGTGTCCCGGACTTCCGATACCCAGTACCGGATAGCCTCGTTCATGGCGTCCTTCAATGTGCCGGTGCCGGAATCCACGGGCACCACCTCGGCGCCCAAAAGCTTCATGCGTTTCACGTTCGGCGCCTGCCGCTCAATGTCTTCAACGCCCATAAAGATCTTGCAGTCCATGCCGAAAAACGCGGCAGTGGTGGCGGTGGCCACGCCGTGCTGGCCGGCCCCGGTCTCTGCGATGATCTTTTGTTTGCCCATCCACCGCGCCAGAAGGGTCTGGCCCAGGGTGTTGTTGATTTTGTGGGCGCCGGTGTGGGTAAGGTCTTCGCGTTTCAGATAAATTTTGGCCCCATTTAAATGCCGGCTTAAGCGCTCCGCATGAAAAAGCGGGGTGGGCCGGCCGGTATAGTTTTTCAACAGTTCTCTGAATTCGGCCTGAAACGCGGGATCCGGAACGAATCGGCGAAACGCCTCTTCCAGCTCGATTAGGGCCGGCATCAAAGTTTCGGCCACATACCTGCCCCCATAGGGGCCGAAATGGCCGTTTGGATCCGGAAATCGGCCGGTTTCATATTTTTCTTGGTATTTATCGCCCATCTGCATTGAAAATCCTCCTTATGGGGTATTGGCAGTTGTATTTTTCTGCGGCATAAACAAATGCCCGTACTTTATCCATGTCTTTTTTTCCCGGGGCTGCTTCCACCCCGGAGCTCACATCCACGGCATGTGGTTTTGCATCGTAAATGGCATTAACCACATTTTCCGGGTTCAGGCCGCCGGCCAGGATAAAGGGGTGTTTGTCCCCGAAACCGGCGGCCTCCTGCCAGTTCCACACCATGGCATTGCCGCCTGGCAGTTCACCCTTGGCGCATTCGATTAAATACGCATCCGCGTTATAGCTATCGGCATCTGCCATCAAGGGCGAGCCTTTGGTATACAGCGCCTTGACGACCATGAGCCCCTCGTTTTTCAGTTTCTCAACCACTTCCGGCGGCTCCTGGCCGTGGAGTTGTACGCCGGTGAGCCCGCTTTGCCCGGCGGTTTTCAAAATCGTATCCGTGTTTTTATTCACAAATACGCCGATCTTTTTGACTTTTTCCGGCAGGGCATGGCTGATTTCAAGCGCCTGCTCCGGAGTGACACAGCGCCTGCTTTTTGGATAAAATACAAGTCCGATCGCCTGAACCCCGAGTTTTGCGATTTCAGCCGCCGTCTTCGGCTCGGTTATTCCGCAAATCTTAATTCCGCAAATATCATCCGCTTTATTCATCTTACTCTCCGTCTTAATCTTAATCTTACTCTTACTCTTAATCTTGATCTAAAATTGGCCCCAGTTTGTGTATCAGCTCAAAATAGCTTGGGTTGAGCCCTTTGTTTCGTACTCGTACGCGTACTCGTGCTCGTACTCGGCATTTTATCGAGTACGATTACGAGTACGAGCACCGTCCCGCTATCGCGGGACTGAGTACGATCGATAGCGCCTGGGGCATAAAATGACAAGGTATTAGCATTTTCACTCCTCTCACCCCTCTCCACGCAGTGGGGAGGGATTGGGTGGGGCGGTCAGCTCCCGCAAAAACCCCGCTGGATCATCCGCCCGCACGAGGTGCTCCCCGATCAGAAAACTGCATATCCCGCACGCCATATTTGTTTCAATGTCTCCCCTTGTCCGGATGCCGCTGGCAGCCACCGGTATCTGGCCCGGCGCAAGCCGTTCGGCCATGCGGATGGCAATCCGGATATCAGTTTCAAGTGTTCTTAGATTCCGGTTGTTAATACCAATTAACCGGGCCTCGCTTCCCATCGCCGTCTCCAGATCCGCCGGGCTGTGGATTTCAACCAGAGCATCCAGGCCGATCGATTCGCAAAGCGCCAAATACTCATTCAGCTGTGCCGGCCCCAGGAGCGCAACAATCAAAAGTACCGCGTCCGCGCCGGCAACTGCGGCTTCATAGATCTGGTAGGGCTCAAATATAAAATCCTTCCGCAGCACCGGGAGACTCACGGCCGCCCGTGCCGCCTGGAGATCCGCGATGCTGCCCTTAAACCAGTAGGGTTCGGTCAAAACCGAAACGGCCGCCGCCCCGCCGCGCTCGTAGGCTGCCGCCAGCTGTGCGGCGTCCAGGTCCGCGCGGATATCGCCTTTAGAGGGCGAAGCCCGCTTGACCTCGGCAACAATATTGATGTCCCGGGCTTTGGTGGGCGTAAGCCGGTCAATAAACGGGCGCCGGTCTTCCCGGGCTTCCGCCTCCCGTCTTAAGCTTTCTTCGGTCCGGGTTTTTCTGGCCGCCTGGATATCGGCCTTTTTTTGTTCAACCACTTTGTTTAAAAAATCCTCCCGCATCAGGCGTTCTCCCGGGTAAATGCGATTAGCGCGTCAAGCTTATCCCGGGCCGCACCGGAATCAATGGCGTATGCCGCAACCGTAATGCCGTCAGAAAGCTTCTCCGCCTTGCCGGCCGCCACCAAGGCGGCCGCCGAGTTGATCAGCACCACATCCCGGCGCGGTCCCTTTTCGCCGCCTAAAATTTTTAGCGTCATATCCGCGTTTTCTGTCGGATCCCCGCCGGTAAGGGCCTCGGGATCCGCCGGCTCCCCGAAAAACTGTTCCGGTGAGATGTCATAGGTCTGGATGCGGCCGTCATTTAACTCGGAAATCCGGGTCGGCGCGCATACGGAGATTTCATCCAACCCGTCATGGCCGTGAACCACGAAGACCCGTCTTGATCCAAGCTTTTGAAGGGCCTGAGCAAACATTTCCGTCAACTCCGGCGCGTAAACGCCCAGAATCTGGCAGTTGGCTGCGGCCGGGTTGGTGAGGGGGCCCAGCATGTTAAAAATGCTCCGGATCGCGACCTCCTTTCTGGCGGTGGCAGCATACCGCATGGCCCCGTGATATTTGGGCGCAAACAGAAATCCGATGCCGATATCCGTCACCGCTTCCTCCACCAGCTCAGGATCGAGGTCCAGGTTCATGCCCAAGGCCTCCAGAAGGTCGGCGCTGCCGCACTGGCTGGAGATGGACCGGTTGCCGTGCTTGGCCACCGTAACCCCGCAGCCCGCCACTACGAATGCCGTGGTGGTAGAAATGTTAAATGTCTTGGCCCCGTCACCGCCCGTACCGCATGTATCCACAATGGTTGAGGCAGGTGTTTCGATCCGAAGCGCTTTTCTCCGCATGGCAGTGGCCGCTCCGGCCAGTTCTTCATAAGTTTCGCCCTTTGTCGCAAGAGCGGCCATAAATGCGCCGATCTGGGCGTCCGTGAGGCTGCCTGAAAAAATCTCGTCAATTATCTGCGCGGTTTCAGACGCGTTCAGATCCTCCTGCCGGGTAATTTTTTTTAATTTTTCCGTGAACATGACGGGTCTTCTCCTCATTATGCGAATTCATAGGACATGTTGACAAAGTTTCTGAGAATCCTTTTA
>Ga0102934_1003792_pt1 | contig 10208 bp, 13 predicted proteins | sample SalPonR2_A_D1_MG_FD_78175 | JGI IMG/M metagenome (GOLD analysis project Ga0102934, IMG submission 78175) | Salt pond soil microbial communities from South San Francisco under conditions of wetland restoration - Salt Pond MetaG R2_A_D1_MG | ecosystem: Environmental > Aquatic > Marine > Intertidal...
ACGCCCCCAGAACCCCTGCCTTGCGCGCCACCACCTCAGGTGCATCCAACTCCACCACCTTCACCCCCACCCCCGTCGCTTCGGCAGCTCTCGCGCACAGGGCCAAGACCAACCCGTCCATCCCTCCTCCCAACACCACCACCAGGCGCTCCCGAAGCCTTCCACCCTTGTCCAACCGCCTGTTCGCGTCGCCCTCCTTGTCCTCCAAGAAAGTCTGAACCGCCCTGAGCACAGCCGAGGCGCGGGTGGCGTAGCACCAATGAAGCAAAGGGCTGGCGCGAAAGGAGGAGTACCCCGAGGGACCAGCGCTGGCCTCTGCTAGGGAAGCCAGGAGCGGGATTGTATCGGACGGAAGGACGTGGGCGACTGAGTGCAAGTAGCCATGGCGGGCCATTGACCTATGCAGGCGGGTTGCGGTGGGAAATTGTCCGAGCGCGTGAATCGTGGCTAATTCACGTTTTAAAAACTCTTCAAGTTTCGAAAACGCTTAAATGGATCTCACTTACCATTTACATAGCGCAGCTGTGTCCGCTGTGCGAGAAATGGCAGGAGCAATGGTGGTGGAGCCAGTATTTTTATTCATGTGTAAGTGAAAGAGCCCCTCACTTTCCTCGTATCAATTTAATTTGTATCCAATTCTCGGCTGAGTTCCTTGTGTTTCGGCGGTCATCTTTTTGATCATCTTTTTCTAAACACAACAAAATCTGTCACAATTCACTTGATCAATGTCGATGGAGGTCTCAAGTCTAAGAAGTTGGGTTTTGTCATGGAGCAGCTCACTTGACACGAGGACTTTCGACTAGAGTGCACGCACCCACTTGATCTGCATTGATCCCTGTGAAAGCCAAGATTTTCAGGCATCCAAGAGAATTTGATAATTTGGAAGGCATGACTGGTCAGCTCCGGCGCGTACGTTGCATCAGAGTTAAAAATCGGTTGTTTGTCCCTTCTAAATTGTGAAAGCACCATCGTTGTGTGAGAGTGTTAGAGACCTCAGCTAATGCACACCAAATACCGGCATGGGGGGCCAAACATCCAGAGAAAAGTGTGCCTTTCGACTCCTTGCGTTGCTGCACTCGGGGCGGAGCATAAGCTTGGGCCCGTGTAATTAAGTACTCGTGGACGGAGAGGCTAAGCGATGAGAGGTACTCGCCGAGAGTCAAGTCTATATCTCTGCTAGAGGTGAAGGAAAGAGGCACGACCAAAGGGGCAAACTCTGAGCATTGTCCCTTTTAACTCTCGTTTCATACGGCTTGCTTCGCGGTGCATCAACGGCCCGCAGATCTGTCCTTTACATTTTCAGCATGCGGGTAGCTTATGCCTTTGATGGGAGGAAGGAAGCAGTGGGGAGGTTGGCCTGCTCGACAATGTTCAGTACTTTCAGCGTATACCAACTCACCAGTACGCAACCACGACATAAAGCATGAAATGATCGGTAGTGATGACGAAGATGAGGAAGCCAGGGAACGCGCGTCATGGACGACCGTCACGTCTCGCAAAAAAGGGAAGGGTGGCAAGGAACGGGGGAGACGACTTTCTCACGGCAGCCAAGCGGACACGTCGTCCTTTCACCACCAGAACCACTATTCGAGGTAAAGCATGAAATGAATAAATGGTGATATTATTTTCCTGCCGTGTCTTTCAGCGTTCGATGCAGTTTTTATCCTACACCTGGTGCATCATGTCTCACCTCCGTTTTACGTGCGTAACCGTGTCCTAACTCTTTTGAAAGGGACAGATACAGGGCTTTAAGTTCACCCGAAGATATAGCAGAAGAGGGCTCTCGCCTGCTGGTAGCTGTGGAAGCGGCGAAGTCTTGTCTCGCTTCAACGACCTTTTTCCTTAACCTTGAGAACGCCCTCTTGACTCGCAGCACAAAAAAAGTCGCCGATAATGAAGAAGAAAACAACACCAGGGAGATCCGTTCCTTGATCTGCTACGGTCTTGGTAGCATTCAGAGCACGAACAGTCATGCATTGTGGCAGCTGGCATGCGTCTGTCTGATCAAGGATCGGCTTAATGTTCATCTCTCCCCGCCTAGGCCAAGCACCACTCTGCCCTCCCACCCCCCCTCGACCTCTTCCAGCGTCTGCCCTCTCTCTCCTTCCTCAACATCCCAAGTTCAGTCCCTTACATTGCCCTTGGTGGAGGCTGAGATGTTCGATCCAGTCTTCGACGATGTAGACAGCTACCTTCTCAATCGTCTTGGCTGGCGCGTTATCCCGCACAACGAGGAATGCAAACGGCCCGCGCGAGTCCCCACTCTCTTCTTCATGCCATGCTGCCACCGTCGCCTGTATAGCAATCTGTTGTGGGCAAACTGGTCGCCGGAATCGTTGAAGAACGTGGTGGTGGTGGGGAATAGTCTGAAGAGCTACCAAGAGCGGGCGTGGGCGCTGGAGGAGGACCTGGACCCTACCGATTGCGTGCTTCCCCTCCTGCCCTGGGTGAGAGAGATGCCCCTCTCCTGGAGAACGAGGACAGGGTCGGGTGGCACGACGGGATGCTGGCCAGGGATGGGGAGGGAGGAGGAGAAGGGAGGGCCGAAGGGAGAGGCGCGGGGGATGGACGACAGGGTGGTCAAGACGGCTTTTGTGGATATGCGTGTGGTCGACTTTGTGAATCTACCTTCACCTGTGGGAGAAGCAGGCGGAATTGAGGAAAAGGACGTGGCGAAGAGAAGCCTTTGGCACCGGCGCCCCCCCGAGTACCGTGCCGGGACAGGCTCCAGCAAGGGGGGAGTATGATTTCAACCATGGGGAGGGCGTGTGCCTGAACGAGGAGGTCGAGGGAAGGAGGTTCAGCATGGGCTGAAAGTACTCTTTACCACCTGGAAGAGCGTCCTTCCGATATGCTTTCGATTCATTCTTTCATCAATTGTCGGCTCCACTTCCACAACATCTCCCCATTCTCTCCTTGACTCGTAAACATGGATCACATACATGCCTCCCTTTTTTTCTTTACATTCCCTGCGGCGACATACAGGGCGTTTCGAACGCCCCCTCCCTCATTCAAAAGGTTGGCCTCTCACTTCAAAAGCGCGTCAGGCTACTCCCTCCCATCGCAGGGGGGAGTGAGGTCTTACCGCCGTCGCCACACTTCCCATCCCCCATCCTCATTCACCTTCCTGCACCCCAAATTCTCAAATGAAGTGCCCTCTCGCCCGACGCGCGTCGCTCTCTGTCTTGCTCTCCCTTCCACTCTTCCTACACAAACAAAAGAAGCCGAGCAACGCGAGGAAAAGCCCGACGCCTGCCGTTAGGATCCCCACGAGCAGGGTCAGCCTCTGCACTTTGGTCACAAAGTCCAAGGGCGCATTCACGAGCTCTTGGAAGAGCGCCGCGTCCTCAGGCCCGACATCCGCCTGGTGCGTCATCCAGAGCAAGGGCACCACCTCGGCCGTGTATGTCTCTGCGTGGAAAACGTCGTAGACGTGGGCAGCCCCAATGGTGGAGGAGGAGACCTGTAGGCTCACGGAGGCAGAGAGGGTCCTGCCCGTGTACGGTTCGATGTCCAAGTGGCTTCCGACCGCGGCCTCTGACTCCCCCTGGGGGATGGTTGCGACCGCGCTCAGGCATTCCAAGGACTGCAGCTTCGGACAGCCCAAGTAGTGGGGAGGGCTCAGGAAAAACGGCGCCCCTTTGATATCCGTCATGTTCAACAAACCTTCGCGTGCCTGGGGTCCGTCCATGGAATAAAGGGCTGCGTCGCGTCGCCGAGGGGAGAAGTTTAAGGGGGAGAGGCCAAAGCGGTGCAGGCCAGTAAGCCCCTGGATCGGTGCCCTGGGACCACGGTATTGGAACCGCACGGGGAGGACAAAGTTCGACATGAACACCAGCATGTCTGTGGGCGACTCGACCGTTTCCTCCGTCATGGCGGCCAAGGCCGTGGTTGTGGTGGCGTTCCCGGTCGCTGCGAGGCTGTTGAAGGTCTTCTCCAGCCCCGCCACCAGGCCAGGACCCACGTAGGCCTCCGTCGCGCGCAAAATGCGGTTCAAGGGCGGGAACTGCTCCCCCTCGGAGTAGCCGTACTGCACAACGCTTCCTTGCCCTGCTTCCGCCCCGCCCAGGATGGGAATTTTCCCCCGAGGCCAGATACCCCAGGCGACATCGTCGCCCTTGTATTTCGCCATCGCTCCCAGACGGTCCGGGTGTTTCTTGCCGGTGTGGTACGTGTTGGCCACTTTCTTGTAGTACAGCAGGGTGGTGGGGTCGGTGGGGGCGGTGACCGGGCTGCAAGCTGAGTACATGTTTTCAATGTCCGAGACCTGCACACACTTCCCAGGGGCCTCCATCTTCTCGTCCTCCGTCATGATCCCAAACCAGATTCGGGGGTCGTTTGGCGGCAAGGATGAGCTGAGGATGGGCTCTGGCCGCCCTTCCAGCCAGGACTGCACAGAGCGAGTGACGATCAGACCTCCGTTAGCCTCGACGACGTGCTCGCGAAGGTGAGGCCCTGCGAAAGTGCGGCCCAGGTAGTCAAAGTACCCCAGCATGACCGACCAGGCGCCCTGAGACACCAGGCATTGCTCCAGCGCCGCCTTGCTCGCCTCGGGGGACCGGGCCATGGCGGACTCGACGTCCAGGAAGGTCTTGCGAGAGGTCTGAGTGGGCGAGGGAGGCAAGCCCAGGACGGTTTCCGCGAAGAAGTCCGCGTCTGTCTCGCGCAAGATCAGGTCCCGCATGCATTTCGTTTGCTTCAGGGACCACCGCGCGGGGCTGATGGGCGGAGGGACCTCGTTCTCACCGACGACAATGCCGACCGGGGTCCACACGGGCTTTCCGACGGCAGCCATGTAGAAGGACAGCTCAGGGGGTGTCTCCGGGAGGACCGATTCAGGCAGTGCCGCCCCACTGAAAGTCTGGAGGACGTCGCCAACGGCCCATTGTCGCCATGTCAGGCTGCGGGGTGCGAGAAACGGTTGAAGAAGGGATGAGTATGCGCACATCCGGGTATAATCCTGACAGTCTCACTCCCCGCAATGACTCCAACTAATTGTTGAATAGACCCTTCAGGGAGAACGTTCCAGCTGTCTAAAACAAAGCCTGTCCACCTCTCCTCCCTCCCTACCTGGACCAGTCCGCTATCTCGGCAGTAGCCAGGCCAACTTCTCCAGGGGGCAGCCCGCTGAGGAAATTTTTGATGATGAACGTCTCCAGCAGTGGCGAGTCATAAATCCTGCGCAGGTACGTCGTCAGCATCGTGTATTGGTATGTGTTAAGGCTGTGGATTGGGACGAGGAAAGGTCGCGGCTGTGAGGAAAATGGCGTCGGGTGCATTGACCGCGGGCAGCTTCCTTCCTTTGTTACTGTGAGTCTCTCAAATTTGATCCCCAACCCATTCCTTCACTAGATCTTATTTCGTTCATGCCCAGTATTTTTCTTCTCGTCTTCATGCTCTTGCCCCCTCCCTCTTTCTTTTTGGGCCTCCAATACCTTACCGGAATCGCGCTAAGAGAGTGTCTCGCATATTGGCATCTGCGTTCAGCCAGTAAGAGATCCCAAAGCGCACGGTACTGTTGACCGTCTCCACATTGAAAATGGAAAGTCTGTCGGAGGTGTCCCAGAGCGCCTTGACGGTTTCCAGGGGAATAGCCTGAGGGTAGGGGACGGGTGACGCGGGAGAGAGAGGAACGAACCCGAGTAGCATGTTAAGAAGAGCGTATGAATATGAGGTCCCTTTTGAAATACCCCGCAAAAGGGAATAGGTCAATCAAATTAGAAATGCTCCCGGCGCCAACAGATTAGTTGGGCAGGGAGCTCGGGGTTTCACCAGCTGTATCCCCGACGTGCCCCCCCTTTAAATCATCGCTCGCCCTACCTGGCCCGGCTCCGACCCCAGCCCTGTGTCAAGGCACATATGATACAGCTCTGCGTCCTCCTTGCGCTCTTTCCCAATCATTGCCTTTAAGAAGGCCGCCTTTTCGAAGCCACATTGTTGCACCATGCCCGCGCTTGCGCATCCCCCTCCCCATCGAATCGCCGTCCCGTCTTCCTGATAGTTCAATTTGGTCAGCGCTTCGTCGATCAAGGCCAAGGTCTTGACGGCGGTAGCTGCCACTGCCCGTTCTTTCAGAGTCGGGAGGAAAGTCGACTCCCATGCACGTTCAATTTCCATCAGGGCCCGCCGGGATCCGTAACGGAGGAGATTCGACTCGCTCCCGAACGTAGCGACGGCGGTCGCGTAGGCGAGATTCAGCATGGTCACGGTGTCCGAGAGGGCCACGTCCTTCCCAGATTGTTCCTGTTAGATCGGGCGGGTAGGGGTCAAATGTTGTTAAGGAAGACACGGGAGTGGAGGGAGAAAGGGGAAGAGGAAGGGCACTCTAGCTTACCGGGCTGTACTTGTTTTGAACGAGTGTCACGTACGACACCAACGTCCCTTTCTCCGAAAAATTGACGTCCACTTTTTTCTTAGTCTGCCGAAACGTGTAGGGCCCTTTCTCCAGATAGAAAGGTTTCTTCCCCTGCAGAAACCCTTTGGAATTCACAAGATGGAAAAAATAGAAGCGCTGGTAGGTAGGCGAATCACCTTCTCCTCGGCCAGCTGAAGAGGGGGAAGCATGATTGACCCATGCTGCATAGTTGGGGTGATCTGGTGAATCAACCACTAATGATTCTAAAGCCCTCTTGTCGCGCCATTCAGGGAGGTAGGTGTGGCTGACGATCGCAGAACCGAGCGCCACCAACCCGATCGCCAATAACAGCAAGCCAATGTTTCGGGTCCACCGCAACACCGTGACCCTTCGAGAAGGGGGAGGGGTCATAGTGGCTGAGAGACGCGATTCAGACCTGTCCCGCAGCGGAGCAGTTCCAGCCATGGCAGCAGCCGGATAGGAGATTGGGGTCGGAGGGTACGCTGCCGATGACGTCATGGAGGAAGAATAGGACATGGTAGAGGGTCTCTCACTCATAGCAGCTTCAATATCACTGCTCGAAGCATGTCTATAGCCTCGCGCGCTGTCGCTTGGGCCTAAGCTGGATGTGTCGCTGGCAATAGAGTCTTCTCTGTGACCCCTTATTCCGCTCGACATATCGTCAGCTCCCATTTGGCTGTCATCGTCCGGAGGGAGTGTCAGTGCTCGAGCAAGGATTTCGTCTTGCTGTCGTCGTGATCCCTCTGGCTTTTGCCATGCCTCGTCTGCTTCTGAATGTCCCGATGCCATGTCGGTCTCAGTCGATAGGTCGGCACTCTGTCATATGGGCCAACAAGCGAGGGCCGGTAAGGAATGATGTCAACCTTCGAGTAGTTTTGGCCGATACCATCCATACTAGTCGACAGGCGACAATGGAAAAACAGCTAACCCAACATGCACTACTTCAAAATGTTAAACCTTCAGGAGAGAAGGAGTCGGAGGTCGTAACCCGTTCTAAACGCTTTGCTCCCGGCGGAACAGGAACTGGAACATGGCGCGAGAGGGAGCAAACCAAGGGGGAAGGGGAAATAGAAGGTGCACCACGAACAGAATTCTTCACAATGTAAATATACCAGAAAGACGCCATGTTCGTGATTGAATTTCCGTGCCACATGATTTTCCATGGCCACGCGGGCACCTGGACACAATGTGGGAAAATCCGTCCTCTCCTTTGGACTTTCTTCCCTCTTGAATTCAAAACTTTAAATCTTGCGGCCCTTTCGAGCCGAGCGGCACGGTCGTGTGAAAATTTCCTTCATAGACCACGTTAAAGCGACGAATTACCCCTATATGATTTGAAACAAAGCATGAAATGCCATGATCGTAGCACGAATGTACATTATCTGGGCTCTGTGAATATTTTTCAATTCCTAGCGCATGCCTCAAGGCACACAGGTTTGTGATAGGCCTGGTTCTTCTTCAAGGAAAGGTGACTGTCCCTCAGGGGAGGCTTTGGCGAGCCTTTTTCTTTTCTTAAAGCGAATTTTAATAGTTGAACGATCAATGTACTAGTACTTACACATGAGTTTTTAGCAAAATATCCAACCTATTTGCACTTTCTGCAAAGTAGTCCTTGGGAGGGGGGAAATCGATCCACCAGCTTTGAAAGAACGTTTCACTGTTTGAAACAATCGAGCTGCTTCCACACGATTGACGGTAATGAAACAAACCACATAAACACACGTCGTTTGGTGTGTGAGATTTATTCTAGATCAGAATTATGTAGTTTATGGCTCGCAAATATTCTAATATGCGGGAGACCCGCCACCCTGCCTGGCCTCGGACCAGGTCCACAGCTCGTACCAGGGGCTATAGACCCTGTCGTTCTCTCGCCCGTCCTTTTACCGTTCCTTGCCCCATCCCTACTTCTCTCCCGCAGGACGCCGTTCGTTGCGGCCTGACGTTTTGAAGCCCTTTGCCATGTCACAATTGTTGTTGCAAACGTATGTCACGAGGTTCAAGCCTCTCCGTGTCAAAAATGAGACTTGGCCTCATCGAGGTAAGATGACGAGGGTAGGCTTATTAGATATTCACATATGGTAGGTGTCTCCATCTCTCGTACGTTGGAAAATGACGCATGGGTTCTCTACTGGCTTTGACGTCCCAGAATAATACATGCCCCTCCATTCCCCTGGACCTAAATACTGTTTGCGCTTTCACGCACACACTACGTCTCACCTGTATATCGCGAGTTTCTTTTGCGTCGCCATATACTTAATTTCTGTCTTCATCTGCTTGAAACAGAGCAACGCCAAACCAAGTTTCCACCCAACCGACACCGGCTCCCATGTCACGCAAACGCTTGTCAGGGGCCGCACGACGACGCCTGGCAGCGCTCCGCCGCCAAGAGCTAGACCCTTCCATCCTGGAGCAGAAAAATCTGGCACGCGAGCAGGCGCTTTTGAAACGATCCCTTTTGGCGGTCCCAAAGCATTGCTCTGAGCCGCAGCCCTCCTCTTTGCCAGGGGTATCCTCCCCCGCCAGCCCTAAAGACTCTCCTACTGAAGCCGCCTTGGCTCCTGTCCAGGTCCCCATCGAGCCACTCAATGAGCACCATCTGCTGCAGTCGCCTCAGCCCTCCAAGCTTTTTTGGGCGCGATCGCCCACGAGGCATGGCTCTTTCTATCAAGCGCCGGCGCAGGGGCATCTCTACCCGCTGCAAGCATTAGGGCGTCCCTCTCTATGGCCGGAGTCCTCCGCTTACCAACAGCATTTATCGCAATTCAATGATCGGGAGCCACAGGGACACCATCAGCAACAACGCTATTGGAACCAGGAACAGCAAGGACGAGAGAGTCATTACCACATGCAGCAACAGCCGCATGAACTCCAGCAGCACTTCTTCCAAGACCCCACATTCCACAAGCCTTACCCTGACCTGTCTCGAGGGCATCCGCAACATCACGTGCGCAGCCACACCTTTCCACCGCCCTCCCACCAAAGCTACCCTTCTCGACAGGGCCACCCACACATCCGTCGTCAGTACCGACCTCAGACTGGATCGCAGCCCGGCGGATCCCTGACTGGGCAGCGCAAGCACGGGCCCCGTGTGCCCCACCCACGACAACCGCGCGCCGCTCTGGACGGCCGGCGGGTCCATCATCCTGGCCACGGCTCTCCTCACAGCCTTGGTGAGGCTTCATTGGCGGGTGGCTACGGCTTTGAAGGCGCCGCGGAGGGCACCAGTGTGACGTACCTCCCGTACCCGGTGAGTGTCGAGCCTCACCCTCTGCCTCCGCCTTATCATTCTCCACCTCCTCCTCCTGTGACGGGTGGATACGGCACATTGGCCTTTTCACCCGCTCCTCCGGTTCACTTCTTGAACCCTTCCCCCCCGCCTGTGGACTTCAAGTCCCCGCCCGCGCCAGCATGCCATCCCCAGCCCCCTTCTTCCACACCGCCGCTCCAAGCTGATCAAAACATCCTGGGGGATGAGTCCCTTGAATTCTCTGCTTCCATCGACACTGAGGGCTCCAACATGGCAGGTGCATTGACGCCCGAGCCCGAAGAGGGTCGCATTCCCGTGGAAGGAGAGCCTGGGGAGATCGGCGACACACAGGGCGTGGCACATGGCACGGCGAAGAAGGAACCCTTGGACGATGATGTCCCTGTGGACGGTGCACTTGCAGAAAACGCCGATATGGCGGGTAGGACGCAAGAGGGAGCGGAGAAGGAAAGCCACGGAGAGGCCATGGGCGCATCGGAGGGCGCTGGGGCCACCAAAGAGGCACAGGAAGTAGGCACTTACATTCCCCCGCCGGCCCCGATCCTGTCCGAGTACCGAGACGGCGCC
>Ga0102934_1003793_pt1 | contig 10207 bp, 7 predicted proteins | sample SalPonR2_A_D1_MG_FD_78175 | JGI IMG/M metagenome (GOLD analysis project Ga0102934, IMG submission 78175) | Salt pond soil microbial communities from South San Francisco under conditions of wetland restoration - Salt Pond MetaG R2_A_D1_MG | ecosystem: Environmental > Aquatic > Marine > Intertidal...
AAAACCTGGGGATCGGCGGGGCGGTGCAGACTGGTTTCAAGTATGCCGCCCGTCAGGGGTATCAGCTGGCAATGCAGTTTGACGGTGACGGTCAGCATCTTGCCGGGGAAATTCATAAATTACTAGGGACCCTTGAACGGTCGCGGTGTCAAATAGTGATCGGTTCACGCTTTATTGAAAAAAGCGATGGTTTTCAATCGACGTTTGTGCGCAGGTTGGGCATTCGAGTTTTTGATCGACTCAATTCTTTACTGATTGGTCAGAGGATCACTGATAATACCTCCGGCTTCCGACTCTATAATCGCGATGCTATTGAATTTTTGGCGCTGCATTATCCGGTAGATTATCCTGAACCGGAGGCCGTTATTCTGTTGGGAAAAAATGGTTTTCGGATTGCCGAGGTGGCTGTTGAAATGCGCGAACGTCAGGGTGGCGGGTCTTCGATTGCCGGGATTCGAGGGGCTTATTACATGATCAAGGTGATTCTAGCGGTGTTGATGACTGCCCTACGCAAACCTTTGATCAAGTAAAGTTGATGGCGTCGCAAAAAGTCCGCCCTCCAGCGTTACGGCGTTTTTTCAGGACCTTGACATACTATATGTATGCCTGCGCCCCTGAAAAACCACCAGGCCTTGTAGGACGAAATTTTTGCTTAGCCATCCCATGACTTTTTGCGAGAGCATCAAAGTTGATCCACCTTTTAACCTCATGAGGCTTGAATATGGCTGCAAAGAAGGCACTGATTACTGGAGTTACCGGGCAGGATGGTTCTTATCTCGCGGAGTTTCTGCTCGAAAAAGGGTACGAGGTGCATGGTATCAAGCGCCGGGCATCGCTGTTTAATACTCAGCGGGTCGATCATATTTATCAGGATCCGCATGTCGAAAACCAGCGATTTGTGTTGCACTATGGGGATCTGACTGATGCCTCGAATCTGACCCGGATTCTGCAGCAGGTCCAGCCGGACGAGGTCTACAACCTGGGGGCGCAATCTCATGTTGCGGTGAGCTTTGAGTCGCCGGAGTATACGGCTAATGTTGATGCCCTTGGGGCTTTGCGTCTGCTCGAAGCGATTCGTCTACTCGGGCTGGAGCAAAGAACCCGCTATTACCAGGCCTCTAGTTCCGAGTTGTATGGGCTGGTTCAGGAAACGCCGCAGAAAGAAACCACCCCCTTTTATCCCCGTTCGCCATATGCCGTGGCCAAGCTGTATGCTTACTGGATTACGGTCAATTATCGCGAAGCCTACGGACTGTACGCCTGCAACGGAATCCTTTTTAACCACGAATCATCACGTCGGGGGGAGACTTTTGTTACCCGTAAAATCACCCGGGGTCTTTGCAATATTGCCCTGGGCCTGGAAGATTGTCTTTACCTTGGGAACCTGAACGCCTTGCGTGACTGGGGGCATGCCCGTGATTATGTCCGCGCCCAGTGGCTGATGCTGCAACAGGATGAGCCTGAAGATTTTGTTATTGCAACCGGTCGTCAGTGTTCGGTGCGGGATTTTGTCCGGATGTCAGCTGAGGAACTCGGTATCAGTTTGTCTTTTTCTGGAGAGGGGGTCGAAGAGATGGCAGTCGTTGAAGCCATTTCCGGCGATAAGGCTCCGGCGCTTAAGGTCGGGGATACCATTGTGCGGGTAGATCCACGATATTTCCGTCCAGCAGAAGTAGAAACCTTGCTGGGTGACCCGGAAAAGGCCCTAAAAAAACTTGGCTGGTCCGCTGAGATTGATCTGGCGGAACTTTGCGCAGAAATGGTTGGAGAGGATTTCATGGTCGCGTGTCAGAATGCTTTTCTTAAGGAAAACGGCTATTGTGTTTTGCCGCTGCCGCAGGAGTGACAGATGGGTTCTGAAACACCGGTGATATTTGTTGCAGGACACAATGGGATGGTCGGCTCAGCGATTGTGCGGCAATTGAAATCTCTTGGGCATACCAATCTTCTGACCAGAACCCGTCAGCAGCTGGATCTTCTCGATCAACAGGCCGTCCGTGATTTTTTTGCCGCTGAACAAATCGATCAGGTTTATCTGGCTGCTGCCAGAGTTGGCGGTATTCATGCTAACAACTCTTATCCGGCGGAATTTATTTACGAAAATCTGCAGATTGCAACCAATGTGATCCATGCAGCCTATCAGCACAAAGTTTCGCGGTTGCTGTATCTGGGCAGCAGCTGTGTTTACCCCAGGGACGCTCAGCAGCCGATACGCGAGGAGGCTTTGTTGACCGGACTTCTGGAGCCGACCAACGAGCCTTACGCTATCGCCAAGATTGCCGGGATCAAACTTTGTGAAAGTTACAATCGCCAGTATGATTGTGATTTCCGTTGTGTTATGCCAACCAACCTATACGGGCCGGGTGATAATTTTCATTCACAGAACAGTCATGTGGTGCCGGGTCTGATTCGGCGAATTCATCGGGCTGCTGTCCAGGGGCATGAAGAGGTTGTGGTCTGGGGTACCGGCCTGCCGCGCCGTGAATTTCTGCATGTTGACGATATGGCGGCGGCCAGCGTTCATGTGATGAACCTTGATGAACAGTTACTGAAGTCGCGTGTGCCGGCCAGGGTATCTCATGTCAATGTTGGCTCAGGTGTCGATTGCAGTATCAGCGAACTGGCAGAGCAACTGGCAGAGCTGCTGGGTTTTCGTGGGAGGTTGGTCTATGATGATTCGTACCCCGAGGGTACGCCGCGCAAGCTTCTGGATGTGTCAGTACTGACGTCCCTTGGCTGGAGTGCATCAATCAGTCTGCAAGAGGGGTTGCGTACGACCTGTGACTGGTATTTGGAGCGAGAAGCTCATCAATACGGCAGATAACTGCTTGTGATTGCTTGTGATTGGGCTGTCGCGCAACAGCCGTAGACTGAAGACCCAGTGCTTGTTGAATTGTCAGACTATTCCCGAAAAAAACCGCTTCAAATTACATATGCTGTCCTGTCACTCAGCAATGCTGTGATCTTTTCCAGCGGCAATGCTTCACTAAAAAAATACCCTTGAACCTTTTCGCAGCCAAGCTGGCTGAGGTAGTCGAGCTGTTCCAGCTCTTCGACGCCATCGGCAGCGAGGTTGAGCTTCATTCCTTTGGCCATCATTGCTATGCCGTCAATCAAGCGTGAACTACGTAATGTTTTGCTGATTTCGCGGACAAATGAGCGATCGATCTTCAAGGCACTCACAGGGACGGATTGCAGGTAGCTTAAAGGTAGAAAGCCGCGGCCGAAGTCATCGACGGTGATGGCTATGCCTTGGTCACGCAGGGCTTTTATATTGCTTGTGACCAGTTTTTGCCCCTTCAACAGGCTTTCCTCGCTGATTTCCAGATTTAAAAGTTCAGGGCTGAGGTTGAATTCTGCCAGTACGCCCAAAAAATTATCGACAAAATTTTCCTGTTCCAACTGGGTCGGTGAAATATTGAAAGAAACTGGGATGTTTGGTAAAGCGCTCTTTCTCCACTGAGTCAGGGCTTCACAGACTTGACGCAGTGCCATCGCTTCGATGGTCAGTAGTAATTTCACTTTTTCCGCGGCGCGTAAAAACTCACCAGGATAAATGAGTCCTTGATGCGGGTGGTGACGGCGCAACAGGGCTTCGAGGCCAATGACAGTCCTGGTCTGGGGATTGAATTGGGGTTGGAAATACACCGCGAACTGATTATCTTCAAGGGCTTGGCGCAGGTCACGCTCTGCCGTGTTGGAGACGGTCTCTTCCTTCATGACGTCGGTATAGAAAGAGAAGTTATCCCTGTTGTTTGACTTGACGTGGTACATGGCAACATCGGCATTGTGAAGCAGGGTTTCCCAGGTTGTGCCGGTGGTCGGATAAACGGCGACCACAAGACTAGCGCGCAGATGAAGCTGGTGCTGATCGACAAGAAAGGGTAGGCGGATTTCATCGAGAATTTTTTTCGCTACGGTGGCAATACTGCTTTGGTCGCAGATATCGGGTAGCAACAGGGCAAATTCGTCCCCGCCGAAACGACACAGGGTGTCTTCGGCTCGCAGGCAGCCAAGGATTCTGCTGGCGACCAGTTGCAGGACACGATCACCGATTAGATGTCCCAGCGTGTCGTTGATCGATTTGAAGCGATCCATGTCGATGAACAACAGGGCAAACTGCTGGTCATGGCGCTGGGCGCGGGCGATGGTCTGGTTCACCCTGTCCATGAAGAGGGTTCGGTTGGGTATCCCTGTCAGCAGATCATGATAAGCCAGATACTGGATGTCCTTCTGTTTTTTTTGTAGCTGCTGCTTTTCCTGATACTGTTCCCGGGCTTTGGCAATAGTGCTGAGAAGTTCAGCCGGTTTGTAGGGTTTGCGGATAAAATCATGGGCTCCCAGACGCATGGCTTCCTTGACCCACTCAAAAGAAGATTCGCCGCTGAGCACGATGGTTTCGGCGGCATAACCTGATTGATTGATGTACTCCAGGACGTTTAGACCGGTGGCGCCCGGCATCTGTAGATCGAGAAGCAGGAGCTGGTAGCAGCCGCTCTGCAGCTTTCTGATCGCTTCCTTACCATCAAATGCCAAATCAACATCTTCATAGCCGTTGATCTGGAGCATCATTTGGACGCTCTTTAGCTGAGCCTGTTGGTCATCAACGACCAGAATTCTGAAGGAGTCAGTTAGGTTCAGGCACAAGGCGTTCTCCTTCATCAACATGGATCCCTTCTGCCAAGGGTGGGGCGGATGGTATTGCGTCCGGCATCTTTGGCCGCGTAGAGAAAGCTGTCAGCCCTTTTTAGGGAGTTGTCGATCCCCTCTTCATCTTTGTGCACTTGTGTAACACCAAGACTGACGGTGATGTTCAGCTTCTGCTGCAGATAGCTGAATTGGTGATTGGCAATCTTTCTCCGAATTTTTTCCGCAATTAGCAGCGCCCCCTCCAGGTCTGTTGCCGGCAGGAGCAGAACAAATTCTTCGCCGCCAAAGCGACCGACAAGATCGGTTTCCCGACAGGATTTTTTAAGCAAATCCGCGCATTCTCGCAACACCAGATCGCCGGTATGGTGTCCAAACTGATCATTGACGTCTTTGAAGTGGTCGAGATCAATCATAATCAATGACAGCGAAAGACCGCTGCGCAGGGCCTTTTTTGTTTCAAGCTGGGCTTCTTCGAGAAAATGGCGACGGTTACTGATTCTGGTAAGTTCATCGGTGGAGGATTGAACACGAAGTTTTTCCATTGTTTTTTGCTGTTTTTTTTGGGCATTAATAGCAAAAACAGCGAAATAGAGCAGTGCCAGACAAATGATAACACCTAGTAAGGTCAGAATGCGGCCGGTTTTTCGCCATGGTGCCAGCATGATATCTTCCGATCGGGCAATCCGGATGACGACGGGCCATTCCTCGAGGTGGTTGAACATGACGGCCTCGTTGTTGCCGTCACTGTTTTTCAGGTGGGCCACCCCTTGCTGCTGTGCCCTGGCCAGCACGTCCCCATCACTAATGAGTTCGGGATAGTGCCGACCTACTGAGGAACTGTGGTCGGGTATTCTTGAATATACCAGCCCTTGCGGGGAGAGGATGGTCAGGGAGTATCCCGGCTCAGTGATGAGTTCTCCGTAGGAATGGAAAAAGTACTTCAGATCGATGATCCCTACCAGCACCAGATCAAGTGATCCGTCAGGATGGCGGATCGCCTTGCTGATCCCTGTTGTCCACTGATCGTCGAAAATCAGGGATGCCTGGGGAGGGCTGATATAAAGCCCTTCCTTCATTTCTGACGTATGCACAGAAAAAAAATTGCGTTGCCTCAGATTCGGCCTGACAATGTCGCCGTTACCGTGGAGAACATCGCCATTAGGATCAACAATATTGAGTCCGACCAGGTAGTTGTTGTGCGCCACTAGATCGTCCAGAATGTGACTGATTTCCGGTTGATTCTGAAAGCCTGATTGAGCACAGAGACTAAGATAGTTTTGCAAGCCGTGAAAGACCTGATCAAGTCCGAAGATGGCTCGCTTGATGTCTGCTTCAACAGATCCTGACATACCGGCCATGGCCGTTTCGTTTTCCTTGAACACAAGTTTTTTCTGTAACTGTAAATTGTAACCAATTAGCACGATGGTTAGCAGCATACAGAAAAAAGCGAATGTCGAGGTTTTTCTCATCTGTATTCCATGATCAGCAAGTTGTGAATATTGTCGCTGAACCTTTTCGTGTTCCTGGTCGGGAACCTTTCACGGCTGCCGCAGGATGTGTCATCCTGCTGGGTGCAAAAAAAATCCCCCTTCGTGCCGAAGAGGGATTGAAGCGTCTTCGGCAACCCGGCTGTCCCTTTGGGACCCGTGGTTTTGCGTCCCCGAATTGCTCCGGGTTTGCCTTTGTCGGACTTTGATAATTAAATTATCCTTACTATACTACTCCAAGTAAAGATGTCGAATCAAGTAGTTTTTTCTCCCAAGCTATTGCAGATTGTTAAGGTCATGTGCTGTGTTGTGGCAGTCGCCACAGTTGGGGAATTTGCTGTGAATGCCGGCGGCATGCGGTTCGCCATGACAATCGTTGCAGGATGCGATGGTGGCATGCTGATTGACGTGGCAGTCTACACAGGTTGTCGTGCTGTGTTTTGTCGTTGTTGCCTGCAGCTCGTTAAAAGCGGTAACATGACAGGCAGCACACAAATTATTGGCGGTCGTTGACGGGTATTCCAGCAGCGTCGGCTGATGTGCGGCGTGACATGTGGCGCAGTCGGTTACTGCCATTTCTGGTGAATGTGACGCATGGCAAGTCATGCAGTCCGGCGTGTAGCCATGGGTGTCGGCATGACAGTAGTTACAGGAAACCTGGCTGTGAACGCTCGGATTGGCTTCCATTTCCTCGCCTTGCTCGGAGTGGCAGGTAAGGCATTCCATTTTCAACTCGCCGGTCAGGGTCACCTTGAGGGGCTGATGCGGATTATGACATCCGTTGCACGTGTTGAGTGTGTAATGGTCGGTGCCCACGTGACATTCAGCACAGGAAGGAATATTGTTGGCGCTCATGGGGCGGTGCTCAACGTGGCAGTCAAGGCAGTTGATGGCCATCTGATGCGCTGCACCGTCTTCGGCGACCTGAGTGGTTTCCAGAACGTGGCATTTGATGCAGTCGTCAACGGTGAGGGTATTGGCGGATACCGGAGTGCCGAAAACAAGGAATAGCACTCCTGACAGGAACAAGGTCAGAAAAAGTTTGTGAGTAGAACGACTGATGAACATGAAACCTCCTCATGAAATTAGTGCAGGTGGAATTCGTGGTGGCAGCACGAATCGCAGATAACAATGTGAGAGCATAGCGGAGAAAATCAAAATTAATGGCTCAGCAACTGGTGGCATAAAACACATAAAGCGCAATGCAATAAGCAGACCAGCAGAATAGTTTAAATAAAGTGGTTTTTATTCAGCAGGTTGCAGGTGATACCACAAGAGTGGTTGGTGATATCGCTGAAAAAACGGTTTTTGTACCGGAAAATACGGTGAAATGGCTAAGTTTAACCCATTATTCAACATTTAACGCAGCCGCTGACACAGCAACCCGGCAATAATAAAGGCCAGTCCAATGAAGGTGGCGGCGAGAATCTGCTCGCCGAGGAGAAAATAAATAAAAATCAACGAAAGAAAGGGGGAAAGGAAAATCAGGTTGCTGATGCGGGCGGTGTTGTCAGTGAGTTTCATCGCCATCAGCCACAGGACAAAACAGGCCCCCATTTCAAAAGTGCCGACATAGGCAGCCCCCAGCAGTCCTTCCAGTGACGGTGGCCGGAGATCGCTGGTCAGCAGGTAATAGCCCAGGACAAAAGGAAAGCTGAACAGAAAGTTGACAAACAGGGCAACCACCGGGTCGCGGCGGTCGCGGGTATTGTAGATCCAGTACAACGCCCAGACCACAGTGCTTAGCAGCGCCAGTGCCACACCTAACGGGCTGGTAAATTTCAGGCTGAGAATGTTGCCTTCGGTAGAGATGATCACCACGCCGCAGTAACTGACGATCAACGCCAGCCATTGCTGCCAACGGATCTGTTGCTTCAGTAAGGGAACCGCCAGCAGCGACAGGACAATGGCCCAGGTGTAGTTCAGCGGCTGGGCCTGCTGGGCCGGGAGCAGATCGTAGGCTTTGAACAAAATCAGATAGTAAAGGAACGGGCTTAAAAACCCCAGGAAGATGGAGAGCAGGTATTCCCGCCGGCTGCATTGGAAAACCTGTTGCCATTTGCCCTGATAAACAAGAATCGCACCTAACAATGCGGTTGAGAAGACACCTGAGTAGAGCAGCAGTTCAATCGGAGAGAAATGGCGCAGTGAGAGCTTGAAGGCGGTGGCTACCGTCGACCACAGCAGCACCGCCGCCAGCCCGAACAGCAAGGCTTTACGTTGTTGATTCATGGGGGGGGTCCGGTTTGGGTGAGCGCCGGCGGAGCACCAGGACGGCCAGTCCGGAAAAAATCAGGACAATGCCGATTGCTGCCTGAACATTGAGAATTTCGCCCAGAACAAAAATCCCCAGTAATGCCGCCGTCATCGGTTCGGCCAGGGAGAGGGTGACGGCAGTGCCGACGGCGACGGTCTGTAGCCCACGGGCAAACAGCCAGTAGGATAGGGCCATGGTCGCCAGTCCCAGATGCAGAATCACCACGATTGAACCGGGTTGCATTATCCATTCTGCGTCGATCCTGAATAATGCCGGCGATAATATCAGCGCTCCGAGGCAGATAACAATTGCCATCACCGCATTAGGACTTTGATGCTCGAGCAGCCCCTTGATCATCAGGGTGTAAGCGGCGTAGGCTATCCCGGCACAGATAGCCAGAGCAATTCCTAAGGGATCGACAGTGACGCCGCCACCGCTGAAGCTTAAGAGCAGACATCCAGAAATTGCCAGCAGGGTTGCAGCATACCAGCGCCTTCCCGGTTTTTCTCCACGGAAGATCAACCCCAGCAGTCCTCCGGCAATAGGAGCGCTGCCGATGCCGACAACGGTGCCGACGGCAACACCGGTTTTGGCTACAGCACTGAAAAAACTGAGTTGGTACATCGCGATGAAAAAGGCTGCTAACAGCAGAGGGCGCAGCTGCCAGTCATGAAAAGAGCCAAACTCCTTGCGGTAGAGGGTGAGCAGGAACAGGGCGATGCCACCGAACAGCAGGCGCAGGGCACCGATCGCTGCTGGATCGTAGCCGGCCGGGGCAAACGCCTGGGCGGTGCCGGTGGTGCCCCACAGCATCGCTGCTCCAAGCACCAGCCAGGGCCCTACGGTCACAGAGTACGATGGCAAATTATTTTTATTAAAGTCAGTCATGATATTCCTTGAAAATTTGCCTGCTGACGGGACGTTGCAATAGCGCAACACCTGCCAGGCGACCGAGAACATAAGCGCCTGCGGCGGCGGTGGCCCCGGACAGAGGCAAGTATAGCAGCGCGCCAAACATCAGGATAAAAATCACCAGCGCTTCAACTGCCGTGGCGATGGAGACCGGTCTGGTCAGGTGCGTAACAATCAGGATGGAGCGCTGGAAACAGATAAGCACCGTCAGGGTTGGAAACAGCGCCATCACCTGCAGTGGGGTAACGGCAAAGGCTGCCAGGGCCGGAGTAAGACCGGAAACATCTTCAAACCAGAGGCGATTTAAGGGCGTCAGGGCCATCAGGGTCAGGCAACCACCGGTGGCGACGGCGAGCATCACGGCAAAATTGCGGACCTTGGGGTAGTTGTCCTTATTCTCACCCAGTAATGCAATGGCGATTTCCTGATAGGAGAGACCAACCGCGCGAAAGACGAAGGTCAATCCATAGATGACCGGCATCACTGCCAGGGATTCGACCGGATTGGCGGCGCGACTTAAGAAAAAGGTCACCATGGGGTGAACGGACAACCCGATCAGGGGCGTCAGAGCCAGGGGGAGGTAGTGATCCCAGATGTCACGATAGCTAGGGATGCTGGCGTCTGGTTGCGGCTCTTTTGCCAGCAGTGCGGCAACCGCCTTGTGGGCCAGAACCCGGGTCATCACAGCTTCGGCGACAACCCCGCTCGACAGAGCCAGGGCCCCAATGATGGCTCCACTGATGGCGGTGGTCAGATAACAGAAAACGGCGGTAGCGCCCATGAAGCTGATGCGGAAAATGGTAGCCAGGGCGACCCGACGGGTATTGTGGTCAGCAATCAGTACCCCCTGGTAAAAACGCCTCAGGCCGATGGCGCCGGGCCAGGGGAGCAGAAAAAACAG
>Ga0102934_1003794_pt1 | contig 10205 bp, 12 predicted proteins | sample SalPonR2_A_D1_MG_FD_78175 | JGI IMG/M metagenome (GOLD analysis project Ga0102934, IMG submission 78175) | Salt pond soil microbial communities from South San Francisco under conditions of wetland restoration - Salt Pond MetaG R2_A_D1_MG | ecosystem: Environmental > Aquatic > Marine > Intertidal...
AGTTGAGCAGCACCGCCGTCACCAGGTTGGCGGCGCCCCCGGCCTGCGCCCCGCCGTCGATGTACTCGGCCGAGACGTGGCGTTGCGCCGGACTGTCGGGGGCACCCGGTTCGGGCAGCGCGATCAGCCCGGCAAGCAGCACCAGCGCCACCAGGCCGACCACCAGCGCGGCGATCGCGGGCCTCATTTCTCGTGCCGCCCGACGTGGGCGATGGTGTAGAGAAACAGCGCCACGGTGATTCCGGCGCCCACCGCCGCTTCGGTCATGGCCACGTCCGGCGCACTGCGGTGGACCCAGAGCAGGCACAGCACCAGGCTGTAGACCGAAAACAGCACCGCGGCCTTGACCAGGTCGCGGGTGCGCGCGATCGAGATGACGCACGCGATCATCAGCGTCAGCACGGCGAGGTCGAACAGATCAGTCGCCGCCATCTTCGCCCTCCCCGCGCCACGGTTCGACCCCGGCGTGCCAGGCAGCACGGGTCAGCGCGTGGCCGGCGGTGGGACTCGCGATCAGCACCAGCGCCAGCAGAGCCGCCATGCGAAGCGCATCGCCACCGGAATCCGCCAGCACGGCGCCTCCAAGCAGCGTCAGGCCGGCGCCCAGGGCATCGCACTTGGTCGCGGCGTGGGCGCGGCAGTACAGGTCCGGCAGACGCAGCAAGCCGACGGTGCCGAACGACAGGAACACCAGTCCGGCGACCACCAGCAGGCCGCCGGCCGCGTCGACCAGCCAGCCGATCATCGAGCGCCCTCGCGGAAGCGCAGCCGTCCGGTTTCGACCAGCCGGCTTGCGACCAGCGTCAGCGTGAATCCCAGCAGGCCGTAGACGATCGCGATGTCCAGCCAGAAGCCCTGCTCGCGCAGGATCGAAAGCAGCACCAGCACCAGCATCGTGTTGGTCGCGATCACGTTGACCCCGAGGATGCGATCGGCCAGCGACGGCCCGGCGACGACGCGCCACAGACACGCCAGCGAATTGAGCAGCAGCGCGAACACGGCGATCCACAGCAGCAGCGTCACGGCCTGCCCTCCGGTTCGAATGCGCGGCGCACGCCGGCCTCGACCTCGCCGGACAGCAGCGATTCGGCGAACGACCGATCGAGACAATGGATGGTCAACTCATCGCCGCTGAGGTCGACGCAGTGGGTACCGGGCGTGAGGGTGATGGAATTGGCCAGCGCGACGCGCGCGGCGTCGCTCTTCAATTCGGTGGTGTAGGTGAAGACCTCGGGCCGGATCGCCAGCCGTCGGCGCACGACGATGCCGACGAGCTGCATCGCGGCCGGAACGATCGCGCCCGCCAGTTCGACGACGTGGCGCGCCAGGCGCGGGAGCTGCCGACCGCGGAACCCCGGGTCGCTGCCGGACCACAGGAAGCGGGTCGCCCACAAACCGATCAGCAGTGCGACGGCCGCACCCCAGACGAGGTCGGACGACCGGACCGGAATTGCCAGCACCAGCCAGAACGCCAGCACCGCCATCGCCGAACGCAACCAGCGCACTTCTGCCTCCCGTCACGACGCCCCGTAACGACGCGTCATGCTTTCGGGTATCTCGACGCGAAACCGGAGTCGGATTCGGCGCGCGATACCGCGATTTCTCGACTCCCATCCTACCGGAACGGCAACCGGCGCAGGAACATCGCGGCCGCTGAATTCGGGGTCAGTCGCCGAGGATTTTTTCCAGCGCGTCGTCGAGGGTCGGGTAGCGGAATTCGAAGCCGGCCTTTTCGAGCCGGGCCGGCAGCATCTTCGCGCCGGTCAGCAGCATGTGCGACATCTCGCCAAGGGCGATCTTGAGCGCGATCTTCGGCGCCGGAATCAACGCCGGGCGGCTCAGGTGGCTGGCCAGCGTTTTCGTGAACTCGGCGTTGGTCACCGGATTCGGCGCAGAGGCGTTGAAAGCGCCGTCACAGTCGTCGCGGAACAGCAGAAATTCGAGAATGCGCACCATGTCTTCGCGGTGAATCCAGGGCATGTACTGTTGTCCGTCGCCGAGTCGACCCCCGAGCCCGAACTTGAATGCCGGGGCCATCTTCTTGAGCATCCCGCCGCCGGCATCGAGCACCAGGCCGATGCGCGGAATCGCCACGCGGACGCCGTGCGCTTCGCCCTTGCGCGCCTCGGATTCCCACTGCTCGCAGATCCGGTGCAGAAATTCGTCGTGCGGCTCGGTTTCCTCGGTCACGTCGGCGTCGCCCTGGTCGCCGTAGTAGCCGAGCGCCGAGGCCGAAACCAGCACCTTCGGTGGCGATTCCAGGGCGCCACACAGCTCGACCACGGCCCGGGTCGTGTCGACGCGTGAATCGATGATTCGGCGTTTCTTGGCCTCGGTCCACCGACCCTCGGCGATCGGTTCGCCGGCCAGGTTGATCACCGCCTCGGGGGCGGCGTCGGCGAAGTCCTCGACGGTTGCGCGCACGTCTGCGCCGGACGGCAGCGACTCCCGGGCCCGATCGGGGTTGCGCGAGACGACCAGCAGCTGATGACCCGCCGCATCGAGCTTCGCGCACAGCCGCTGCCCGATGAAACCGCTACCGCCGGTAATCAGGATTCGCATGCAAATTCTCCGGGTGAACCGCGTTCCATGGTAACCAAGCGCCCCGGCACGCGCTTCACGCGGGAGCGAATTGCCGGCGGGGTCCACGTGCCGGGACGATGCATGACGCCGGCGCCTGCGACCCCACCGGACGCAGCATCGGCGGCGTCTTTCCCGCTCGCCCAGCCCCCGCGCCGGCAGGCCCCGGCGGCGTCCCGCGGCGTGGGTTCACGAATCACCCGGGCCCGGGATTCAAGGTCGCGCGATACTGGCGCGAACAGGGAATCCGCGTGCCGTTGCTCATTCGAAGGGTGGCGTCGCCGCTGTCGCCCGGCCGGATTTCAACCAGGTGGTCCAGGTTCACGATATGGCTGCGGTGCACGCGGCGGAAGCGGCTCGGCGCAAGCTGGCCCATCAGGTCCTTCATCGTCGATCGCAGCGGGTAGTCCCTTCCGGCAACGTGCAGGTTGACGTAGTTGCCCGCGGCACTGGCGTACTCGATCCGGTCGGCCGGCACCAGGAATTCGCGGCCGAGCATCTTGACCAGGAAGCGCTCGGGATGGTCCGACATCCCGCCGATTGCGCGCTCCGGTGGATCCGGCCAGCGCGCTTCGCCCTGCAGGCGCCTGAGAACGAACCGGTACCCTTCGATCATCATCACGACTCCGGCGTAGGAGCGCGCGTCCTTGAGGTATTCGTAGAACAGCTCGCGCGGCCAGTGGCCGAAGGAATACTCGGCGCCGGCCAGGGCGTAGGCGAATTCGCGCATCGCCACCATCGCGACGACATGCGCCAGCGAGTAGACGACGCTTGCCGCCAGGTGCAGGCCGAGCCGGCGGCCGAGACCGGCCCACTGCAACGGAAACCGGCGCGTGAGCCAGACGACCGGCCAGACCAGCAGCAGCAGCGAAAGGGCGCTGCTGGATTCCCAGACCACGGCCTCCCAGGGAGCGACATCGACGCCCCGGCGCTCAAGGTCCAGCGCCACGGTCACGCTGTTGGCAACGGCGTTGACCAGATACAGAACAATCCAGAACCCGCGTTCGAAGACGCGCTGCCAGGGTTTGAATCGGCGAAGGATCTCGGCGCTGTCGGGTCGCATGGGTCCGATGGTAGCCGGACTCCGCCCCCGGACCACCGCGATTCATCCCCGCCAGGGCACCAACCGTCCCTTGGCGCTTGTGCCCGCCCTGCCGGCGTGAGCAGACTGCGGCCAGGACCGCCGGGAAATTCCCCGATGCACGAACGCCGCAACGACATCGACGCGCTTCGCGTTTTCGCATTTGCGCTGCTGATTGCCTACCACGTCGGAATGGTCTTCGTGGCGGACTGGAGCTTCCATATCAAGAGCCCGCACCAGTGGGAATGGCTGGAGTGGCCGATGGTCGCGCTGAACCGCTGGCGAATGCCGCTGATTTTCCTGCTCTCCGGCATCGCGCTCGGACTGAGCCGCGGCGCCACGCGCCCGGGGCGGCTGGCGCTCCGCCGCACGCGCTTTTTGCTGATTCCGCTGGTGTTCGGCATGCTTGCCGTCGTGCCGGTACAGGCATGGGTCGAGGCGCGCACGAACGGTGCGCTCGATGCCGGTTTCGGCGCCTTTCTGCTCCGCTACTGGCAGTTGCGACCCTGGCCCGAAGGCGGATTCGCCGGCGCCGAGTTCGGCATCACCTGGAACCATCTCTGGTATCTCGCGTACCTTTGGACATACAGCCTCGCGCTGGCTGCCGGACTCGCAATCTGGCGCTGGAGCCAGCTTGCCCACGCGTCGGTGTTTTCGTCGATGCGCGCAGCCGGGCGCGGCAGCGCGGCGGCGCTGACGATCGTGCCGGCCGCGTGGATTTTCGTCTGCATCTACTGGCTGGAACCGCGTTTCGGCAACACCAAGGCGCTGACCGACGATTGGGCTCAGCACGCCCAGTACTTTACGGTATTCCTTTTCGGCTTCTGCCTGGCCCGGGCTTGCGCGTGGTGGGACCGCATCGTGCGTCTGCGTCGATGGTGGCTGGCACTGGCGTTGACGGGTCTGGCGCTCTACATGGGCCTGCGCATCGCCGGGAAGCTATTGACCCCGGCCGAACTGGACACGCTGCCAGCCTGGAACTGGCGCGCGATTTCCGACGCCGCCCACGCGCTGTACGCCGCGAACATGTTGCTGGCGATCCTGGGATACGGGGCCGTGTGGCTCAACCGCCCGTTGCGCTGGCTGCCCTACGCGAATCGCGCGGTCTATCCGTGGTACATCCTGCACCAGAGCCTGATCGTGCCGCTGGCGTTCATGCTGATTCCGCTGGAGCTTCCCGGTCCGGTCGAGGCCGCACTGCTGCTGGCCGGGACGGTGCTGGGTTGCGCCGTGATCCACCACCGGATCATCTTGCGCCTGGCGTGGGTCTGGCCCTTGTTCGGAGTGCGCGCGGTGCCGGCGCGCGCGGAGTCGAAGCGGCTCGAACCGGCCCGAAGCCGGGCATGACGACGAACCTCCTCGCCCGCACCTTGCGAAGCGCCGGTCAGCCGCTGCTGCTGTCGGCTGCGCTTGCCTTGTGGGCGGCACTGGGGGCCGACGCCAAGGCCATGCCCGTTTCCATCATCGCGGTTCTTGCAACGCTTCTCGTGCTCGAGCAGCGCAATCCACGACGGCGCGACTGGCGAAAATCCGGCGCGGAAAAGGCCGCGCTGATCGGCGCATGGATCTTGCTCGGCGCACTGCTGGGCCTGGTCACCCTGACCCATGAACGGTGGCTGGCGACGCTGGTCCCGCCCGGCGCGCACCTGGCCCTCTGGCCACAGGCGCTGCCGTGGCCGATTCAGGCACTGCTTCTCTTTCTCACCGCCGACGGCATGTATTACTGGGTTCACCGTGCCATCCATCGCTGGCCGTGGCTGTGGCGCATCAGCGGACACGGCGTGCACCATGCCTTCCATGACCTGCACGCGGTCCATGCCGGTGTCACCCACCCATTCGAGCTGTTGCTGCTGGCGCTGCCGCTGGCCTCGCTGGGCACGCTGTTCGCGGCCCCGCCCGAAGCAGTCGCTGCCGCCACCCTGATGCTGAGCGCCAACGCCCAGATCGTTCACGCCAATGTCGAGCTCGGTTGTCCCGGACTGCGCTGGTTGATCACCACCGGCGCGGATCATCGCCTGCACCATTCCATGCTGAGAGAACAATCGGACCGGAATTTCGCCTGCAATGCAATCCTCTGGGACCGGATCTTCGGAACCCATGCCGAGGGCGAGGTTGCACAAACCGGCACGGGGCCGCGCCAGCCCGGGATGCTGGCGCTGCTGGCGTTGCCGTTTCGTAAACCCGGCCGCTGAACGACAAGCTCCGGTTCATTGCGTGATCGAACGAATCCATCCACTGATGCGCTCCAGCACGAGCGGGCTGATCGTGGTTTCAATTGCCGAATACTCGGCAGGGTGGCCCGTCTGCGCGGGCTGGAAAAGATGATTCAAACCCGGGATGGTCTCGACCGCGAAGTTCGACGCAGGCAAGTGTCCGAGGGCGTCGCGCAGCGGCGCCGCGTTTTGGCCCGGAGGCACCTGGAGATCGAGACCGCCATAGAGCGCAAGTACCCGTGCCTGAATGCGCGCTGGTTCGGCAAGCGGATCGAAGCTCAGCAATTCACGAAACCATGGGTTGACACTTCTTCGAATCGCCTCACCGGCGGCTTGCCGGACTTGTTCGCCGGTCATTTCAACGCTGGCGGTTTCACGGATTCGACGCTCGTATAAGGCCTGAATCGCCTGGCCGGCGCGTTCGTCGTCGGGCTCATTTGCCAGTATGCGCAAAAGCTGGCGGGTCGTCTCAACCGATTGCATGGTCGGTTCGGGGCCAGCGCCGCCGACCTCCAGAATCCGCTGTTGCTGGAGCAGAATCAGTTCGGATGCCGGGATGCCCGGGGCGGCAAGCAATACAACAAAATCGAGTCGCTCGCGATTGGCCACGGCAGGCGCGATCATGGCACCTTCGCTGTGTCCGATCAATCCCGTCACAGCTTCCCCGATATCCGGGGTGGAGCGTAGCGCATCAACAGCCGAGGCTGCATCGTCGATGAAATCGCTCAGGCTCGCGGTGTTGTGGTCGCCGCCCGAATCTCCCACGCCGCGGTCGTCATAACGCAGAACGCCAATCCCGTTACGTGCCAGATGGTCGGCCAGCACCAGAAAGGGGCGATGGCCGGCGATGGACTCATCTCGATCCTGCGGTCCCGACCCGCTGACCAGCACCACCGCAGCAGACGGTGGCGTGTCCGGCACCAGCAAGGTTCCGGCAAGTTCGAAATCGCCGTTTGCCGACGGAAAGCGGATCTGATGCTCCTGGTATGGATATGGTGGTTTCGGCGTCTGGGGACGCTCGGTTGGCCCGGCGCGCGCGGCGGGCGAGAAGGTGATCGGCACTTCCCGGCCGGCCTGCACCCAAACACCCGACAGCGATTGATTGTCGAAGGACACACGCAACTCGGCCGCGAGCGATGCAAACGAGATGATCAGCTTGCTGTCTTCATGCCCCACGTCGCTCGCCGGAATCCCTTCGACGCCCTGATCGGGGCTGTCCAGGAAGATGCGCAAGCCTTCAGGCGTCTGCGCGAACTCAAGTCCCAGGGCCAGCGTCATACCGGCCGCGCTCAATTCGCCGCTCCAGTAGTCGACAGCCAGCACGCTTTCCCAATTTTCGCCTGTCTCTCCACGGACTTCTTCGGCGGCGTGCGGCACGGACATGCACATGCCGATAGCAAGCACAATCAACACTCGAATCATCATGACGCGTCCTCCTGACCTTCGATTCGGCGCAGCCTTGTTGCCTGCTCCTGGAGAGCCTCTCGATCCGCTTCCATGCGTGCCTGAACGCATTCACGACCGTAGATCAGACCCCAGACCAGCACCCCGATGGATGTTGCAGCGAAGGTGTAATCGGTCCAATGCCGGTACTCCGATGAGTACGCCAGCATCAAGAACGCGATCAACATAGGGCTCCAGAAAAGCCAGTGCAGATTGCGGATCAGGGCCTCCAGCCGGATCGTGCGTCCCAGAGCAGCATCGACGTGGTCGAGCACCCGCAGGTGCCGGGTCTGTCGAATCCCGTGGGCACGAATCACCAATGCGATCAGCGCGACGAGGGTTGAGGCGATCACGCACCAGGCAAGAATCTCGATGACGTCAAATCCGCCAGCCAGGATCAATGCCATACCGAAACCCGACGCCACGACCGCCATCGAGGCGATGATGATCGCCGATGCGATTCGCATACGCGTTCGCCGGATGAGTTGGCTCGGACTGAAACCGGTTCGTTGCGCCGTTTCTTCGCTGGCCGCAATCCATGCCTGTCGGCTCGATTCAATGTTCAAGGGCTTCTCCTTCAAGGTGGCGTTTGAATTTTTTCTTCAGTCGCGATACCCGGGTCCGGCTGGCGCCGGCGGATATGCCGAGGACTTCGCTGATCCGGGCGTATTCCAGGCCCTCCAGATACAAAGCGAACAGCGAGCGTTCGGCGACATCCAGCGTGTCGCAGAACGCCTTGATGACCTGCGCCTCGCGAGACAGATGCAAGGAGGTCTCGACCGTGGCCTTGCGCCGGTCCACCAATTGCAAGTGCTTCAGCGTTTCCCTTCTATGCCGCTCGCGCCGGACATGGTCGATGGCGGTATTCAGTGCGACCCTGTAGGCCCAGGTGGAATACTGCGCCTGGCCGTTGAAGTGACGCCGGCTTCGCCATAACTGCGCAAGGATCTCCTGGTGCAAGTCGGCGTCTTCGCCATATGAGGCATAGGCGCTCGCTATTCTGCGGACGGCAGGCAGAAATGATTCCAGCCTGGCAATGTCGTCGGCATGGCGCATGCTGCGTCCTTGCGGGTTTGTCTTGATTGGTCGCGTGCGGACCGGAATTGTTACACCCGGATTGGAGCAAAGGTAGAAAACCCGCGGCGATCAACTGGTTGGAGCAGCTCACGCGGCCGCAAGCGTTCGAAGATGAAGAAGCGTCACGCTGATGGAAAGCTGTCCGCAAGACGCCATCGGGATTGTTGGAATCAGGTAACCCTATCCGGCTCGGCGGCTTTGGATTCTGCGAGTTGCAGAAGATGGAACATTGCGCCCTGGTTGTCTTGGCAAACCACCAGTTTGCCGGCGGCGGTGTCGAACGGCCCGTGATGGACATGCCCGCCGAGGGCGCGAACGCGCTCGGCGGTGGTCGCAGCGTCCTCGACGGCGAAGTAGACGATCCAGTGCGCCGGCACGTCGCCCCATTCCTCGGTCATCTGCAGCACGCCCCCGGCCGGGCGTCCGGCGTTTTCGATGATCCGATAGGGCGCCGGCGAATGCGGGTTATCGCGGTACTCCCAGCCCAGCAGCTCGGCATGGAACGCGCAGGCCGCGTCCAGGTCCGGCGTGGCCAGTTCGTTCCAGCACAGCGCGCCGGGCCGGGTCACGACCTCGGCGCCGCGATCGATTCCCGGCTGCCAGAACGCAATCGGCGCGCCGGTCGGATCGACGATGAAGGCCATTCGGCCGGCCTCGGAGATGTCGGTCGGGGGGACCTGGATCGTCGCGCCGAGCCGCTCGGCGCGATCTGCGATCGCATCGACGTCGTCGACGCAGATGTAGCTGACCCAGACCGACGGCGTGCCGGCCTCGCGCATTGGCTCACTCATCCGGCCCATGCCGGCGACGACGCGACCGTCCAGCGCGAAACGCTCGTAGGGGCCGGCCTCGGCGGCGCCCCCGCCAACCTCGCCGGACCAGCCGAAGACCCCGCTGTAGAAGACGCGAGCCGCGTCGGGGTCGCGCGCGTTCAGATCGACCCGGCAGAACTGGCCGGGTTCGAAGATCAATGGCTCAGCGTTCATCGCCGGGGCCGAAGTCACCGGACTCGGCCACTAGTCGCGCAACCCCGAAACGATCGGCGTGCGCGCGGCCCGGATCGCCGGCGCCAGCCCGCCGACCAGGCCGATGACCAGCGCGATGAGCAGACCCTGGAGCAGCAGGTCCGGGGTTACGGCGAAGGCGAACACGACCTGGGTGAAGCTCGAGAAGCTCAGCGTCGAGACCGTGAAACCGTTGAACAGGAGCCACGCCGCGCCGGCACCCAGAATCCCGCCGATCAGCGCCAGCAGCATCGCCTCGGCCATGACCGAGACCACCACCGACATGGGCTGGAAACCGATCGCGCGCAGCGTCGCGATCTCGCGCGCCCGATCGGAAACGGCCGTGTACATCGTGTTCAGCGCGCCGAACAAGGCGCCCAGCGCCATCAGTACCGCGATGCCGTAGCCGATCACCTCGATGAAGGTCGACAGCGCCTCGGACTGCTCGGAGAAATAATCGGCCTCGCGCTCGACGCGCACCGACAGCTGCGGGTTGGTCGTGAGTTCGTCCTTGAAGGCCTGGAAATCGTCGATCGAGGTCAGCTTGCCGTAGACCACCGAGTAGCTGTTGCCGCGCCGGTACGCGCCCTGCAGCACCGGCGCGGCGGTCCACAACTCGGAATCGGCCGCACCGCCGGTCTCGAACAGGCCGACCACGTCCCAGCGCTCGTTGCCGAGCTCCAGCGAATTGCCGACCGTGAGTCCCCGGAACTGGTCCTCGGCACCGACGCCGGCGATCAGTTCCTTGCGGCCGGGCTCGAACATCCGGCCTTCGACGATCTCGAAGCGCTCTCGGATGGCCGGGCC
>Ga0102934_1003795_pt1 | contig 10201 bp, 8 predicted proteins | sample SalPonR2_A_D1_MG_FD_78175 | JGI IMG/M metagenome (GOLD analysis project Ga0102934, IMG submission 78175) | Salt pond soil microbial communities from South San Francisco under conditions of wetland restoration - Salt Pond MetaG R2_A_D1_MG | ecosystem: Environmental > Aquatic > Marine > Intertidal...
AAGTGGTCCGCGTTTTCTCAACCTCCCAGGGCCGCCAGTTGTAGCGGGCGTTTTTTTCCACAAGCGCACCCACCGGGCATGCCTGGACGCATTCGCCGCAGAAGACGCAATCCGAATCCTTCAAGGGCCGGTCGCCCGCGGCCACGATCTTGGACTCTGCGCCCCGGTAGCCGAGGCTGATAGCGTTGTTGACCTGGACTTCATTGCATGCCTGGACGCAGCGGCCGCACAGGATGCAGCGGGAAAAATCCCGGACAATAAAAGGGTTCACCGTTTCCATGGGGTAGCGGGTCTGGGTGGCCGGAAAGCGTTCGCCCGAGACCTGGTATCGGTAGGCCAGGCTTTGGAGCTCACAATCGCCCCAAACCGGGCACAGATCGTCGCTTTGGTCTTCCGCCTGAACTTTCAGCTGAAAAGCGGTCCAGTTCTCGGGATCTCCGCCGCGGACCGCGCAGTTATGGTTGCCCGAGGCCAGCAGAAACTGGAGGGTCATTTTTCGGGATTCAACGACTTCGGGGGATTCGGTCCACACCACCATCCCGGGCTCCGCCGGCGTGGAGCACGCGGGCATCAGGTTTCGCGCGTTTTTGACTTCCACCACGCAGATACGGCAGGCGCCGGTGGGCGTTGCCCCTTTGAGATAACATAGGGTCGGAATATCAACGTCATTGCGGCGGGCCACCTCAAGGATGGTTTCTCCGGGTTCGAATGAGAATGTCTGGTCATTGAGCGTAATGGTTTGTTCTGTCATGACTGCCTCTATTCATTGTTAGTTCAAGCCGACTTTTAATCGATTCAGATCAAATTGATACAATACGATAACTCTATACGATCTTTCAAGAAAATTCATTTTTTTCTTTTGGCCCGATAGTGTTTAAAAACGCCACATGGGGTGAGGTGAACGGCAACACATTTAAGTTTTTAAGATTACTGATAAAAATCATAAAAGTTCGTGAAGGACGGAAATGCTGTGGCAATCGGCCACAGGGTACTGGCGGAAAGATTAATAATATTAATCCTGCTTCTTAAAATTTTTATAATTATATCAATAAGTTGATATTTTTATTCGGACAGTCGGCCGATGGCATTGCTTTTGCAAAATATATCAGCAAACGGATGGTATCTTGCCATCCGGCAGACAACCCACAGCAGAAGGGGGACGGAGACATGGCACGACATGAAACCCAAAAAGGCGTGGCCGGCTTCCAGGTACTTGAGAATGAGTGCATCTGGATGAAAGCCGGTGTGATCAGTTTCCGAAAGTGTGATAATGATTATGACTGTGCCACATGTCCATTTGACCGGGCCATGCGGCGGAGCCTGAAAAAGCACGGGGCAAAGGCGGCCGCTTCAAAGGCGGCAAGTCTTGCCGATGAGCTGAAAAAGCGCTATGACGGCGCCCATCGGCCCTGCCGGCATTACTTGACCGGCCGGGTGGATGCCCCGAAAATTTGCACCAACAATTACGAATGCCACCACTGCGCCTATGATCAGATGCTCGATGAAATGGATCTGATTGATGATATTGCGGCCCCTGCCTATCGCATGGTGGCCGGCTATCGGGTGGCGGATGGATATTATTATCATAACGGCCATACCTGGGCCCGGTTTGAGCACAGCGGCCGGACCCGGATCGGGCTTGACGATTTTTTCGGCAAGCTGTTCGGCACGCCGGAAAAAATTGATCTGCCGCGGCTGGGGGCCAAACTCACCCAGGGCAAGCCGGGTTTTTCCTTTGCCCGGGATCAGCAGGCGGCCGGCGTGCTGGCACCAGTGACCGGCCAGGTGCTGGCGGTCAATGAAAAAGCAAAGGCCCATCCGGAGATCAGCCATCAGGACCCGTATCGGAATGGGTGGCTGATGATCATCGAACCGGATATGCCCAAGCGGAACCTTAAAAAGCTCTTTTTCGGCCGGCAGTGTGATGCCTGGATTGAATCCGAGCAGCAGCACCTGCTGGAACTCATCAGTCCGGAATATCGGCAGATGGCCGCCACTGGCGGGCAGATCGTGGATGATCTGTACGGCAGTATCCCGGAAATCGGTTGGAATAAGATCGTGCAGGACTTTCTGCGCACGGAGCCAGAGTAGGCAGGCATTATCGGTCAACGGGGAGCGGCTCAACAAGCAGGCAGGCCTGCTGCAGATAGCTCTTGCAGTAAGGGCAAAAGCCCATTGAGATCGCATCCAGGGTCTCAATGGCGCCTGAAAAATGCATAAAGCATGCAGGGTCCTGGCAGTGAAAGAGGTCCAGCAGATGCCCCAGTTCGTGAAGCGCCACTTTGGCGGTCCGCTCGTAAAAATCCGCATCCGTTGATTTGGCGCCGTCTTCCAGATCTTTCAGCCGGGAGAGGGAGATCACCGCATGCGTGCCGCCCTGCTGGGCCTCGCCAAAGATGTGGGTAAAAATGGGAACAAACAGGTCGTCATCCAAAAGGGCAAGGACTTTGGTGCACCCGGCAAATGACTGGCTTTTTAGGTGGTTGATCAGCTTGGCCGCGTCATACTGGCCCCGCCGTTCATCCAGGCATTCGCGGGGAAGGGCCATTTGCGGTAAAAAGCAGGCGGGCAGATCCAGATAACCGGACACATGGGCGGCCACAATTTTTAATACGATCTCCGGCACCGGCCCCAGGGCGAGAATCCCCACCGTATGTCTTTTCCGAGGCTTCATAAAATCAATTTTAGGTTCAGATGTATCGGTTTTTACTGGCGCAGTTCATACTTGTTGATTTTTTTGTGCAGGGTGGACCGGTTGATATCGAGAATCCGGGCGGCCTGGCTGATGTTCCACCCGCATTCATCCAAAACCCCCTTGATGTGCCGTTTTTCCACATCCAGCAGTGTCCGGCCGCCGGCATCTGAAAACTGGGCGGGCTTTAAAAAGGAAAAATCCCGGGCGGAAAGCGTCCGGGACTTGGATAGCACCACCGCCCGTTCAATGGCGTTTTCCAGCTCCCGCACATTGCCCGGCCAGTCATAGGATTTAAGCAGCTGCTCTGCCGATGCATCCACATGATCCACATGCTTGGTGGTCTCCTGGCTGTATTTTTTCAGAAAATGCCGGATAAGGAGCGGGATATCCGCTTTTCGCTCCCTTAGGGTGGGGATGCGGATTTCAATCACGTTGATGCGGTAGTAGAAGTCCTCCCGGAACGTGCCGGCCCGGATCAGCTCATCTAAGTTCCGGCTGCTCGCACAGATCAGGCGGAAATCAACATCAATGGGCTGATGGCTGCCGATCCGCTGGATTTTTTTCTCCTCCAGCACCCGCAGCAAATCCACCTGCATTTTCATACTGATCTCGCCGATTTCATCCAAAAACAGGGTGCCGCCGGAGACCACTTCAAGGAAGCCTTTCCGGTTTTTGTGCGCCCCGGTAAAAGCGCCTTTGGTATGGCCGAAAAGCTCGCTTTCCAGCAGGGATTCCGCCATCGCCCCGCAGTTGATGGCGATAAATGGAAAATTGGCGCGGTGGCTTTTAGCATGGATGGCCTTGGCCACGAGCTCCTTGCCGGTGCCCGTCTCGCCGGTCAGAAGCACGTAGGCATCCGTATCCGCAATTTCGGGGATGGTCTCAAATACCTCAACCATCGGGGGGGACTGGCCGATAATATCGTCAAACCGGGTGACTTCGCCCAGCTGCTGTTTGAGATAGTCGTATTCCGCGGTCAGGACCTTCTGCTGGTTGATTTTCTCCATGACCAGGTTGATATGATCCGGCTTAAAGGGCTTTAACAGGTAATCGCTGGCCCCGGATTTCATGGCTTTAACCGCGGATTCAATAGAGCCGTAGGCGGTGATGATCACCACGAAGGTTTCCGGATATTCGGTCTTTACCCGGTCCAGCAGTTCCAGGCCGTCCATGCCCGGCATTTTAATGTCAACGAAAAGAAGATCGAACTGCCGGTTTTCAAGCTTCTCCAGCGCTTCCTCCCCGGATGCCGCGGTCTCCACCGCATGCCCGTACTTGGTAAACCAGTGGTAAAAGGATTCGCGGACAATCATTTCATCGTCAACCACCATAATCCGCATTTTATCGGACATAGCAGATACTCCTTCCTGAATTTAGGTCCTAACGGGTGAGGAGCGGAAATTTCAGTTTAAATACGGTATAATCGCCGGGCTGGCTTTCCACATGGATATCCCCGCCGTGGTTTTTTACAATGCCGTATACGATGAAAAGCCCGAGCCCCGTGCCCTCTCCGGAACCCTTGGTGGTAAAAAACGGATCGAACAGATTGTCGATATGTTCCTTGGGAATGCCATAGCCGTTATCCCGGATTTCCACTTCTGCCTTATGGGTTTTCCGCACAAGGCGCGACGTTATCCAGATATCCCCGCCCGAGGGCAGGGCCTCCATGGCATTGAATATGAGATTCAAAAAGCACTGCTGGAGCCGGTTGGGATCGCCATTGATGATAAGCAGCCGCTCGGACAGATCGGTGTGAAGCGCAATATTCTGAAGCTCCATTTTATGTTGGGTCAGGCTGATCACCGCGCTTAGCACCTCATTTAGATTGGTATCCGTATAATGGGTGGTGGATTCCCGCGAAAAAGAAAGCAGCCCGGATATAATATCCCCGCAGCGCTCAAGCTCGCGGGTCATAAGGCCTGAAATCTCTTTTAGCTTCGTCTTCTCCGGGTCGTCGATTTGCTCTTCCGCCAAGGCAGCCTCTAAATACTGGCTGAACGTCAGAAGCCCCTGAATCGGATTATTGATTTCATGGACGCACGAGGCGGCGAGCTTTCCCAGGGATATCATGCGGTCCTCCTGAACCAGTTTGTTCAGATCAGATTTAAGCGCCTGGACCCGCTCCTCCATCTGGTTGGACATCTGTTTGGTAATATCTCGCCAGATTTCGATTACCCGGTTGATTTCGCCGGCGGCATTTTTGACCGGATAGGTGATGATATCAAAATAGGTCGCCTGATTGTCTGATAGCGAAATCTCCTGGATCACGTGGGAGGACTCTCCCGTGCGCAGTGTTTCCACCATCGGACATTCAAATCCCGGCATTGCCCGTGTGCATGGGGTGCCGAAGCCGTGGAGGATTTGATAGCAGGGTTTGCCCACCACATCGTCCCGGCGTTTTTTAAGTGCGGCCAGATAGGCCTCGTTCACATCTGCAATGGTAAAATCGGTGTTTAGAATCAGGATCTGCTGGTTGGTCTGGCGGATGAGAAATTCGGAGAGCATTTTTTCCATTTCCACCTGGTGCCGGGCGTGTTTGAGCTGCTGGTCAATGTCAAATAACGTCCGGATAAACCGCCCGACATTGTGCTCAAGAATCCCCACGCCCTTGGGCTTTTCATGGATGAGCGCGAGCAGGATCTCCTTGTTGTTGGTGAGCTCGATGATGGCATCCAGTCCCTCGATGCTGAAGAGGTCCTTGAAGTTCTGTGTGGTGTAGATGCCCATCTCCTGGGCCAGCACCACGCCTTCAGCATCCGGGTTGATGTCGCAGACGCCTACCACCCGGATATTCAGATGGGGCAGCGGTTCCTGGGTCAGGAGGTTCAAAAAGAACCTGCAAGCGCTGCCGCCCCCCACAATGGCGAGATTGAGCAGAATTTTAGGGGTATCATACTCGGATTGATTGGATTGGGTATCCATCGGCTTCCCTTCGGGATTCCGCAGAAAAACAACATTTTAATATTATTATAAAAAATATGCCGTTCGGAAGATAAAGTCAAGGTAGAATCCGCGGGATGGCGTGGTTGGGCTTATTATCTGCAGCCCGGCGATGGTTTTGAGAAGTCAGTTTACAGGCGCGGGTATGTCCCACCCAACCCCTCCCTAGTTAGTGGGAAGAAAATCGGCCATGGTTGTCATCCCTCCCCATGCAACGGGGAGGGATCGGGTGGGGTCGGATTTAGCTGTTTTCCTTCTCAAACTTGGCCATAAAATCGGTCAGGGCTTTTAAGCCCTCCACCGGCATGGCATTGTAGATGGAGGCCCGGCAGCCGCCCACGGACCGGTGGCCCTTGAGTCCGCCCAGACCGCTGTTGGTGGCTTCCTCGATAAATTTTTTCTCCAAGTCCTCGCTGGGCAGCCGGAAGGTGACGTTCATCAGGGATCGGGAGTCCTTGTCCGCCGTGCCGCGGTAGAAGTCGCTTGCATCAATGCAGTCGTAGAGTATTTTCGCTTTCTCCTGGTTCCGCTTCTCCATGGCCGCCATGCCGCCCACGGTCTCCTCGATCCATTTGAGCACCAGCTGGACTGAGTAGATGCTGAAGGTCGGCGGCGTATTATAGAGTGATTTCTTTTTGAGGAAGGTGTTGTAGTCGAGCATTGAGGGCAGACCCTCGGGAATCAGCTTAAACATATCATCGCGGATGATCACCATGCAGATCCCGGAGGGACCGATATTCTTCTGGGCGCCTGCGTAGATCATACCGAATTTTTCGGTATCAAGCGCCCGGGAGAAGATGTCCGAGGACATGTCGGATACGATGGGGACCCCGCCGGTATCCGGAAACTCATGAAACTGGGTGCCCTTGATGGTATTGTTGGATGTGATGTGGGCGAATGCCGCATCCTTGTTGAACTGAATGTTTTTGGGGATATAAGAAAAATCCCGGTCTTCTGAGGAGGCGACCACGTTATGCGGCTTGCTCTGGGTTTCCGCCTCTTTGATGGCCTTGGTGGACCAGGTCCCGGTGTTGACATAGTCGGCGGATTTGCTCTCGGGCAGAAAGTTCATGGGAATCATGGCAAACTGAAGGCTGGCCCCGCCCTGAATGAAAAGCACCTGATAGCGATCATCAAGTCCCAGCAGGCGCTTGGCGCGGGCTACCGCATCTTCGATGATGTCTTCAAACCAGCTGGAGCGGTGGCTGATTTCCATCACCGACATCCCGCTGCCCTTATAGTTTAAAAGCTCGCTCTGAATCTCTTCCAATACCGGAAGCGGCAGGATTGCCGGGCCCGGGTTAAAGTTATAAATTCTTTTTTCGGTCATCGCTGGTCTCCTTCACCTAGTTGAAAATTTTTATCAAAATTTAAAATCAAATTGTAATTTATGACAAAATCGTATATAAATGTCAAGTTTTATCTAAGAATATGCTCACTAGCTGAGCCCTATCCTACTGTAATGATTGACACTTTTACGGCCTTACCGTAATTTTTAGAAATATGAGGGGCTGTTTTCAAAACCCCGTAAGTAAAGGACTTAAATATGTTTATTTTGGATTATCCTGCTGCTGAGGCGGAAAAGCGGATTGAAGATATCACCCGGCGCGGCCTTTCGTTTAATTCCGAAGACGTCAGCGCCGTATCCGGTATGCTGGATGCGGTAAGGGCCCGCGGGGATGCGGCGCTGATCGAGTATACGGCAAAATTTGACGCCCCGGAATTGACGGAAGCCCAATTGACGGTCACTGAATCCGAATATGAGACAGCGGAAAAAGAGGTGGACGCGGCGTTTTTAAATGCGCTGGACCGGGCAGTCAACCAGATCCAAAGTTTCCACAAAAAGCAGCTCAAAAATTCCTGGTTTGAGGCGGCCCGGCCCGGGGTGTTTCTGGGGCAGCTGGTGAATCCGGTAGGCGCCGCGGGCGTTTATGTGCCGGGCGCACAAGGGGGCATGACCCCGCTGGTGTCATCGGTGCTGATGGGGGCTATCCCGGCACGCATTGCCGGCGTGGATGACCTGGCCATGGTCACCCCGCCCAAAAAGGATGGCACTGTTGATCCGCATTTGCTGGCGGCCGCCCGCCGGGTGGGCGTGGATGCCGTATACAAGGTCGGCAGCGCCTGGGCCATTGCTGGGCTTGCCTATGGCACACAAACCCTGCCGCGTGTGGATGTGATTGTGGGACCAGGCAACATCTACGTGACCATTGCCAAAAAGCTGGTGGCCGGCACAGTAGGGATTGACATGATCGCCGGGCCGAGTGAAATTCTGGTGATCGCCGATGATTCGGCGGATCCGGCATTCATCGCCGCGGATCTGCTATCCCAGGCCGAGCATGATCCCCTGTCATCCGCATTGTTGATCACCGAATCCAGAGGGCTTGCCGAAAAAGCGGCGAAAGAAGTCGAGCGGCAGCTCGCCTCGCTTGCCAGAAAGGACATCGCCCGGCAGTCCCTTGACGCCTATGGCGGCATTATTGTGGTCCCGGATACAGAGACCGCTTTTTCCCTGGCCAACCGGATTGCGCCGGAACACCTGGAGCTTCTGGTGGCCACCCCGTTCGAGTACTTAAGCCGTATCCGCAATGCCGGTGCGGTTTTCATGGGCCATTACACGCCCGAGCCCATGGGCGACTATGTGGCCGGGCCGAACCATGTGCTGCCCACCGGCGGCACCGCCCGGTTTTCATCTGCGCTTTCCGTGGATACGTTCATGAAGCAGAGCAGCCTGATCTATTATTCTGAGGCGGCCATGGCCGAGGAGGCCGATGATGTGATCCGGCTGGCTGAAATTGAGGGGCTGGGCGCCCATGCCGGATCGGTCCGGGTGCGCCATAAAAAAGGGTCGTAAATGATTTTGGTAACCGTTCACGGTTCACGGTTTACAGCTGATAAAAACAGAGAACTGTTACTGATTTGGTTCCGGGCTTGACAACCCAAATGAAGCGTTTTATTTTATATTTAATTTTTTGAGAATATGCTCAAAAGGAAGGTTATGGGACGGCCGCATAAAAAACGATATGTTGCGTACAATCCGGGTGTGAGTTATTTCAAGCCCCGGGGTATCCCCATGCTTGAATTGGAAGAGATCCATCTGACCATTGACGAGCGGGAAGCCTTGCGGCTTGCCGACCTCGAGGGCTACTCCCATGAGGAGGCCGGGCGGCGGATGCAGGTTTCAAGGGCCACATTCGGCCGCATCATCGAGCGGGCCCGAAAGACCATCGCGGATGCCCTGATCAACGGCAAGGCCATCAATATTGAGGGCGGCAATTACCGGATCGGGGAAAGTGAGCGCCTGTTTCGATGCAACGGATGCGCCTATGAATGGAATGAGCCCTTTGGCACCGGGCCGCCGGATAAATGCCCGGCGTGTGCGAATACAAATGTTTACCGGGTGCCGGTAAATCAGAAAAATAGACCGGTCGATCGCGCCGAAAGATAATTGCATCGGCGTTGGGATGTGAACCGGATAACAATTTTTGAATAAGGAATTTTTAAAGGAGAACGCATATGGCTGAAAGTTCAGGCGGGTCAAGCGGTCAAAATCAGGATCAGCAGAAATCCAGGGAAATACAGGAGCAGGCGGTAAAAGACACGCTTGGCAAAATCAAGCACAAGTTTCTGGTCATGAGCGGCAAAGGCGGGGTGGGTAAAACCAGCGTTTCGGTGAACCTGGCCATCGCGCTCGCCAATAAGGGCTATAAGGTCGGCATCATGGATGTGGATCTTCACGGGCCGGATGTTCCCCGCATGCTGGGGCTAGAGGGCATGATCGGCGCCAGTGAAAATCAGAAGCTCGCCCCGATGCCGTATTCGGAAAATCTCAAGGCGATTTCCATTGAATCGCTGATGCCGAACAAGGATGATGCGGTTATCTGGCGGGGGCCGTTAAAACATTCCGCCATCAGTCAGTTCATTTCGGATGTGGACTGGGGCGAACTCGATTTCCTCATCGTGGACTCCCCCCCGGGCACCGGCGATGAACCGTTGAGTGTCGCCCAGACCATCGAGGACTGCCGGCCGATCATCGTGACCACGCCCCAGGAGGTTGCCCTATGGGATATCCGGAAATCGATTAACTTCTGCAAAAAAATCCAGCGCGAGCTTTTCGGCCTGGTGGAGAATATGAGCGGCTATGTCTGCCCCCACTGCGGCAAAACAGCGGAACTGTTCGGCACCGGCGGCGGGGAAAAGACCGCCAAAGAATTCGGGATCAATTTCCTCGGCCGGATCCCTTTTGATCCGAACCTGGTCAAAGCGGGCGACTCCGGCTCATCCTTTCAGGATGCCTACAATGACTCAGAAGCGGCCAAGGCCCTTGCCGGCATCGCCGGGCATCTGATCAAGCTGATGGGGGAGTAGATAGGTATTGGGTATTGGGTGTTGGGTATTAGCCCCCAAAGCCCAATATCCAAAATACAATGCCTTTTAAGGTCTCGTAAAAAGCGATTTATTCCGCCGCAGCGGTATTTTTGCAGCAAGTAACGTTTAATTCATACTCGTACGCGTGCTCGTACTCGTAATCGGCTTTTAAATTTTTCCGAGTACGAGTACGAGTAC
>Ga0102934_1003797_pt1 | contig 10200 bp, 8 predicted proteins | sample SalPonR2_A_D1_MG_FD_78175 | JGI IMG/M metagenome (GOLD analysis project Ga0102934, IMG submission 78175) | Salt pond soil microbial communities from South San Francisco under conditions of wetland restoration - Salt Pond MetaG R2_A_D1_MG | ecosystem: Environmental > Aquatic > Marine > Intertidal...
TTAATACTCAACAGTTTGACTTAAAGTCTCAATACAGACTTTTAAATCAACTTGAGAAACTTAGCTTAAAGGCAAGTCTAAATAAAGATAAACAATATTACAGAATTAGGTTCTATAAATCCAGTGTTCCCAAGTTGTTTCAATTAATTGAAGATAATATTATACCTTCCATGAGGTATAAAATTGAGTTATGACCCCGTAGAGACTTGTTCTATATCAGTTTGATATAGACTTATGGCATTTCTTTGTTTTAAAAAACAAAAATTCGCAATGCCATAATACGCCAACTCCTGCTTTAGATTTTTAGCAGGATGAAGATATAGTCCGTGCCATTAGTAATAATGGAATTGACAGCGATGTCGGCTCGTCGCATCCTGGGGGTGGAGAAGCTCCCAAGGGTTGGGCTGTTCGCCCATTAAAGCGGCACGCGAGCTGGGTTCAGACCGTTTATAGGCTGACTAAAGTCGGCCTATGAACCAATCTGAGCCCACTCGACGGCGAGCGACACAAACAATACGGCGGTCCTTGAGAAGCAATTCTCAAGAGAAAAAGTTGACTCATATCGGTGGAGTCCTGACATTTGATAAGTGACCTGCTAAATGTTAGGATAATACCGAGGGAAGTTGATTATGCCTATATCACCAACACAAAAAGCTTATCTAGCCGGATTTATAGATGCAGATGGAAGTATTTATGTGAGATTAAAACCGAATAATACACATAAATATAATTATCAGATATCTCCATTTGTGATCTTGTTTCAATCCGGAAAAGAGAAAGAATCTTTTAAAGAGATATGCTCGTTGATTAAGTATGGATATTTAAGAGAGAGGAATGATGGTATTTTGGAATATACCATCAACAGACAGGATGAAATTACTGAATTTCTACAATTAATAAAGCCATATTTAGTCTTAAAGAAAAAACAAGCGGAACTAATGATAAAAATATTAAAACAGAAAAAGGAAATTAAAACAAAAGATGATTTTGTTAAGCTTGTTGAGTTAGTTGATAGATATAGAGAACTTAACTATTCTCAAAATAGAAAAAGGCATAATTTAACCCCGTAGAGACTAAACGTCAGCCCCCTTTTGGTGAAAAGGGTGAAGGTATAGTCCATACACTTGGTAACAAGTGAGTAATATGCGTAAGACAGGTCGGTCTCCTATCCTTTATGGTCGTGGAAACTTGAAGAGGCCTTTCCCTAGTACGAGAGGACCGGGAAGGACGGAGCTCTAGTGTACCAACTGTCCCACCAGGGGCACTGCTGGGTAGCTACCTCCGGTTTGGATAAACGCTGAAGGCATCTAAGCGTGAAGCCGTCTCTAAGATTAGGTTTCGTAGGTCCCTTGAAGACTACAAGGTTGATAGGCCCTAGGTGTAAGTGTGGTAACACATTCAGCCGAGGGGTACTAATAGACCATTTGATTTTCCCACTCTTTTGATCTTAAGAGTAATAATTACGAATTCACAAATTTTAGCACAAATTACACAAATTCTTTGAAAATAAAGTAATAGTTTGATTTTTGATATTTGTGTTTAGATTTGTGGATTTGTAATTAAAAAAAGATTATAAGGAGGAAAAATGACTAAAAAATTATCTTTTCTGAATTTAGAAGAAATGGAAAAGTTCTTAAAATCCAGTGAGATTGAAAAAGTAAACCTTTCCTCAGTAATGGATAAATTAGCCTTTTTGGAGTTTATTAAGGTAGCCAAGATTAAGGGTTTGTCCTTAGAGAATCTGTTTAGAATGATTTATAAGTTAGCTTTAATTATTTGTCAAATTGATCAGGATGATAATTCCAAAATAATTTTAGAAGATCCCAAAGGACGAAGAGAAGTTGATTTTTTTACAATAGAGCTAAAATCAATTTCGGATCGAGAAGTGAAAGTTGAAAAAGAGGGAAAGATTATATATGTTGATTTTTGAATAATATGATTTTAAGCTCTGCCTTCACAAAAATGTGAAGGCAGAAAAATTTTTAAATTATTTATTCTTATTTATTACTTTTTGAAAATATTAAAAACTTTTTTGAAAAAGTTTTTAAAGTTAAAAAACGCCATTATTCTGGTGGTATTCGCGAAGGAGCTACACCTGATCCCATACCGAACTCAGAAGTTAAGCCCTTAAGCGCCGATGGTACTTGGGGGTTTACCCCTGGGAGAGTAGGCCGCCGCCAGAATAATGGTGTTTTTTATTTCAGACATCGGACTTCGGATAAGAAGTTTGTTTAGAAATTTTTTAATTTTAGACAAAAGATTTTTTAAAATCCTAGTTTTTATCCCAGGATAAAAACTAGGATTTTACTCAGGCAACAGCTTTGTTTTTTTATATAGCTATAATTTTTAGTTTCTAATTTATTTTACCCATTTTAACTTTGTATACCTATTTTTTAACCACTTATTTTACTTATTTTACATTTTATACTTATTTCATTACCTAATTGTTAAAGATCTGTAAATTTGTTATGATGTTTTTATTACTAAAACTAGATTTAAAACTATGAACTATAAAGAGAAAGCTATAAAACTGCATAAAGAGTTAAAGGGAAAAATTGAAATTAAAAGCAAAGTTTCTCTAAAAAATCTGAATGATTTGTCTTTAATTTATACTCCGGGTGTGGGAGAGGTTACCCGGGCAATTAAGAAAAGCCCGTTTAAAAGTTTTGATTTAACCGGCCGGGGAAATACAATTGCTATTTTGACAAATGCTTCTGCTATTTTGGGCTTGGGTGATGTAGGAGCGGAGGCGGGTCTTCCGGTCATGGAGGGCAAATCAGTTATTTTTAAGGAATTTGCCGATTTAAATGCTATCCCTCTTTGTATTAATTGTTCTCGAGTTAATGACCTGGTAAAATTTGCTTTGCAAATAGAACCGAACTATGCAGCAATTAACTTAGAAGATGTAAAAGCTCCTGATTGTTTCAGTGTTCTGGAAAAATTAGAGAAAAGACTTTCTATACCTGTCTTCCACGATGATAAGGATGGCACAGCTATAGCGGTTTTAGCCGGATTGATTAATATTGCCAAACTTAAGAAAAAGAGTTTGAAGAATTTAAAAATTATTATTAATGGAGCCGGGGCGGCTGGAATCGGTATCAGCGAACTTTTAATTGCCTACGGAGTGAGTGATATAATTTTATTGGATAGCAAGGGTATAATTAGCCAAGAGAGAAAAGATTTAAATAAATATAAAAGAAAAATCGCTAGAAAAACTAATTTAAATAATTTGCGGGGCAATTTAGCTAAAGCACTTAAGGGCGGGGATGTGTTCATTGGTGTTTCCAAAGGAAAAATTTTGAAGAAATCTTGGATTAAAAACATGAATCCTGGACCCATAATTTTTGCCCTAGCCAATCCAACACCAGAAATATTACCGGAAGAAGCTCAAAAGGCAGGGGCATTTATTGTCGGAACCGGAAGATCGGATTATCCCAACCAAATCAATAATGCCCTGGTATTCCCCGGAATTTTTAAGGCAATTATTGAAAACAAAATTAAAAAACTGGATAATATTTTAAAGATTGAGGCGGCTCAAAGTATAGCCAACACTTTAAAGCAGCCCAGCAGAGATAATATTTTGCCCGGAGTTTTAGACAGAAGAGTGGTTTCAAGAATTGTAAAGGATCTTAAGAAATAATTTTACCTGTGGATAACTAGATAAATTAATGACAATAAAATGACAATATAATTATTAAAAAAGTGCTTATTTAAGCACTTTTTTTGTTAAATAAAATATTTTGTAGAATAAATATTGACAAATTTTTAAAATAGATTAAAATAGAATTAGATCTTTCAAATACATAAAAAATAAAAACAGGAAAAAATTCCTGAAAAAATATAGGGGCGGCTAAAAAACTCACACTACACTTATTACCCAATGCCGCCCCCTCTTCATTTATATGGATATTTCGATACTTCAAAAAATAGGTTTGGGCCAGAAAGAGGCGACTGTTTATTTAAAATTATTAGAATGTGGCCCCTTGTCAATACGTCGTTTGGCTGAATTAAGCAACTTGAATCGAGGCACTGTTTATGACTTACTTAAAAGCCTAGAAGAAAAAGAGCTAGTTGCTTATTTTCATAAAGACACTAAACAAAAATTTACCGCCGAATCACCCGAAAGGCTTATCTCGGTTTTAAATGAAAGGGAAAAGAAGTTGGCTGACACTAAAGAGAAGGCACAAGATTTAATTCCTCAACTAAAATCTCTTCAAGAAAAAGAAGGAAGTTTGCCCACTAGCAAATATTACGAGGGAGGCAAGGGTATAAAGGTAATCTTGTCCGATCTTTTAATTACCATGACCGCTTCTCAAGAACAAGAATATTATGTTTATTCAGCTAAAGAGGTTAGTGATGATATAAAAAAAGCTTTTCCCGATTTTACCAAAGAAAGAATTAAGAAAAAAATAAAAGTGAAAGCTATTTCCTTGGCTAAGGGAGGGAAGATGAGCGGTTTAGATGAAAGGCGCTGGCTGGGGACTGATCATGAAAGCGCTACCTTTATAATAATTTATTCTGGTAAATGCGCTTTTATTTCCAGGGATATGACCGGTAATCCTGTGGGGGTTATTATAGAGAATCAGATGATTTATGATACTCAAAGAATTATTTTTTTAGGCCTTTGGGAAAAATTATCCTAAAAATGTAAATTTTTAAACTTAGGTAAATCCTTTAAATTAGCTCAATACGAACAATCAAAAACTTGCAAGGTATTTTTAAAGTTTCGCGGATAATTCAAGGATTTGCATTGTGTTACTTATATGTGTGGAATAGTAGGATATATTGGAAAAAAAGAATCTCTGCCCGTCTTAATAGATGGGCTCAAGAGGCTTGAATATAGAGGTTATGACTCAGCTGGCGTGGCTATTCAAGCGCCTGCGTCTTTTTGTTTTAAGTCAGTGGGTAAAATTACAGAGCTAGAGGAGAAATTAAAAGTTGAGGATTTAAAAGGTAATTTGGGAATTGCTCACACCAGGTGGGCGACTCATGGAGAGCCCACGGAAGAAAACGCTCATCCTCACTCTGATTGCAGTGGCAAAATTTGGATTGTCCATAACGGGATAATTGAAAATTACCAAAAAATTAAAGAAGAATTAATTTCTGAAGGACATAAGTTTTTGTCAGAAACCGATTCCGAGGTATTTGCCCATTTAGTTGAGAAATTTTATCAAGGTGACTTATCCAAAGCTGTCAGGAGGGCTTTGGGCGAAATAGTGGGTGCTTACAGTTTGGTGGTTTTTCATGAGCAGGAACCGGGTAGGCTTATCGCAGCTAAAAAAGGAAGCCCTTTGGTTTTGGGGGTTTCTGAAGAAGGCATGATAGTGGCTTCTGATGTCACAGCTATAATTAGACAAACCCGAAATGTAATTTATTTAGAGGATGGGGAAATGGTTTTTTTAGATAATAATAATTTTAAAATTTTTAATTTTAACAACGAAAAGAAAGTCAAGGAAACCCAAAGAATTGATTGGAGCTTAGAAGAATTAGAAAAAAAGGGTTATTCCCATTTTATGCTTAAAGAGATTTTTGAGCAGCCGGAAAGTTTAAGAGACAGTTTGAGAGGAAGATTGATATCTGAAGAAGGCAGGGCCAAACTGGGTGGGCTTGATAATGTTTCAAAAGATTTTTCCCGGATTAAAAATTTTTTTATCAGTTCTTGCGGAACCGCTTATTATGCTTCCTTGGTAGGAGAATATATGCTTGAGGATTACGCCGATTTGCCCGCCAAGGCCTTGGTGGCCTCGGAATTTAGATACCGCAAGCAATTGTTGAATTCCGACTCTGCTGTTTTAGCTCTAAGCCAATCCGGGGAAACCGCTGATACTTTAGCTGCTATTCAGGAGGCAAACGAGAAAAATATTTTAACCTTAGGGATCGTTAATGTGGTGGGCTCCAGTATTGCCCGGGCTACCGGGGCCGGGATTTATAACCATATCGGTCCGGAAATTGCCGTAGCTTCTACCAAGGCCTTTACTTCTCAAATTACGGTTTTAGCTCTTTTGACTTTATTTTTAGGTAGGATGAGAAATATGAGCCTGGCTACCGGAGAAAGAATTGTTAAAGAGCTAAACGCGTTGCCGGAAAAGGTGGAAAAGATTTTAAAAGCCGAGGAGAAGATTGAAAAAATAGCTCAAAAATATTATCAAGCTTCCAATTTTGCTTTTTTGGGAAGAAAATATAACTACCCCGTAGCTTTAGAAGGAGCTTTAAAACTGAAGGAAATTTCTTATATTCACGCCGAAGGTTTTGCCGGAGGAGAAATTAAACACGGACCCTTAGCTTTAATAGATAAAGAGTTTCCTTCTTTGTTCATAGTTCCTCAAGACAGTGTTTATGAGAAAAATTTAAGTAATATTCAAGAGATTAAAGCAAGAGGGGGAAGCGTGATAGCGGTAGCCACCCAGGGTGATGAGCAAATTTCCGGGATTGCGGATGAGGTAATTTATATACCCAAAACTCTGGAAATGTTAACTCCAATTCTTTCCGTAATTCCTTTGCAGTTATTTGCCTATCATATGGCTTGTTTAAACGGCCGGGATGTGGACAAGCCTCGCAATTTAGCCAAATCAGTAACCGTGGAATAATTTTAATATCTATGAAAAAGATCGTTACAATCGGGGGAGGGAGCGGACAGTCTCAGCTCTTAAAAGGAATTAAAAAAATTCCGGAGATTGAAATTACGGCGATTGTTTCTATGTTTGACAGCGGGGGAAGTACGGGAAGACTAAGAAAAGAACTGGGGGTTTTGCCTCCGGGGGATATTTTGAAGTGTTTACTGGCCTTGTCCGGGAAAGAGAGTTTGGAGAGTTTTTTAAAACAGAGGTTTCAAAAAAATAAATTACAAGGCCACAGCCTGGGGAATTTGCTTTTGATTATGCTTTCCGAATATGAGGGCGACTTTTTAAAGGCGGTTGAAGCTTTGGGCGAAGCTTTGGACTCTCGGGGAAGGGTTTGCCCGGTTAGTACCGATAAAGCCGATTTAGTCGCGGTTTTAGAAAACGGAGAAAAAGTTTGGGGAGAGGGAAAAATAGATGTTCCTGAGAACAAAAATCGCGCTCCGATAGAAAGAATTTATTTATCTCCCCGGGAGGGAGAAAAAATTAGAGCAGAAGATTCAGCAACTGCTTCTTTAAAAGAGGCGGATTTTATTCTTTTAAGTCCCGGGGATATTTACACCAGTTTACTTCCTAATTTTTTGGTAGAGGGAATCAGTGAAGCTGTGCAAGAAAGTCGGGCTAAGCTGGTTTATTTGAGTAATTTAACCACCAAGCCGGGGGAGAGTGATAATTTTCAGGCCGAGGATTTCAGGGCGGAAATAGGAAAATATTTGAACAGAAAAATAGATTATTTAGTTTTTAACAATAATATACCCCGGCAGAGTGATATAGATAAATTGATTTCCGAATCCGCTCGTCCTGTCCGCCCTCCGGAAAAAGATTTTGCGGAAGGAATTGTTATTAAAGAGGATTTACTGGATTGTTCCTCTGAAACTTTAAAACACTCTTGTGAAAAAATCGCTTCCACTGTTTCTAAAATCATAAAAGAAAAGTAAACCGTAAACAGTAAATCGTAAACCGGGAAATTTTTTGCGATTTACGGTTCGCGATTTACGATTTACTAATTTATATGAAAGCAGTTATTTTAGCGGCCGGGAAAGGGACCCGGTTAAGGCCTTTGACTTACCACACCCCGAAGCCCCTGATTAAGGTTGGCGGGAAAACTTTAATGGAGTATAATTTGGAAAAACTTCCCAAAGAAGTTGAGGAAGTTATTGTGGTGGTTAATTATTTAAAGAAGCAGATAATGGAATATTTTGGTGAAGAGTTCGGGGGCAGAAAAATAACATATGTTTTTCAAGAAGAGACGCTTGGGACCGGACACGCGGTTAAAATTTGCGAACCATTTTTGGAAGACAGATTTTTAGTTTTAATGGGTGATGATATTTATGATGAGCAAGATTTTTTAAACTGTTTAAATAAAAATAATTGTATTGTGGTTAAGGAAATCAGAGGAAGTTTTGCCGGGGGGAAGGTAAAATTAAACAAACAGGGCTTTTTGGAAGAAATTATTGAGGGGAAACACGAAGAAGGAAGGCATTTGGCCAACACTTCTCTTTATGTACTAGACCATAATTTTTTTAAATACGATTTAGCGCTTCTGGAGGGTAAAAAAGAGTATGGACTTCCCCAAACCCTAGCTAAGATGGCTCGAGATTATCCGGTGGAGCTAGAAAAAGCTAATTTTTGGCACCAGATCAATGACTTAGAAGGCCTTAATAAATTTAAAAAACTTTTAAAAGCTTCCCAATAGTGCTAGAATAAAAAAATAAGTTTAATTTATTTTTTTATGACCTCTTCAGTAATTTTAAGCATCCTGGCTCTTTATTCTGCCGGGATTATCTTTGTTCTAACCGGCCTTGAGGCATTAAAAAAATTTAAAACCAATCAAGCTGAGAGATATTTTGGGTATGGTGCTATTTTTATAGGTATTGTGATTGGACCTTTGATGGGCACTCGAACTATTTTTGGGATTTTGGGGTATCATGGTATAGATTTTGTCATATCCGCTTTTGATCAGTTAGTTCTAGCTTTAAGCATAATGGCCTTCGGATCTTACTTTGTGTCAAAAGTTTTTAAAAAAAGATTGAAAAAGGCGGGGCAAATTTTTTTTATTACCCTGGGTTTACTTGTGTTAGCAGTTTTGGCCTGGTCGCTCGAGGCAAAGTTTTTTATCGGCCCGCACATTTCCAAGTGGGGCACAGAATATGAGCCTATCGGTCCCGCAAAATTTACTTTTTTAGCGGTTTGGCTTTCCATCGTAACTTTTAATTTTTTATTTCTTCTAAAACGTTTTGGGAGTTGGGTTCGAAACAGACAAATAAATTATGATTTTTACGTAGGCTTAACTTTATTTGTCTTTTTTGTTTTTTTTGTTTTTGAAGAATTAGGGCAGATGAATACTTGGAAATTGGTTTTTTCCCGGGTTACCTTAAATGCTTTTGCCGTGATTTTTTATTTACTTTATACCAAGGAATCTTTTAAAGAAGAGTGATATTTTATGAAGAGGACCGTTTTTTACAAAATTTTTCTTTTTCTAACCGCAGTGGGGATTATCCCCTTGACTTTAGCTATAGTTTTGGAGTATAAGAATATTCAGGATCTATCCCAGAGCGTCTCTTCTCTTTCCGGAGTCAGTGAGCAGGTAATTGAGAAAGTAAACTTATTATTGGCAGATACCGGAATTTTAATTTTTTTAATTTCATTTTTCGCTTTAATTTTAATTATTTTGGAGTCAGTTTTATTAAGTCGAAAAATTACTTCGCCTTTATATAAATTAACCGAGGCCGCGGAAAAAATTAGAAAGGGTAATTTTAATATTAGAGTGGACATAGACAGCGGAGACGAGTTTGAGGAGCTGGGGATTGCTTTTAATAAAATGGTTAAAGACTTAAAAGAATCAAATCGAGCCTTAACCAGGGCTCTAGATGTTTCAAGGAAGTCTAAGAATACAGCAGAGAAAGAAAAGAATCGGACCAAGACAATTTTAAACAGCTTAACTGAAGGTTTAATTGTTTTGGGGGAGAGCAAAAAAATTGTTTTTATCAATCCCCGAGCTGAATATATTTTAGGGATTAGTCAAAAGAAAGTCCGGGGCAAGAAAATTAAAAACCTATTAAAGTTTGATAAAGTTAATAAGCTTTATAACGCCATGGGAAGAAAAATCGGTTACCAAAAGGAAATGAAAGAATTATTTTTAGACAAGCCCTTGAGGAGGATTTATGAGATTGATGTAATTCCACTGAAAGGGAAAAAACAAAACAAAGAAAATTTTATAATTTCTTTGCATGATATTACCAGAGAAAAAAGAATTGAAAGATTAAAAAATGAATTTATTTCTATTGCCGCTCATCAGTTGCGGACCCCTTTATCCGCAATTAAGTGGAGCTTGGAATTTTTGGAAGAGGAAATAAAAGAAGAACTAGGGGACGATTATGAGGGCGAGATAGAGGAATATCTGGTAAAGACTATGGAGTCTAACGAAAGAATGATTAATTTGGTTAATGATTTATTAAATGTTTCCCGGATTGAGGAAGGCAGGTTTGTCTATGATCAAGAAAAAATTTCTCTTTTAAAAATGGTGGAAAAAATTATTAATCAATCCCAAACCGAGGCCAAAGAAAAGGATATAAATATTAAA
>Ga0102934_1003798_pt1 | contig 10194 bp, 9 predicted proteins | sample SalPonR2_A_D1_MG_FD_78175 | JGI IMG/M metagenome (GOLD analysis project Ga0102934, IMG submission 78175) | Salt pond soil microbial communities from South San Francisco under conditions of wetland restoration - Salt Pond MetaG R2_A_D1_MG | ecosystem: Environmental > Aquatic > Marine > Intertidal...
CGAACGCGCGGCGAGATCGCCGCGTCGTTGTTCGCCGACGGCTGCCAGACGTTCACCGCGAGCTTCGATCGACCCAACATCCACTACCGGGTGCAGCCGCGCCTGAACGCGCGCCGGCAGATCGTGGATTTCGTCGGCCGTCGTCACGCCGGCGAATCCGGGATCGTGTACTGCCTGTCGCGCAAGCGTGCCGAGCAGGTCGCGGGCTGGCTGTCCGCCGAGGGCTTCGAGGCGTTGGCCTATCACGCCGGTCTGGACGCGGACCAGCGGCGCTCGGTTCAGGACCGCTTCATCCGCGAAGAAGGCGTCATCGTGGTCGCCACGATCGCGTTCGGCATGGGCATCGACAAACCGGATGTGCGTTTCGTCGCGCACATGGACCTGCCGCGTTCGATCGAAGCCTACTATCAGGAAACCGGGCGCGCCGGCCGCGACGGACTGCCGGCCGATGCGTGGATGATCTACGGTCTCGAAGACGTCTACCGGCTGCGCCAGATGCTGGCGGCATCGGATCTGCCCGACGATCGCCAGCGCGTGGATCGGCAACGGCTGGATGCGCTGCTGGCTTACTGCGAGCGCGTCGACTGTCGACGCCCGGCGCTTCTCGGCTATTTCGGTGAAGCGCACGCCGGCGACTGCGGTCGATGCGACAACTGCCTCGAACCGCCGGAGCTGATCGATGCGACCGATGCCGCGCGCAAGGCGCTGTCGTGCGTCTATCGAACCGGCCAGCGCTTCGGCGCCGGTCATGTCGTTTCGGTGCTGCGCGGCAGCGACAACGAGCGCGTGTCCTCGCTCGGACACGACCGGCTTTCCACGTTCGGCATCGGCGCTGATCAGCCGGCGGCCTTCTGGCATTCGGTGATCCGGCAGCTGCTGGCCGCCGGTCTGCTGGCGGCCGATCCGGAGGGCCACGGCGGGATTCGCCTGGATGCCTCGGCTCGCGATCTGCTGCGCGGCGAGGACCGCTTTCGGATGCGGCGCGAGCGTGAAGCGAAGCCCCGTCGACGCGCTCGTTCGAGTTCGACGCCGCGAGATGCCCTGGCACCGGGCTTCCATGCCTTGCGCGCGCTGCGGCTGGAAATCGCGCGCGCGCAAGGCGTGCCGCCCTACGTGATCTTCCATGACGCGACGCTGATGGCGATGCTCGAGCAGCGCCCGCGTACGCTCGAGGAGATGTCCGAGCTTCCCGGAATCGGGCGCCACAAGCTCGAGCGCTACGGCAACGCCTTCCTGGAGCGACTGGAGGGGCTCGACGCCGGGTCCGGCCGCTGAGCCTGCCGCTACCGCGCCCTGGCCGGCCGGCAGGCGAAGCGCCGTTCGTTCAGGCGGCCCACAACTCCAGCACCGGCCACAGCATCAGGAAGACGATCAGCAGCGCGGCTGCGGTGAAGCCGATGATGCGCAGGGGGTGGCGCTTCAGCTGGGTCCGGAACGGCTCGACGGAGGGCACATTGCGCGCGGCCTCGGCATAGTCGTGCTGGAACCGCTCGAACAACTCGCGCGCCTGGTCCCAGTCGGCATCGTTGCGGATCCAGATGCCGCCGGCGCTGATGCCGAACGCGCTGGGCGGCGTTTCGTAATAGTCCAGATCGCTGGCGTCGAGCGCCTCGCGCAAGGCTTCGGCTTCCGCGATCGGAACGTCACGCAGGTTGAGAAGTCGCTTGGCCATGGTTGTAAGGGGAGTGGCTCGTTGCAGCCGATGGCGTTCGAGGATACCGCGAATGGACGCTGCGGCTACAATCCAGAGTCCTCGAGCGCCGGAGTGCCATTGCCATGAATGTTTCGATCATCCTGCCGTATGCCGGGCTGCTGGCCCTGGTGCTGCTCGGGCTGTCCTACAACGTCGTTCGTCTGCGACGCAAGCATCAGGTCGGCATCGGCACCGGCGACGTGCCCGAACTGGCGCGAGGAATCCGGGCCCACGCCAACTTCTGCGAGTACGTCCCGCTGGCCTTGATCGTTCTGTTCGGTCTGGCGCTGACCGGGGCGGCGCCGATCTGGGCGCTGCACGCCCTGGGCGCCGCGCTGGTGATCGGTCGCGTGCTGCACGCGGTCGGCCTGAGCCGCAGTGCCGGCGCCAGCGCCGCTCGCGTGTGGGGGACGCTGCTGACCTGGATGGTGCTGTTGCTGGCTGCCGGTGCGGCGCTCGGAACCGGCGTCTACAACCTGCTGGCTTGAATCTCCGTTCGCCGTCGGCGCCAAAGTCGCAACGGCGCGCTGCGGCGATTCAGGTCGCGCTGCCGGGGTCGGAATCGAATGGACGCGGGAACGCGCCCCAGCTCAAGGCGGTGTAGACCTTGGGATCGATGGCCTTGCCGGCGGCGTACTGCTGCCTCAGCCATGCGTCCAGACGGTGCTGGTCGATCGCGTGGACGGTGATGTCTTCGCTGTCGTCTCCGCCGCCGCTGCCGACGCGCTCGAGCTCGGTGGCCGCCAGGAATACCGCGGTTTCATTGGTCATTCCCGCCGAAGTCGGGCAGCGCATGATCTCGCGGATGCTGCCGGCGCGGTAGCCGGTCTCCTCGATCAGTTCCCGATGTCCGGCTTCGGCGACCGATTCGTCGCCGTTTCCGGGGCTGTCGCCAACCAGCCCGGCGGGCAGTTCGATGACGCGGCTCCCGACGGGGGTGCGGTATTGCTCCACGAGCAGCAGGCGTGCCTCGTCCAGCCACGCCACCAGGACCGCGACCACCGGCACGGGTCGCGCCGCGAATTCCCAGCCATCGCGTTCGACAAGGCTGAGATATCGGCCCTTATAATGCGTGACGTCCGGCATGTCCCGTCATTCCTCGTTTGAAAAGCACGCTTCGTGCAGAACATTGTTGCACGATCGTGGTCGAACCACGCCCGACGACCCGTCCCGAACCCAGATAGTGATACCGATGAAGACTCTCCTCGACCGAATCTCGAAGCGTAACGGCCCGGCTGGTTGCCGCTCACCCGCACATCGCCGGCGTCGGGTCGGGGCGATCGCGATGCTGGCGGCCTGGACGCTCTGCGCAGCCGCCGCTGCACAGGTCGATGAACCGGAAACCAGCGCACCGCAGGACCGGCAAAACGCGACCGGTGGCGAGCAGGCCGCGGCGTCCGACCGGGTGTCGGACTGGCTGAGCCGGGCCGCCGAAGCCTATTTCGAACAAGACCACGCGCGCTGGGTCGCGGCGCTGGAAAACCTCCATCGGCTACGCCCGCTCAACTACGATTTCATGCGTCAGCTGGTCATCGGATACTCGTTGACCGGGCAGACGCGCAACGCCTTCGACATGATGCTGCGCATGCAGAAACAGGGGCTGGCCGCGGACTGGGATTCGGTCGACGAGGTCGAGCCGCTGCGCCAGTATCCGCTCTACGAGCATTTGCGCGATCTGATGCGCGACGCCGGCCGTTCAGGTGGTTTTGCCATTACCGAATTCTCGATTCCCGGCAAGTATTCGATGCCCGAGGCGCTGGCGCACGATTCCGGATCCGGTCGAACCTTCGTCGGCACCGTGCACGAAGGTCACATCCTGGTTCGGGGGGCGGAAGACGATGAATTCGAGGTGTTCGCCGACTCCGGCGATGTCGAGGGCCTCACCGCCGTATTCGATCTGCTGGTCGACGAGCAGCGCGGCCATCTCTGGGCCGCCTCCGGCACCATCAGCCAGTACCGGGACGCGCGGCAGCAGGATATCGGGCGGACCTCGTTGATCAAGTTCGATCTGGCGTCGGGCGACAAGGTCGCCGAATACCGGGTCGTCCCGGACGGCGCGCCGCACCTTCTCGGAGCCATGACGATGGCATCGGACGGCACCATCTACGCCAGCGATGCGATCGCACCGGTGATTTTCCGTTTGACGCCCGATGCGGAGCATCCGGAGGCGGTCGCCGGACATCCGATGTTGACCGGGCTGCGCGGCATTGCGCTGTCGCAGGACGGGTCGCGGCTGTACGTTGCCGATTACGATCTCGGCGTGTTCTTCTTCGAACTCGGGGAGGACATCCGGTTCTACGCGCTCGGCGTTCCCGAAACCCTGAACCTGGGCGGCGTCGACGGGCTCTACCCGTGGCAGGGCCACCTGGTGGCGATCCAGAACGGTGTCAGTCCGCAGCGCGTCCTGCGGCTCGAGCTCGACGATTCCGGCACGCGGGTGCAAAATATCGCCACGCTGGTCCGCGCCCTGCCCGAATTCGATACGCCGACCTTCGGCACCGTGGCCGGCGACGATCTGCTGTTCCTGGCCTCGAGCCACTGGTCCCGCGTCGATGCCGACGGTCGGCCGGTCGATCCGCCGCTGCCGGCGATTCCGGTGCTCCGGACTTCGATCGACGAGGCCGAAGACATGGTGGTCGGCAAGGAAATGATCGAGCGCATCAAGCGCGGCGAACAGGCGGCGTCGGACGACGGCGACGGCTGAGCGGGCATCGCTTGCGCCGGCCGGTCCGGCGGGTCGTCAGCGATCGAGGCGGTGCAGCCGCTGGCGCAGCGTCCGGCCGAAGCCCAGCGCGTCGAGCAACACGTCGAGCCGATCCGGGTCCGGCATGTCGCGCTCGTCGTGCACGGCTTCGTCGATCTCCACGATCGGCATTTCCAGTCCCGTCAGACGGCGCGACAACCGCACCGTGGTCTCGTGGTGGCGCAGCCTCGATCCAAGCATCTTCGCGCCGCGGATCTTCAGAAAGGCCAGTTCGTCCAGCCGTTCGTAGAGCGCGTCGAGATCGCCGAAATGCCCCAGTAGTGCCGCCGCGGTCTTCGGGCCGATACCCGGCACGCCGGGGATATTGTCGATCGGGTCTCCGGTCAGGGCCAGAAAGTCGGCGATCTGGTCCGGTCGCACGCCGAACCGCAGCTTCACACCGTCCGCGTCGAGTCGGTTGCGTCGCGCGAAGTCCCACCAGCAGTCTTCGGGTCCATCCAGCAGCTGCGCCAGATCCTTGTCGCCGGTCACCACCGTGACCGGATGCCCGCGGTCGCGCCAGTAGCGCGCCAACGCGGCGATCAGATCGTCGGCTTCGAAGCGGTCGTGCGCGTAGACCGGCAGTCCCAGGCAGGCCACCAGATCCTTGCACCAGCCGAACTGGCGCTCCAGGTCCTCCGGCGCCGGGTCCCGGTTGGCCTTGTAATCGGGGTACAGCTCGTTTCGAAACGACGTCGACAGCGATTCGTCGAACGCCACGGCGACATGGCGACTGGCCGTCTGCTCGAGGAATTCGCACAGGAACCGCGCGAAACCGTACACCGCATTGGTCGGGCGTCCGTGCGGATCGGCAAATTCCCCGGGCATCGAATACCAGGCCCGGAACACGAAAATGCTGGCGTCGATCAGGTGGACCGCGGGAGAACTCGGCATGCGTTCGATTCGTGTGGCGTGCCGCCAGTCTATCGCGCCGTCGCCCGCGGTTCATGTCCGGTTAAGTCGGCTGTGCTAGGTTGTCGACATGAAAGTGCGCATGAACAGGCTACTGCCGAAGTCGTCCCGGGTCGCACTGGCCCTGGCGGCGCTGGTGACGCTCGGCGGTTGTGTGAGCTACTACGAGCGGCACTACGACGACCCCGGCGTCTATTACAGCGGCGGGTACCAGTCGGCCGTTTACCGGCCCGTTCGCCCCCCGAATCCGGCGGTGTATCCGTACTGGTCGCTGGACTACTTCTATTTCAGCCGCTACCACCACCCCTACTCGGTGTTCGTCGGCTACCACGAGCCCTTGTACTACCCGTATCCCGGCTGGTATTTCGGGGGCCGTTATGCTTCGCACCGTTACGGCTATCGACCCGGTTTCCGGACCCGCCTCGGTTTCGGTTATCCGTGGTACGGATATGGCCACTCGTATCCCCGGTTTTCGCTCGGCTTCTTTGTCGGCTACGACGTCTATCGCGGCCACCGCGGTTACGGATACCGGCACGACCACCGCCTGCGGCATATCGACCGTCGCCTGAACGCGCTGCAGGATCCGGCCCCGGCGCCTTCGCGTGCTTCGCTGGTCGATCGGAGTCAGCGCGCCGGGGCTCCGCTCCGCAGTCAGAGGTACTCCGATACGCGACAGAGTCCACGACAACGTTCCGCCACTCCGCCGGCCTCGCGCGCAGCGCTGTTGCGCGGCCGAGCCGCTTCGAATGCCGGCGCCATCGATCGCGCCGGGCGCATGCGCTCGGCAGTACCAACGCGCTCCGGCCGAGTCGAGGCGCGCGAGCCGCGCAATGCATCGAGGCCTGCGATCGACAGCGGTCGCTCGCTGCGACGCAGCAGCGCCGGTTCGGCGACGGCCCGCGAACGCAATGCACGCGCCAGCCGGTCGGCACCGGCCGAGATTCGGCGCCAGCGCGAGGTTCGCCCCCGCGCCAACAGCGCGCCACCGGATCGTCGCGGTGTCCTGTCCTCCGGCCGCGGCAGTCACCGCCCGGCGTCTGCACCGGCCACGCCGAGGATCCGGTCGCGCAGCGCGCCGCCGCCTCGCGTCGAGCCTTCCGCGCAGAGAGAAGTATCGCCGCGCAGCCGTCCGATCCGCCCGGCGCGTTCGGTCCAGGAGTCACGCAGCCGAATCCGTGCCGATCGCGGCTCCTCGCCGCGGGGCGCGCGTGATGCCGGCCGCAGCGAGCGCGGCAGTCGCGGCAACCGCGGCGGCCGGGCCGATCGCAACCGGCTCCGCGACCGGCCCGACTGAGCCGCGCTGGTGACGGCACCCGAAGACCTGTAAAATAAGCTCCCTTTCAGGTACTTGCGCTTATCGGCGCAACCCAGGCAATGCGCTATCCGGAACACTTCGATGTGATCGTCATCGGCGGCGGGCACGCCGGCACCGAGGCGGCCCTGGCTTCGGCTCGCTGCGGGGCCGAGACGCTGCTGATCACCCACAACATCGAAACCATCGGCCAGATGAGCTGCAACCCGGCCATCGGCGGTATCGGCAAGGGCCACCTGGTGCGCGAGATCGATGCGCTGGGCGGTGCCATGGCGCGCGCGGCCGATGCGGCCGGCATCCAGTGGCGACGGCTCAACGCCAGCAAGGGTCCGGCGGTACGCGCCACCCGCGCGCAGTGCGACCGGACGCTCTACCGTGCCGCGATTCGCCGGCAGATCGAACACCAGCCCGGCCTGGCCACGTTTCAGGCCAGCGTCGACGACCTGATCGTCGAGCGAGATCGCGTCGTCGGTTGTCGCACCGCGATCGGCCTGGAATTCCGAGCAGAGGCCGTCGTGCTGACCACCGGCACGTTTCTCGGCGGCGTGATCCACATGGGGCGTTCTCGCGCATCCGGCGGGCGCGCCGGCGACGCCCCGGCGAATGCGCTGGCCGAGCGGCTGCGCGCGCTTCCGTTGCGCATCGGGCGACTCAAGACCGGCACACCGCCGCGCCTGGACGGACGCAGCATCGACTTCTCGCGGCTCGAGGAGCAGCCCGGCGACGAGCCGCGCCCGGTGTTTTCGTTCCTCGGTTCGACCGCCGACCATCCCGAGCAGCGTGTGTGTTTCATCACCCGCACCGGCGGCGAGACGCACGCGATCATTCGCGACCATCTCGATGAGTCGCCGATGTTTTCCGGCGCGATCGAGGGCGTAGGGCCGCGCTACTGCCCATCCATCGAGGACAAGGTCGTGCGCTTCGCCGACAAGGAATCGCACCAGATCTTCCTCGAGCCCGAGGGCCTGGATGTCAACGAGTGGTATCCCAACGGCATTTCGACCAGCCTGCCTTTCGAGGCCCAGCTGCGCTTCGTGCACACCATCGAAGGGCTCGAAAACGTCCGCATCACGCGGCCCGGATACGCGATCGAGTACGATTTCCTCGATCCGCGCGACCTGACCGAGGGGCTCGAGTCGAAGCTGCTGGGCGGGCTGTTCCTGGCCGGACAGATCAACGGCACCACGGGCTACGAGGAAGCCGGCGCGCAAGGCCTGGTGGCCGGACTCAACGCGGCCCGTCGCAGCGCCGGTCTGCCGGGCTGGAGTCCGGAGCGATCCGAGGCCTACATCGGCGTGATGATCGACGACCTGGTGACGCGCGGCACGAGCGAGCCGTACCGGATGTTCACCAGCCGCGCCGAATACCGGCTGATGCTGCGCGAGGACAACGCCGACCTCCGGCTGACCGGAATCGGTCGCGAGCTCGGCCTCGTCGATGCCGAACGCCACGCGCGATTTACCGAGCGCAAGGAGCGGATCGAACGGGAAATCCGGCGTCTCGAGACGCTGCGCATCGGCCGTGACACCGAATTGGCCGCGCGCATATCCGAGGCCTTGGGCACGCCCATTCGCAAGGACGTCAGCGCGGCCGATTTGCTGAAGCGCCCGGGTTTGACCTACGCGCGCCTGACCAGCGTCGACGCGCTCGGCCCGGGGGAGTCGCGTCCGGACGTTGCCGAACAGGTCGAGACGACCGTGCGCTATGCCGGTTATCTTGACCGCCAGCAGCTGGAGATCGAGCGCAGCCGTGCTGCCGAGCATGCCGGGATTCCGTCCGATTTCGATTTTTCGACCGTGCGCGGACTGTCGGCCGAAGTCCTGGAGAAGCTCGAGCGCCAGCGCCCGACGACGGTGGGCCAGGCATCGCGCATTCCCGGCGTCACGCCGGCGGCAATCGCCCAGTTGCTGGTCTGGCTCAAGCGGCATCGCTCGGCGGCCTGAACCCCGCACCCGGCTGGAACGCCTTTCACCACGGGTTCACGGCGCCGGTACGAAACTACGCGCGTCGGATGCGGGTTTCCTCTCGGTACATGACTCCCTCCCACCCGTTTCCGGTACTTCGACATGCCCCGGCCACACCTCCCGGCCGGGGCACTTTTTTGTCCGGGTCGAGCAGCTCGCGGTTTGTTGAGGCCGAGCCGGGTATAGTCGTCGGTTGAAGGCTGCGAGTTCCTGCAGCCTGCATCATTGGCTCGTCGTTTCGTAAAAGGCTGGACCATGGCGCCTCCCAGAGACGTTGCAAGACTCCTCGGCATTGCCGGCCTGCTGCCGTTCGCGCTGCTCGCGCTGGCTGGCTGGATGACCCTCCCCGACTGGATCGCCACGCTGCTGATCGGCTATGCGCTGGCGATTCTTTCGTTCCTCGCTGGCAGTCTGTGGATGGGCACGCTGCAGGCCGATACGCCCGGCTCCGAGCCGCTGGTGGCCAGCAACGCGCTGGTGCTGGCCGGGGTACCGGCGCTGCTGCTGCCGCTGCACTGGGCCGCCGCGCTGCTGGCCTTGCTGTTCGCTGTGCATCTGTTCTGCGAGCAACGATGGGTCCGGCGTGATCTCCCCGGCTGGTATCGACGCTTGCGCTTTCTCCTCAGTTCGGTGGCGATCGCGCTGATGGTCGTCGCCGTGCTCGGCGGTCTGGCCGGCGGCGGCGAGGCCGGCCCATGAGCGCCGCGCTGCAGCTGAAACAGGTTTCGCGCACCTATCACGACGGTAGCGAGGACGTGCACGTCCTCGACGGTGTGGACCTGGCCCTGGCGCCCGGGGAAAAGCTCGCCGTGACCGGTGCTTCGGGTTCGGGCAAATCGACGCTGCTGCATATTGCCGCCGGTATGGACCTGCCCGAGTCCGGGATCGTCCGCGTCGGCGGGCAGGTCATCAACGAGCTGGCCGAGCCGGAGCGCACCCGTTTCCGTGCCGGCCATATCGGCCTGGTGTTCCAGGACTACAACCTGATCGAATCGCTGACGGCCGAGGAGAACATCGAGCTGGTCGGGTGGCTGACGGACCGGCCGGCGGACCGGGCAACGATCCGCGCGCTGGCCGACGAACTCGGCATCGCCGAGCTGCTGTCGCGTCGTCCCGACCAGCTCTCGGGCGGTCAGCAACAGCGCGTGGCGATTGCGCGTGCGCTGATCCACGCGCCCGAGCTGGTGCTGGCCGACGAGCCGACCGGCAGCCTAGACCAGGCCAGCGCCGATCAGGTCATGAAGGTCTTCGCCGACAGCGTCAACGCCAGAGGTTGTGCGCTGGTGCTGGTGACCCACAGCGAGGAAGTCGCGGCCTGCTGCGATCGCCGCGTCCGGCTGTCGCGCGGACGCCTCGTGCCTGACTGATGCTGGTCCGGCTCTCGCGCGCCTACTTCCACCGCCATCCAGCCCAGGTTTTCCTGGCGCTGGTCGGCATCGCGGCCGGCATTGCCGTGGTCACCGGGGTCGCGCTGCTGCGCGGCGCGCTGGTCGAGTCGCTGGATGCGGTGTCGTCGGAACTGGTCGGCGAGCGAGCGCTGGTGGTGCGCCATCCTTCGGGGCGCTTTCCG
>Ga0102934_1003799_pt1 | contig 10191 bp, 8 predicted proteins | sample SalPonR2_A_D1_MG_FD_78175 | JGI IMG/M metagenome (GOLD analysis project Ga0102934, IMG submission 78175) | Salt pond soil microbial communities from South San Francisco under conditions of wetland restoration - Salt Pond MetaG R2_A_D1_MG | ecosystem: Environmental > Aquatic > Marine > Intertidal...
AAAAAAAAAAAATAAAAATAAAAATTTTAGAAATTGAAATAATATAGAAAAAGTTAAAGATTGAAATGAGATATTAAATAAAATAAATAAAATAAAAATAAAAAATAATGAAAATAAAAGATAGAGTATATGGGCCAGAAGAAATAAAAGAAGAAGTTTTAATTGATATTATTAATTCAGGTTCTATGCAGAGACTTAAAGGTGTTTCTCAGTTAGGGATGCCTGATAAATATTTTTTTAAAAAAGGATTTTCAAGATATGAACATTCTTTAGGTGTTTTGATATTATTAAGAAAATTAGGAGCAGGATTAGAAGAACAAGTTTCAGGCTTGTTACATGATGTTTCTCATACAACCTTTTCTCATGTTATAGATTGGATCTATGGAGACCCTGAAAAAGAAGATTATCAAGATAAAAATCTTTTTGATTCAATAAAAAATTCAAATATAAAAAATATTTTAGAAAAAAAGAGGTTTAATTATAAAAGAATATCTAATCATGAAAATTTTCCCTTGCTAGAGAGAGAAACTCCAGGTTTATGTGCTGATAGAATTGATTATTGTCTGAGGGAAATAGCTTTAGATAAGAAAAGAGATTTATCAAAAAGACTATATGAAAATTTAAGAGTTAAAAATAATCAGGTTGTTTTTAAAAACAAAGAAATTGCTGAAATCTTTGCAAAAGAATATATGGGTTTACAAAAAAAATCATGGGCAAGTGATAAAGCAAGAGCTAGTTATTATCTTTTGTCAAATACTTTAAAAGAAGGTCTTGAAAAAAACATTCTTTCTTTAGAAGATTTTCAAAAAACAGAAAGTCATGTTTTAAATATTTTAGAAAATCAAGGGAATGGTTTTATTTTAGAAAACCTTAATCTTCTTAAAAAAGGGTTTAAGATAATAGAAGATAAAAAAGGGGTTGAATTGAAAAAGAAATTTAGATATATTGACCCTGAAGTCACTTTTAATAATCACTATAAAAAACTAAGTGAGTTATCAAAAAAATATAATGATTTTATTGAGTCAGAAAAAGAAAATTCAAAATTAAATAAAAAAGTGTTAATAAAACCTTAATAAAAATGGAAAATAATTTAATTAGTATTTTGAAGAATTTTGTAAGAGAAAAGTGTGTTAGTGAAAACAGTAAATATGGAGAAGAAGTTTACGAAGCCCATTTTGTTCCTATGGTCGAATATGCAAGGGAATTAGTTAGGACACACAAAGAGGAAGAAGAAAAAATAGATGAAGAGGTAGTGGAAATTTCTTCTTGGCTCCATGATATTGGTTCTATAATCTATGGAAGAAAAGACCACCATATAACAGGAGCTAAAATAGCAGAGAAAAAATTAAGAGACCTTAGTTATCCTGAAGAAAAAATCAAAAAAGTAAAAAAATGTATTTTAAATCACAGAGGTTCAAGAGATAATTCTAGGGAAACAAAAGAAGAACAGATTGTTGCAGAAGCAGATTCTATGAGCAACTTTGATAATCTTCCGGGGATTTTTAAGGCTTCTTTGGTTCATGAGAAAAAAACACAAGAGGAATCAAGAAAAGAAGTAATAAAAAAATTACAAAATAAATATAATCAGCTTTCTGAAAAAGGAAAAAAATTAATTAAACCTAGATATGATGCTGCAATGTTGTTATTAAAATGAAAACAGATGATTATTTCAAGAAACTGAAAACAGATGTAGATAAAGTTTATGATATGGCTGGAAAAGCCAGAGAAAAAGGTTTTGATTTTTCAGAACAAGTAGAAATTCCTTTAGCAATGTCTATGGCTGAAAAAGTAGTAGGGTTGATATCAAATATGTACCCTCAAATGAGAAATTCAGGAATTGCAGATAGAATAAAAGAGCTTGAAAAAGAACATGGTAAACTAGAAGCAACAGTTGTTTTTAAAATAGGAGAAGAAGTAGCGAGACAAAAATTTTGTAAATTTGATGATTTATTACAGGCAATAGATGCAGGAATAAGGATAGGTCTTGCTTATATTACTTTAGGAGTTGTTTCTTCTCCAATGGAAGGTTATACTGGTTTAAAAACAAGAAAAAGAAAAGACAATGGAAAAGAATTTCTTGAAGCAAGTTTTGCAGGACCTATAAGATCTGCTGGTACAACTGCTTCATGTATTGTTTTAATGTTGATTGATTATTTAAGAGAAACTTTTGGTTATGCAAAATATGACCCAACAGAAGAGGAAATAAAAAGAGTCTATGCAGAACTAGAACATTTTCATGACAGAGTAACTAATTTACAATATATGCCTACAGAAGAAGAAGCTAATTTTCTTGCAAAAAACATGCCTATATTAGTAGCAGGAGATCCTTCTGAAAAAGTTGAGGTACCTAATTATAAAAATTTAGATAGAATTGAAACTAATTTTTTAAGAAGTGGTTATTGTTTAGTCATGGCTGAGGGTCTTGCCCAAAAAGCACCAAAAGGTTTTAGAAAATTAAAACAAGCAAAAAAGGATGGTATAAAATCAACTGGTTTTGATTTTTTAGAAGAATATCTTAAGATTCATGAAAAAACACAATCAGGAAAATCTTCTGATGGAGGAGATACAAGACCTACTTATATAAAAGACCTTGTAGCAGGAAGGCCTGTTTATGGGCATCCTTCTAGGAGAGGAGGTTTAAGATATAGGTATGGGAGAGGGAGAACCAGTGGTTTTTCTGCTGCATCAGTTCATCCTGCCACTATGGCAATAACAGATGGTTTTATTTCTAATGGAACTCAATTAAAAATAGAAAAACCAACAAAAGGGTGTGCAGTTACTTCTTGTGATAGTATAGAAGGGCCTATTGTGAAACTTAAGGATAAAAGTGTAAAAAAACCTCTTACTACAGAAGAAGCAAAAAAGATTTATCCAGAGGTTGAAGAGATTATTTATTTGGGAGATTTGCTTTTTCCTTTTAGTGATCTTGCGAATAGAAATGCAGAACTAATAAAACCAGGATATGTAGAAGAATGGTGGAATTTAGAATTAAAAAAAGCTATTAAAGAGAATAAAAAATCAAAAGAGATTGAAACTATAGATCCCTTTAATATTTCTCTAGAAAAAGCAATTGAGATTTCAAGAAATTATAGTCTTCCATTACATCCTAAATATATCTTTTTTTGGGATCAAATAGATCTCGAAGAAGACCTTGGAAAAGAAGGGCTTATAAATTTTATAAAATGGTTGAAAAATTCAAAAATAGAGGAAAAAATCATCTTACCCTTTAATAAAGAAAAAGAAGAATCTTTTGCAAAAGGAAAAAGAGTCTTAGAGATTCTAGGAATAGAACATATGGTTACTCCTGACAATGTTGTAATAAACAAAGAGAATTCAAAAGCATTATTGGCTAATTTAGGTATTGATATAGGATTAGTTGAAAAAAAAGAAAGTGTGAAATTAAACGAACATCTAAATGAAAAAGAATTTGATAAAAGTGATAAAAGAACAATAGAAATTATAGATCTTATTTCTAATTTTAAAATAAAGGACAAAGCAGGAGAATTTATTGGTGCAAGAATGGGGAGACCTGAAAAAGCTAAATTAAGAAAACTTCAGGGAAGCCCTAATATGTTGTTTCCAGTTGGAAAAGAAGGAGGTAAAATGAGGAGCCTGCAATCTACTTTAGAGATAGGAGAGATTAATAATGATTTCCCTTTGTTTTTTTGTAAAAACTGTAAAAAAGAGACAATTTACCCTGTTTGTGAAAATTGTAATAAAAAGACAATTCAAATGTATTTTTTTAGTGATCTAAAAGAAAAATCATTTAATAAAAAAGAACAAAGGAGTAACTTAGAGGAAGGAGTTCCCTATTCTACAAGGAAAATAGATATTAAACATTATTACCAAAAAGCATTAGAAAAAATAGGCATGAAAAGAGTTGAAGCTCCCAAATTAATAAAAGGGGTTAGAGGAACTTCTTCTAAAAACCATGGTTTAGAACATCTTTCTAAGGGATTATTAAGGGCTAAATATGGTTTACAAGTTAACAAAGATGGAACAATAAGAGTAGATGGAACAGAACTTCCTTTGTTTTATTTTAAACCAAGTGAAATAGGTGCAAGTGTAGAAAAATTAAGAGAATTGGGATATACAAAAGATATTTATGGAAAGTCTCTTGAAAAAGAAGACCAGTTAGTTGAATCTATGCCTCATGATATTCTTATTCCCGCACCTACTGATTCTTTTGATGAAAGAGGAGACGAAGTTTTTATGAAAATAGCTAATTTTGTTGATGAAGAACTAGAAAAGATTTATGGAATTAAAAAATTTTACAACATTAAAAAAAGAGAAGATTTAATAGGGCATATAGGGGTTGCAATGGCCCCACATAATTGTGCTGGTGTTGCAGGAAGAATAATAGGTTTTTCTAAAGTACAGGGTATTTATGCAAGCCCATATATACATGCTGCAATAAGAAGAGATTGTGATGGAGATGAAGCAGCAATAATGTTGTTGGGGGATGTTTTACTTAACTTTTCAAAAGAGTTTTTACCTGGGCACAGAGGGGGAACACAGGACGCTCCCTTGGTCTTAAATGCTAAAATAGATGCAGGAGAAGTAGATGACCAAATACTTGATTTAGAAATGTGTTGGAATTATCCTTTAGAACTTTATGAGGCAGCAGAAGAAAAAAAACATTCTTCTGAAGTTGATGTAGAGTTTGTTGAAGACATAATGAAAAAAGGAGAAAATCCTTTTCTGAATATGGGTTATACACATGATACTTCAGACATGAATGGAGGGGTTCTATGTTCTGCTTATAAAAAATTAGGCACGATGCAGGAAAAGGTAGAACATCAGATGGAATTAGCAGAAAAACTAAGAGCAGTAGATACAGCAGATACTGCGAGACTTGTTATAGATAGACATTTTATAAGAGATATGAAAGGTAATTTAAGGAAATTTTCTCAACAGGAATTTAGGTGTGTTGATTGTAATTTAATAATGAGAAGGCCCCCTCTTCATGGAAAATGCCCAAAATGCGGTGGAAAAATTATTTTTACAATTCATGAAGGAGGCATTAAAAAATACCTTGAACCTGCACTTACTCTTTCAAGGAAATACCATCTTTCCCAATATACTCAACAAAATATAGAGCTTGTTAAGAGATACATTGATAGTATTTTTGGAAAAGAATTAGAAAAACAAGAAAATATCGACAAATGGTTTTAGTTTTTATTAAATAAAACAAAAAAATAAAATATTAATAACTAATTAAAACCCCAAGTAAATTAATATTGTTGGGACTAATAAACAACCCATCATGTTTGTTCTTCTTACTCCTAATGAAATAAGATAAAACCCTGTTAAACTTGATATTGAAAAAACAAGAAGACCAAAAAGACCACTTACAAGTAAGATAACAAGAGCTAATAGAGATAAGGTTACATAAGAAAAAATATGATAAGGAATCTGATGTATTTTTTTACAAAAAAATCTCCCTAAAATAATTGTTATGTAATAAGATAAAACTCCAGAGAGAAAAATTATTAGAATTATTAATAAAATAATGGAATTATTAGGGCTTCCAATTATTGTTTTTATTGCTGCAGCAGAACCTGTTCTTGTTTTTGATAAAATATAAAGAGTGATAAAAGAAAAACCCATAACTAAGGTATTTGTTGCTCCCAATAGAACAAGGAAGGTTTTTTTATTTTCTTTATTTTGTTTTTTATTAAATAGTGTGTTCCCTATTATAGCAGCTTGCCCTGATCCTAGACCAGGAAGGAAACTACACAAAGGAGAAGCAAACATCGATCCTATTATTGCCCTTGAAAAGTTTTTTCTGTTTAATAGGGAAAAGGTTGTCTTTTTGGGAATTTTTTGTTTAGGGATTAGAGGTTTGTTTTTTATACTTGTTATTAACATAGAACTACCAAAGAGCCCTGTTAATAAAGGTAGCAAAGGTTGTTTTAGTCCACCTTCCAGATTTAAAATACTAAAACCAAGAATACCCGAAATCAAAAAAACAAAAAGAGCTGTTTTTCTATTTTTTTCAAGCATAATCATTAAGAAAGAAATAAAGATAAGTAAAAAAGGAAGAAAAGATTCTATTGTTGGATATATTTTTGGAATTATTTTTATTGCAGGGAAAGAAATAATTAATAAAAGAAAGATAGCAAAGAAACTACCATATGCAGACAAAACAATTGCATTAAATCCTTGTCCTTTTTTTAATAACTCATGGCCTGGGAGGACACTTAGTTCTGTAGAAGTATCAGGGCAACCCAAAAGAATAGAGGGAATAAAATCAATAAAAGTATGAGTTAATGACATTGAGGTTATAAATACAACAAGATAGAGAGGATTTATATTTAATAAGAAACCTGTAGAAAGAGAGATTAAAAAAGCTCCTATTAAATTTATATGTATACCAGGAATTAGGCCTGTTATTATGCCAAATAAAATCCCTATTAACAAAGCAGCAATTATTTCTGCTAACATTGAAAACACAAGAAAACAAATTTTATAAATGCTTATAAGTTAAACAAAAAGGGATTTTAGGGGCTTTATAATGAAAAAGAAAACAAAAGACAGAATCATTTCAATGGAAAACACACTTGCAAAAACAATAGAGACTAAGATAGAAAATAAGGAACCATTAAGAGAGGTGAATAGGGTTTTTAATATTTATAAACAAACCTGTGATAAATTTGGTTATGTTTCAGAAAAGCACGATGAAATTTCTGCAAAATACATTAATTACCTGAAGAATAGAGAATAAGTGCTTGAAATATTTTCTTTTTTGTTTAGAAAAGTTTTTAATTATTGGTTTAGTTGGTTTCTTTATGAATAAAGAAGAATTTGATAAAGCAGTGAATTTAATTAGAAGAAATACAGATGAAATAATAGGAGAAGAAGAGTTATTTGGTATGTTAAAAGCAGATAGAAAACCTGTTATTTATTGGGGAACAGCTCCTACAGGGAGACCTCATGTAGGTTATTTTTTTCCTATGCTTAAGATTGCGGATTTATTAAAAGCAGGATGTAAGGTGAAGGTTTTATTAGCTGATTTGCATGCTGCATTGGATAATACTCTTTGGGAAGTTTTAGATTATAGATATGAATATTATTCAAAAACAATAAAATATTTAATAGAATCAATAGGAGTAGACACAAAAGATTTGGATTTTGTAAAAGGCTCTGATTTTCAATTAAAAAGAGCATATGTTTTTGATGTTTTAAAAATGAGTAGTTTTAGTTCTTTAAGAGATGCAAAGAGAGCAGCTGCAGAAGTGGTAAAAAATATGGAAGGAGACAAAGCAAAGCTTTCAGGTTTAATATACCCTATAATGCAGAATTGTGATGAAGTTTATTTAGAATCAGATGCTCAATTAGGAGGTACAGATCAAAGAAATACTATGGTGTTAGCTAGAGAAAATCTTCCTAAATTAGGATATAAACCAAGAACAGAAATAATACATAAACTAATTCCTGGTTTAATAGGGGAAAAGATGTCTTCTTCAGTAGAAGGGGGAAAAATAGATCTTTTGGATGATGAAGAAACAGTAAAGAAAAAAATGAAAAAAGCAGAATGTGAAGAAGGAAAAACTAACAATGGGATTCTTCCTTTTGTTAAATATGTTTTAATGACCATAAAAAAGGATAAACAAGAAAAACTTGTTGTAAAGAGACCTGAAAAATTTGGAGGAAATATAGAATATGAAGATTATGAATCTCTTGAAAAAGATTTTGTTGAAAAAAAACTACATCCCCTTGATCTTAAAAATGCAGTTTCTGAAGAGATAAATAAGATTCTGTTTCATATAAGAAAACACAAAGAAGAATTAGAGGAAATTTCAAAAAGAGCATACCCACAGAAAAATGATGGTTAAGGAAGAAAAATATGAAATTGAAGTGGCAAGGGTTGAAAAATCAGATGAAAAAGACAAGCTAAGGTGTTATTTTTCTTATTGTTTAGGTGAGAGTTATTTTGATATCAATAAAAAAGAGATAAATAAATTTTTGCCAGGTGAAAAATATCAAGGGGTTTTCAGTGTTTCAGGAATGAAAGATTTTCTTGGAGAAGAAGAAAAAGAAGAGAATGTTTGTACATGGAGTACTTGTCTTGAAAGAATAATTAATGAAAATAATGAAGTTCTTTTTGAATCTGAGAGTGAAAAAGAAAAAAGAGCTGTATTGGAAAAACAAAAAGAGGCTGATAAAAGAAATCTTCCACCTGGAATAATTAGGTAGTTTTTACACTAGTTTTTTAAATTTATTTTTCTTATTAACAAAAAAGGTGTTATTATGTTGAAGAAAAAAACTTTTCCAAGACCTCCTAAAAATTTTTGGAAATTATTAGGCCCTAGTTTTTTAATACTTGCAACAGGGATTGGTTCTGGAGAAATTGTTTTGTGGCCTCTTATAGCTTCTCATTATGGGATGGGTCTTATTTGGTTGGCTGTTGTTGGGATTACTTTTCAGTATTTTATTAACATGGAGATTGAAAGATATTCTCTTGTTAAAGGAGAGAGTGTTTTTTATGGACTAAATAAGCTTTTTTCCTGGGCTCCTTATTGGCTGATCTTTTCTACTTTTTTGACATTTGCAATTCCAGGAACTGCAGCTGCTTCAGCACAGGTCATAGGAGAAGTGACAGGAGTTGAAAATTTCAAATGGATAGGGATTGGCTTTTTGATTTTAATGGGTTTTATTGTTAGTTTAGGGAAAACTGTTTATAATACCCTAGAAAAAATAATGAAGTCTTTGTTAGCTATTTTAATTCCTGCTGTTTTAATTATTGTTATTTATGTAAGTACAACCCAGGATTGGACTGCTCTTACACAAGGATTTGTAGGACAAGGAGAAGGATATTCTTGGATTCCTGCAGGAGTGGTTCTTGCTACTTTATTTGGGGCTTTTGCTTATTCAGGTTCAGGAGGTAATTTAAATCTTGCACAGTCTTCATATGTTTTAGAAAAGGAATATGGGATGGGAAAATATGCTCCTAAGATTAAAAGTTTGTTATCTCAGGATAAAAGGGAAAAAGTAGATTTAGAGGGAGCAACTTTTGAATTAAATCAACATAGTCTTAGTAATTTTAAAAAATGGTGGAAGAAAGTTTCCTTAGAGCATTTTTTAGTGTTTTGGGGAGGAGGGCTTTTAATGATTATTTTATTTATGCTTTTAGCTTATGTTACAATTGGTGGAGGTGGAGGAGAAGGGGAAGGAATAAGTTTTGTAATTGCGCAAGGATTATTTATAGGGAAGGAATTTCTGCCATGGTTAGGAACAGCTTTCTTAATAATTATAGGGATAGTCTTGTTTCAAAGTCAATTAGGCATATATGATTCTGCATCTAGAATAATTTCAAAGAATTATGCTATTAAAAGAACACACAAAAAAAGAGGAAGTAATAGGAGAGTAAACATCTCAAAAATATATCATAAAGTAATATGGTTTCAGATTGCATTAGGGGTTATCTTGTTTTTATTAGGTTATACAGACCCTAAGGCATTAATTATTTTAGCCGCAATCTTGAATGCAGTAGGGATGTTTATACATGTAGGGTTGGTGAATTATATGAATCATAAATTTTTAAGAAAGCAACTACAACCTTCCTTAGGAAGAAAGATACTTATGATAATAATATTTCTTGTATTTGGGGTCTTTTCTGTTATAACAATAGGACAGTATTTATAGGGCCTTTATTTTTTATAATAATTATTTAGAATATTAGGGATTAAAAGGGAATGTTGCAGAATAAAGAGTATTTTCTAGGAAGGTTGGGTCTTTGTTTTAGGAGTTTTTGAGAAAATTAGACGAAGATGTAATGTTTTGAGGAGATTGTTGAACTATAGGCAACTTTGATTTAATTAAAGGCGATATATATTATTGAATCTTTAATATTTTTGAATAGGATTATTTTGTTTTAAATTCAACAATATCTAAATCTTCAACCTTGTGTTTTATCCCTACTTTTTGCTCAGGAAATTTCCCTGAAGGACCTGTAATTCTTGCTTCTCTTACTTGTTTAGAAAAGCCTTTAAGTATTTTTTCTGCTACATCTTTTACTGTAGATTCAGGTTCAAGAATCATTGGCTTGTCTTTTTCTTTATCTAATTCTTTTCCTGGTTCTTTTGTATATATCCTTATTTTATCAAAACTCTTGAATATTTTTTCTTTTAATTCTTCTATTCCTTCCTGAGTAAAACATGAGATAAGAGCAAAACCATATTTTCTGTA
>Ga0102934_1003802_pt1 | contig 10189 bp, 8 predicted proteins | sample SalPonR2_A_D1_MG_FD_78175 | JGI IMG/M metagenome (GOLD analysis project Ga0102934, IMG submission 78175) | Salt pond soil microbial communities from South San Francisco under conditions of wetland restoration - Salt Pond MetaG R2_A_D1_MG | ecosystem: Environmental > Aquatic > Marine > Intertidal...
CGCCGGCGTCGCCGCCGATGCGCACCTCCAGCACCTCCGAGCGATAGCGGCGGCCGTCGCAGGCCGGGCAGCGCAGGTAGACGTCGGAGAGGAACTGCATCTCCACGTGCTCGAAGCCGTTGCCGCCGCATTCCGGGCAGCGGCCGTCGCCGGAGTTGAAGCTGAAAGTGCCGGCGGTGTAGCCACGCTCGACGGCCAGCGGCGCGTCGGCGAAGAGTTTGCGGATGGGGGCCAGCGCGCCCACGAAGCTGGCCGGGTTCGAGCGGGTGGTCTTGCCGATGGGGGACTGGTCCACCATCACCACCTCGCCAAGATCCCCGCCGCCGTCGATGGCATCGTGCTCGCCGGGCGCATCCCCGGCCTTGCCGCGCTGGCGCTGCAGTCCCCGCCACAGCACGTCCTCCACCAGGGTGGACTTGCCGGAGCCGCTGACGCCGGTGACGCACACCAGCCGGCCCAGCGGAAAGGCGGCGTCGACGCCTTTCAGATTGTGGGCGCGGGCCCCCCGCACTCGCAGCAGGGCCGTGTCGTCGCCGACGGGGCGCGCCATGCGTTCCGCGTTCACGAGACGCTCGCCGCGCAGATACTGCGCCGTCAGCGAGCGCCGCGAGCGCGCGAGCTGTTTCGCCGTGCCGAAGAACACCACCTCGCCGCCCCGTTCGCCGGGCCCGGGCCCCATGTCGAGTACCCGGTCGGCGGCGCGGATGATCTGGGGGTCGTGCTCCACCACCAGCAGTGAATTGCCGGCGTCGCGCAGCCGCCGCAGGACGCCGTTGATGCGCTCGATGTCCCGGGGGTGCAGGCCGATGGAAGGCTCATCGAGCACGAACAGCGTGTTCACCAGGGAGGTGCCGAGCGCGGTGGTTAGGTTGATGCGCTGCACCTCGCCGCCGGAGAGCGTCCGCGACTGGCGGTCCAGTGTCAGGTAGGCCAGGCCCACCTCCAGCAGGTAGCCGAGGCGGGTGCGGATCTCCGTCAGGAGGAGATCGGTGGCCTCGTCCAGAGGAGCGGGCAACCGGAGTCCGGCGAAGAAATCGACCGTGCGTTCGATGGGCAGGCAGGTCAGTTCGTGGACGTTCAGGCCGGGCCTGCCCGGCGAGCCGGCCGCAGGGTCATCGCCGCCGAGCCGCCACAGCAGTGCCTCCGGCTTCAGCCGGGCGCCGCCGCAGGCGCTGCAGAGGTCATAGCTGCGGTAGCGGGACAGCAGCACGCGCACGTGCATGCGATAGGCGCGGCTCTCGAGCCAGTCGAAGAAGCGGTCCACCCCGTACCAGACGCCGTCGTCCCAGCTGCCTTCGCCCTCGAACACCCAGCGGCGCTGCCCCGCCGTCAACTCGTCCCAGGGGACGTCCAGGGGCACGCCGGCCCGGCGTGCGTGCTGCTCCAGGTCCCGCTGACATTCCCGGTAGCTCTTGCTCTGCCAGGGCCTGATGGCGCCCTCGGCGAGCGTGAGCGAGCCGTCGGGCACCACCAGGTCGCGGTCGATGCCCATGGTGCGACCGAAACCGCGGCAGGTCTCGCAGGCGCCGACCGGGGAGTTGAAGGAGAACAGGCTCGGCAGGGGGTCGCGGTAGTCGAGGTCGCAGTCGGCGCAGTGGAGCCGGTCGGAGAAGCGGCGCTGCACGCCGTCGGCGTCGTGGTCGTACAGACGCACGTGCCCGTCGCCCCGGCGCATCGCCGACTCGACGCTCTCGGTGAAACGGCTGCGGTTTTCGTCCGTCACGCGGAGGCGGTCGGCTACCACGTAGAGGGTACGCCCCTCGGTCTCCTGCACGCGCAGATAGCCCTGAGCCTCGAGGTAGCTGCGGATCTCGGCCTCGCTGAAGTTCTCCGGACGCTCCACCGGGAAGGTGATGACGGCGCGGTGGCCCGCCCAGTCGTCGCCGAGCTCGATCCAGACCGATTCCGGATGGTCCCGGCGCACCGGCCGGCCGCAGCCGCTGCAGTACAGCGTGGCGGCGCGGGCATACAGGAGCTTCAGGTGATCGTTCAGCTCGGTCATCGTGCCCACGGTGGAGCGCGAAGTACGCACCGGGTTGGTCTGGTCGATGGCGATGGCCGGCGGTATGCCTTCGATGCGTTCGGCGGCCGGCTTGTCCATGCGGTCCAGGAACTGCCGGGCGTAGGGCGAGAAGGTCTCCACGTAACGCCGCTGGCCCTCCGCGTAGACGGTGTCGAAAGCCAGTGACGATTTGCCCGAGCCGCTCACGCCGGTGATGACGGTGAGTTCGTTCAGCGGGATCTCGATGTCGAGGTCGCGCAGGTTGTTCTGTCGCGCGCCGCGGATGACGATGCTGTCGGCAGCCATAAGCTCCGGGTTCCGGGTGGGCGTGGGGGACGGGCGGGCCACGACCATGATGGCGGCCCGCCGGGCTGGATGAGATGGTACCGCAACGGCGGTTGGACAGGAGCGGGACAGCCTCCGGCGGGCTCGTCCCGCGCCGGCCCACGCCTGACCCGGGCCCCGGGTTTCCTGTATAACGTCGGCATGGGTGCCTACAGGATCCGGCCGCAACCCCCCGGCAACAACAGTCTCATCCCCACGGTCATCTTCACGCTGCTGGTAGCGAACGGTCTGGCCTTCGCCGCCCAGAACGCCTCCCGGGAGATGTTCGTGACCCTGCTCGGGTCGCTCGCGCTGTGGCCGGCCGGCTCCGAGTATTTCGCGCCCTGGCAGTTCGTCACCTACGGCTTCCTGCACGGTGATCTGACCCACCTGCTGTTCAACATGTTCACGCTGTGGATGTTCGGCCGCGACATCGAGCGTTTCTGGGGGCCGCGTTATTTCGCGGTCTACTACCTGGTCTGCGTCGTGGGGGCGGGCATCGTGCAGCTGCTGGTGGCCATGTTCCAGCCGGAGGTCTATCCCACCATCGGCGCATCGGGCGGCGTCTTCGGCATCCTGCTGGCCTACGGCCTCATGTTCCCGAACCGGCAGATACTGCTGCTGATTCCGCCGATCCCGATGAAGGCGAAATATCTGGTGATTCTGTTCGGCGTCCTGGAACTGATGTACGGCGTCACCGGCATGCAGCCCGGCGTTGCTCACTTCGCCCATCTGGGCGGCATGCTGTTCGGCTTCCTGCTGATACAATACTGGCGCCGGGCGCGCTGAGGCGGCGACGTTGCCGGCCTGAATTCACTAATAGAATCAATACCTCAATCGACAGGGAGCGATCCATGGGAGAGTATCGGAAGGGTCTGGCGGCGGCAGCGGCCTGTGCCGTCCTGCTGGCGGCCTGCGGCGGCGAGTCTCCGCCGCCGATGGAGCAGAAGTCCGCCGCGGAGCCGGCCGCGGCGCAGCCGCAGGCACGCCAGACGGCGGGCAGCACACTCCGGGCGATCGCCCGCATGGAGCCGAAATCCGGTTCCTCCGTGAGCGGCGCCGTGGTCTTCACCGCCTTCGAGGGGCCGATGGTGATGGGCGGCGTGCTGGACGGGGGCGAGCCGGGCACCAATGCCATCCATATCCACGAGGTGGGTGACTGCAGCGCCGCGGACGGCACCTCGGCCGGGCCGCACTTCAATCCCGCGGGCGCTCCCCACGGCTCGCCCGACGACCCCGACGACCAGCACCACGCCGGCGACCTCGGCAATATCACCTTCGACGAGCACGGCCAGGCCCGCTTCGACCGGCTACTGGGCGAGGAACTCACCTTCGAGGGCGAGACCGGCATCGTCGGCCGCTCGGTGATCGTGCATGCCGAGCCCGACGACTTCGAGACCCAGCCCACCGGCGCCGCCGGCGCGCGCATCGCCTGTGGAGTGATCGAGCTGCTGCAGTGACCCGGGCGCCGCACGCCGTCGCGGCCATGGCGGCCGCGTGCGTCGGCCTGCTGCCGGCGCTGTCGGCCGCGGCCGGCGACGACGGTCTGTCGGCGGAGGAGATCGTCGCCGCGGTGTACGAGGCGAACGGCGGCGAGACGTGGCGGCGGCCGGAGACGCTGTACCTCGAGGGCTACGGTATCTTCTGGCCCGACGGCACCGAAGGCAGCCGCGTCGTGGCCGACCGCTACCGCATGTGGCGCGAGTATGCGCCCGACAGCGCCGATGCCCATCTCGCCAACGGCAAGGTGCGCATCGACAGCCTCGTGGACGAGACGACCATGTTCCGGATCGCCTTCGACGGCGAGACCGCCTACAACGCCGACGGCCCGATTCCCGGCGGTGCGGCCAGTCCCCAGTGGAAGAACTCGTTCGGCTTCGGGATCATCCGCTACGCCCTCGACGAGGGCTTCACCCTGACGCGGCTGCCCGACGATACCGTGGAAGGGCATCCCGCCTTCTTCGTGCGCGTCAGCGACCCCGCCGGTTCGGAGACGATCTTCGGTATCGACAGGGACGACTACGCGGTGCGCATGGTGGCATTCGGGACGCCGAAGGGCTGGCATCACCGCTACTATTCCGACTTCGTCACCGCCGGGGACACCGGCTGGCGCCAGCCGCGCCTGGTGCGCCTGTACTACGACGGCGTCAAACAGAACGAGATCCACTGGCAGGTCTTCCGCGTGAACGAGCCGGTGGCGGACGGGGTCTTCGTGCTGCCCGCCGAAGACTGAGGGCCCGGACCCGACCATGGTGCGCCGGATCGCGCTGTATGCCGGGCCGCTTGCCGCCCTTGCCGTCTTCCTCCTGCTGCAGGCGCGCGGCGCCTCCGCCGACGTGGCCTGGACCGCCGCCGTAACCACGCTCTGTGCCGTCTGGTGGATCTTCGAGCCGATCCCCATCCCGGCCACCTCGCTGCTGCCCATCGCGGTCTTCCCGCTGATCGGGGTGCTGACGCCGGCCCAGGTGGGCGAGGCCTATGGCAACCCGCTGATCCTGCTGCTGCTGGGCGGTTTCATCCTGTCGACGGCCATGGAGAAGAGCGGCGCCCACCGGCGCATCGCGCTCGGCATGGTGAGCGCTTTCGGCGGCCGCAGCGGCCGCCACCTCGTGTTCGGATTCATGGCGGCGGCCGCCTTCCTCAGCATGTGGATCTCCAACACGGCGACCACGCTCATGCTGCTGCCGATCGTGCTCGCGGTGCTGGAGCGCGTCGAGGACAACCGGCTGAAGGTGAGCCTGCTGCTGGGCGTCGCCTATGCGGCCAGCGTCGGCGGCGTCGGCACGCCCATCGGCACGCCGCCCAATCTGATCTTCATGGAGGTGTACCAGGAGAACACGGGCCAGGAGGTGACCTTCTTCGGCTGGATGTCCTGGGCGCTGCCGGTGGTGGCGGTCATGATCCCGCTGACGGCGCTGTGGCTCACCCGCGGCCTTTCCCATGCGCGGGCCATAAAGATGCCGCCGGTGGCGGCCTGGCGCAGCGAGGAAGTCCGCACGCTGATCGTGTTCGCCATCACTGCAGTGCTGTGGATGACCCGGCGCGAGCCCTTCGGCGGCTGGAGCGCGTGGCTGGACCTGCCGGGCGCCAACGACGCCAGCGTGGCGCTGCTGGCCGTCGTGGTGATGTTCCTGGTGCCGAACGGCCGCGGCGGGCGCCTGCTCGACTGGGATACCGCCGTGCGCATCCCCTGGGGCATCCTGATCCTGTTCGGCGCCGGCATCACCATCGCCAAGGCCTTCGTGAGTTCCGGGCTCAGCACCTCCCTGGGCGAGATGGTGGCCGCGCTCGACGTGCTGCCCGTGCTGGTCATGATCCTGCTGACCTGCCTGGCGGTGACGTTCCTCACCGAGGTCACCAGCAATACGGCGACCACGACGCTGCTCATGCCCATCCTCGCGGCGGCCGCCACCACCGCGGGCTTCGACCACCGCCTCATCATGGTGCCGGCGGCGATGAGCGCGAGCTTCGCCTTCATGCTGCCCGTGGCCACCGGCCCGAACGCGGTGATCTTCAGCTCCGGCGAGCTGACGGTGAAGCAGATGGCACGGGAAGGCTTCGCGCTGAACCTGATCGGCGCCGCGGTGATTACCGGCGGCTGCTACCTGCTGTTCACCTGACTGCGGCATGTCCCGGCTCGCCGCCGCCGGGAGCCTGGGTTACCCTCGAAGCGAGCAGACAGGCGACGGATCCATGGATTTCGGCATCTTCGAACCACTGGCCATCGCGCTCGGTCTGGGCCTGCTCGTCGGCAGCCAGCGCGAGCGCGACGAGGAACACCGGCGCATCGCCGGGGTGCGCACCTTTGCGCTCATCACGCTGGTGGGGGCCGTCTGCGGCATCCTGGCCGAGGACTACGGCGGCTGGATGATCGCCGCCGGCCTGCTCGGCATCACCGCGCTGTTCATCCTCGGCAATCTCCTCCGCGCCCGCGGCGAGGGCACTAACCCGGAGCATTTCGGCCTCACGACCGAGGTCGCCGGCCTGCTCATGTTCGGCGTGGGCGCGATGCTGACCAGCGGTATCGAGGCGCCGGCGGTGGCGCTGGCCGGCGTGGCCGCCGTGCTGCTGCAGTGGAAGACCAAGCTGCACGGGCTGATCGGCGCCATCGGCGAGCGCGAATTCGCGGCCATGATTCAGTTCGTCCTCGTGGCGCTGGTCATCCTGCCGGTAGTGCCGGACCAGACCATCGGGCCCTACGACGTGCTCAACCCCTTCACGCTGTGGCTCATGGTCACGCTCATCGTCGGCATCAGCCTCGCTGCCTACCTGGCCTATCGGATCCTCGGCGTCCGCGGTGGCTCGCTGGCCGGCGGTGTGCTGGGCGGCCTCATCTCGAGCACGGCGACCACGGTGAGTTACGCCCGTCAGTGCGCCGGCAACCCGGCCGCCGCCCCCGCCGCCGCGCTGGTGGTGCTGATCGCCTCCACCATCGTCTACGTGCGCGTTGGCATCGAGCTGGCGGCCGTCGCCCCGGACCTGTTGCGCCAGGCTGCGCTGCCGCTGGCCGTGATGATGGCGTTCATGGCGGTGCTGTGCATCGGCCTGCTGCTGAAGATCGACTCGAGCGAGATGGAGCCGCCGAACCTCGAGAACCCGGCCCAGATGCGTACCGCCATCGTGTTCGGCGTCCTGTACGCCGTGATCCTGCTGCTGGTGACTGCGGTACGCGAGGAGTTCGGCCAGGACGCCGCCATCTACGGCGTCGCCGTCGTCTCCGGGTTGACCGACGTGGATGCCCTGACGCTGTCGACGGCGGAGCTGTTCTCCCAGGGCAGGCTGTCCGGCGACGCCGCCTGGCGGGCGATCCTGATTGCGACCCTGTCGAATCTGGCGTTCAAGATCGGCGCGGCGGCGGTCCTCGGCGGACGGCGCCTGGCGATGTACGCGCTGGCGACGATGGGCGTGTCTATCCTGTTCGGCACGGCGCTGGTCTTCCTCTGGCCGGCATGAATCCCGATACCGACCCTGTCGTCTTCTGGATCGTGCACGCAGCGTTCCTGATCGTGTTCCTGCGCAGCCTCTACATGGACCTGATCGCCGGTTACCGCAGGCGGCGGAACCTGCTCAGCGAGACCCTGGGCGGCGACGCCATCGAGCGGTTCCGTTTCATCGTCGTGCAGGCGGTGATCGCGGTGCTGCTGCTGCACGTGATCGACGTGGCGGAGGGTATCTCCCACAAGCTCGCGATCACCGTCGCGGACATGGCGATGCTCGCCTATCTCACGTTCCGCAGCGGCTGGTGGCTGGATCGGGTGGCGCTGGGCGCGCGGCGGCGGCGATAGGCGCAGCGGCCGCGGGAGAAGTGGTGGGCCCTCCAGGACTTGAACCTGGGACCTACGGATTATGAGTCCGCTGCTCTAACCAACTGAGCTAAGGGCCCGTCGGGCGGGCCAGTATAGCCACGAAGTCCGGCCTCGTCATCACGGCCACTGGCCGCCCATGCCGATCCGTTCTGCGAACCGCTCCCGCGTCGGCGGCGTCCCGTTGTGCCAGAATAAACAGATGGACGGATTCCAGCAGGCAGTGGCTGAAATCGTCGAAGGTATCGAGGCGGAGATGAAGCGTATCGAACTCTGGGAGGAGGAGCGCCCGGCGCTCAGCCGCCTCGGCAGTCCCCAGCCCTTCTGTTTCGACACGCTGCGGTTCCAGCAGTGGCTGCAATGGCTGTTCCTGCCCCGCATGCGACGCATACTCGCCGCCGGCGGCGCCGGGATGCCGTCGGAGAGCGGCATCCACGCCTACGCCGAGGAGTGCCTGCGCGAGGATCCGCGGGATACGGACGAGCTGCTGTCCCTGATCCGGCGTTTCGACGAGGTGATCACTGCGGGCGAGGCCGCCGGGGACAGGCCGCGGCATTGAGACGGCCGTGAGCAGGCGATATGAGTAGAGGAGTGCTGATCATGACGGCGGCAGGCAGCGTGGCGCTGCTCGCGCTGCCCCTCGCCGAGCCGCTCTGGTGGGTGTTCGGCCTGCCGGTGCACTTCCCGCTGCAGATCGCCGTCGGCGGCCTGCTGCTCCTGGCTGTGGCGCTGGCGGCCCGTGAGCGGGTGGCGGCGCTGGTCTTCGCGCTGGTCGTGGCTGTCTGCGTATTCCAGGCCCGGGAGCAGTTGCCCCGCGTCGCTACGGCAGAAGCTTCTCCCACTGACTTCACTGCGGTGGTCCTGAACCTCGACTGGCGCAATCCGGATCTCGGCGCGGCCGAGGCCTGGCTCGGTCAGCTGCGGGCCGACGTCGTCGTGCTGCCCGAATACACGCCGGCCGCCGCGCGGCGGCTGGAATCCCTGGCCGACGTCTATCCGCATCGCCTGGAAGCGGCACGGGAAGGCGCCTGGGGTATCGCCCTGCTGAGCCGCCATCCGATCGCCTCCGGCCGGGTGATTCACCCGGCCGGCATCGACAGCCCCGCCCTGGATGCGGTGCTGGATGCGGGTGGCCGGCAGCTGCGGGTGCTGGGTATCCACCCCCGCTCGCCCATCTCGGCAGCCTACACGGCCGAGCGCAACGCCCAGCTCGCCGCCGTGGCGGACCTGGTCCGGGAATCCCGGGGCGCGACGCTGGTCTGCGGCGATTTCAACGACACGCCGTTCTCGGCGAGCTTCCGTGCTTTCACGGCACGGGCGGGCGTGGCCAACGCGGCGGCGGGGCAGGGCTACCCGGCCACTTACCCGGCCGGCTGGCTGCCGGTCTGGATCCCCATCGATCACTGCGTCTACCGCGGCGGGCTCGTGCCGGTACGGGTGCAGAGCGGCCCTTATGTCGGCTCAGATCACTATCCGCTGGTGGCGGAGTTCAGCTGGTAACGGTTGCTCCGGAACCGCACCCCGGGGCCGCCCACGAAAAAGGGCGGCACCCCGCAGGATGCCGCCCTCTGTCTTTGGCTCCGACGCGCCGGATCAGTCCTCGATCAGGAAGCTCCTGAGCTGATCCGAGCGGCTCGGATGGCGCAGCTTCCTGAGCGCCTTCGCCTCTATCTGGCGGATGCGCTCCCTCGTCACGTCGAACTGCTTGCCGACCTCCTCGAGGGTGTGGTCGGTATTCATGTCGATGCCGAAGCGCATGCGCAGCACCTTCGCCTCGCGGGGCGTCAGACCTGCCAGCACGCCGTGGGTGGTCTCCTTCAGACCCTCGGACGTCGCCGAGTCGATCGGCGATTCCACCGAGGCGTCCTCGATGAAGTCGCCGAGATGCGAGTCCTCGTCGTCGCCGATAGGCGTCTCCATGGAGATGGGCTCCTTGGCGATCTTCAGCACCTTGCGCACCTTGTCCTCGGGCATCTCCATGCGCTCGGCCAGTTCCTCCGGCGTCGGCTCGCGGCCCATCTCCTGCAGCATCTGCCGGGAGATCCGGTTCAGCTTGTTGATGGTCTCGATCATGTGCACCGGGATGCGGATGGTGCGGGCCTGGTCCGCGATGGAGCGGGTGATGGCCTGGCGGATCCACCAGGTGGCGTAGGTGGAGAACTTGTAGCCGCGGCGGTATTCGAACTTGTCCACCGCCTTCATGAGGCCGATATTGCCCTCCTGGATCAGGTCCAGGAACTGCAGGCCCCGGTTGGTGTACTTCTTGGCGATGGAGATCACCAGGCGCAGGTTCGCCTCGACCATCTCCTTTTTCGCCCGCCGTGCCCGCGCCTCGCCGATGGACATGGCCCGGTTGATCTCCTTGATCTGGGCGATCGACAGGCCGGTCTCCTCTTCCACTTGCACCAGCTTGCGCTGGGCGCGCAGGATGTCGTCCTTCAGCCTCGACAGCGTGGAGGAGTGTTTGCGCTTGGCGCGGATGTGTTTGTCCACCCACTTCAGGTTGGTCTCGTTCTTCGGGAAGCTCGCGATGAAGTCCTTGCGCGGCATGCCGGCCTGC
>Ga0102934_1003804_pt1 | contig 10184 bp, 8 predicted proteins | sample SalPonR2_A_D1_MG_FD_78175 | JGI IMG/M metagenome (GOLD analysis project Ga0102934, IMG submission 78175) | Salt pond soil microbial communities from South San Francisco under conditions of wetland restoration - Salt Pond MetaG R2_A_D1_MG | ecosystem: Environmental > Aquatic > Marine > Intertidal...
AGGGGGTGGGGGGTTCAAAACTAGCGGGAGGGGGGGCAGGGGGAGCTGCTTTTCAGGGAAGTGGGCAAACTTTGGGGGGGGGGGGCGGGGCGCGGGCAGGGGGAGCACGGGGCTTGATAGGACTAGGGGGGGGGGGGGGCAGCAGCAGGGGGAGGGGTGGTTCCAGGCCCCCCGCCAATGCTCGAGAGCTGGCAGAGGCACGAGCCGCGAAGTTCGGTGGTCCGAACGGGCCCACGGCGTCCTCTTCGAACGAAAACGAGGAGGAGACGGCCACGTTACTCCGGCGGTAAGACATAGCGAGGTTGTTCTGTAGAGAAATACTGAAATCGAAACCCTTGAGAGGTCTCTCTGGAAGACCGCAGTCGTCGGGATTGAAATGTAGTTTTTCCCGTTCGTGTTCCAATCGTGTTCTTTTGCCGTCTTTCTCTCCATGCGCTTACATATATGGGATTACAAAGCTGCGCGCTGTACCTGTTGGAACCGATTCTACTCACGATTCCTTTTGTATCATATTATTTCAAAAGAGTTCATGGCATTCATAAGGTGACATTTATTCTTCTTCAGAATTCCCTGTTATCCAAAAATGAGGAATGTAATGTTTCTACAGACACACACGTAGCAGAAGAGATTGCAAGCCTCTTATCTGTTTCAACTACCGCTTACTTACATGTACAGTAGGTCAAAATGCATAAGGCTGTATATGCAGAGTACACGAGGAAAGCAGCGACGCTTCGCTCGCGAAAGTATCCGGCATTATGGGCCACTATGTTCTTCTTTTCATATGAAAGAAATGTATTACATAGAGCAAAAACCAATTCTGTTCAGGCTCTGACATCGTAGCTTGGGTTTCGACGACTTACTTGGCGGGTGGAAAGCATGAACATACAGATGATAGCGATGCTCATGATCGGGCCGGTCTTCTTGACCTTGTGGAGGTTTTCAGCATGTACTCACGCGTCTTCCCAGAAAAAAACGAGTGATTTCAAATATTTTTGGGCTATTTGACGTCCACAATTGTTAGTCGTCCATTGAACAAAGCGTAGATTGACGAAGCACGAAGTGTCTGGGACCGAATCTTCCTCCTAGCACGTAAAATTCGAGAAAAGAAATGCCGAGCATAAAGCATATCCTGGAATCCGTTGAGGATAGGCCAAAAGCAGCAGGCATTGAGAGGGCCCGCCAGCGACTTCCTCTATGCTCACAAATGCTTCAAATGCTTTTCCTCTTCAAGGGACTTTCTATGTAAGGAAAGTCTGGTGCTTTGACGAATAATTACGTACGGTGAAAAAAACATGGATGACACCCCCCAAATTGAATTGTAACGGACCTTCTTTCTATGTTATTGCAATGCATATGCGAAAAACTATAAGTTATCATCATTTGGGTCTTAAAACATTAGAGTACTAGCCCCTTAACCTCAATCCTCAGTCGTCAATGACCCTTTTCTGTTCCTTTACTCGTCAAATCAATCCCTGAGCAGACAACTGCCCCTTGCTCCAATGCATCGCTTGCAACTCTGCATCCTTTTTATCCTTGACATTCATTCCATATCCATCACTACTTAGTATATACAAGACGGCTTCGTCCTTGTCAGTCACTTCAGATTGCATGCGCTTCCTTATTATCCTTTTTATCCTTCCATTCGCCACCTTTGCTGCCTTCACCAAACAAAAGTACACCGGTGGCCTTTTCTCGGACCCAACCCAGAAGCCTCAGCCCTCCTTGGCGGTAAATGCCTGGAGCTACTACCCCAACACCTTTGGAACGTGCAACGGGACTACCTTCGACAGCTGCCCGTGCGGTGCAGGCACTGCCGAGCCCTGTGGGCCCTTGAACTGGCCATACATCAGTGCTGCTTGCTTTCAGACGTGCTTGCCGGGGAACGGTGGAGGCCAGCAGTCTCCCATCAACCTGGACGCCTTTGAGGAGGGCTATGAGGGCTTGGGCAAGGCTCGAGGTCGGATGAAGTTCTCGGGAGGACGGTGTGCAGGGCTCGTGGAACAGAACAATCTTACTTACGAGGTCAGCTTTTTCGGGAGCGCATGCCGGAAACCTTTCACGCTTACTGTCGACGGGCAGGTATGGGTGCTGTGGCAAATACATTTCCACGGCACATCTCTACATTCGGTAAATGGTCGTTATAGCCCAATTGAGGTGCATATGGCACATTTGCCTGTAGGCAAGACGCCAACCACGGCCGATACCAATGCGTTGGTCTTAGCTGTGTTCTTGAGGCCCGGGAAGGCCAACAGGCTCTTCAACATCCTGACTGCTCGGCGTGCCGACGAAGGGACGGTGCCTGGTGGGGAGGAAGTGCGCATGGTCAAGGCCGGCAATCCCTACTGGTTGCTGCCGAAACGAAAGGACTATTGGCACTATCAAGGCTCTCTTGGCACTCCATCTTTCTTTGGTGCATGTCAGCTCAATCCCGGCCCGAGCTTCAACAGCACGATCAACAATGTCCAGTGGTACGTGTTCAAGCATCAGCAGACGGCAAGCACGTCCCAGATAGCTTGGTACGCAGATTACGCTTGTGACTTGCCTCTGCCATATTTATGCAGGAACAACCGTCCGCTGCAAGAGATTCTGCCCGAGACCCAGGTCTATTCATATGGCAGGGTGCTCAAATAGAAAAGCGCGCCCTGTAGCTGTTAGGGTCCGGAGGTTTCAGCGGGAGGAAAAGCATCTGTTATTGACCGATTAAGAGAGGTCCTGTCGCCATATTGCAGAATCCTTGATCGACATGCTGCGTCCCTGTGATGATGAATGAGGGCCTTATGCGTTGGGCTGATACGGCAGCCCGGTAATGTAGATGTTATAATAGCAAGCGAGAAAGCATTTGACGCTCGAAGAAAAAAAAAGCGAAGAAATTTACAGCAGCGACAGCACTGGTGATGACATAGATATCGTAGGAAGAATTAATGAAAAGGACTGAAACGTGAATTTACTGTCACCCTGGTTGGCTGTCTTCCTTTTGTGCGAAGGCAGCCAGCTTGCTTCATGCGATGAGGGTATCATTACCACATCTTCGAATTTCTCGCCTTGTCTGGCAATGCCTCCCCATCCTTGTCAGGCCACTTCCTCAATCTAGATCTTGGAGTCCCTTGTAGATCAATCGCCTTTAGCCTTGCTGATAATTATTCTTTCTCCACGTCCTTCTCCCATCATCCCTCGAAGAAATGCTTTATAAATGTCGCCTGGTACGCGTCAAGCCACGCCACTAAATTCAAAAAAGGAGCAGAGTCTAGATCGCGGAGGCCCTTGTAGATCAATCGCCTTTAGCCTTGCTGATAATTATTCTTTCTCCACGTCCTTCTCCCATCATCCCTCGAAGAAATGCTTTATAAATGTCGCCTGGCACGCGTCAAGCCACGCCACTAAATTCAAAAAAGGAGCAGAGCTGAGTATTTTGTAGCGAGTCCTCGCATGACCCAAAACAAACCCGGTTCCAAGTCTTATGGGGGTAGAGCGACAAGATTAGGATTTACGACTGGCAAACACCGACATCATCTGCTGTGTCTCCCGGCCTCGTCATCACCCGAAGCTAAGCAGGAAATGAGCAGTCGGTTGTGATATATCTGCATACGTCGAGAGGCAAGTTGCTTGCATTCGATGTTTGTTGTAGATGTTTTGAAGGGCCCAGTCTACTGGCAAGAGAGCAGTACGACGGGCACATTCTGCCAGCGGGAGAGCAAGGATGATGGGGCTTTACGCGTCCTGTTCATCACACACCAGGCGGTCTGGATTACACGAGTAGCCATCAAGGTGGCGCGGGCGGGTGATTACGCGGCGAGATTACGGTCGGGAAGTTTTGAGGAACTAAAGGCTTTGTTATTAGAGGGCGTGCCGCTTGGAAGTTCCTGACCTGGTCGCACCAGAGGCTTGAATGCGAAGGATGGAGAGAAAAGGAGGGGAGCCAAGGGCTACGATCCACCTAGTCACTTGAGAACTATGCATAGTTTAATTAAATGCTTAGTGGATGGGGCGGGAAGTGTTAGATAAAGCCTTTGAAAGTCTTGGAGGGAATGGGTGGGATTTAAGAATAGCAGATAGGATTGACGGGTTAAGTTTACGCGATTTTTGAAGGAACCGGAAGCGAAGAGCGATAAAGTGGCCCAGGTATCTTCGAAAACTGTGAGCTAGATGTGAACTGCAAATCAGTGGGAGTGTAGATCGGTAAGGGAACTATCTCCGTCGTCAGACTTTGTGCGTGTGTGTGTGTAGTGGGTGTGCGTGTGTCAGGGTCAGGGTAGAGAGTACATGGAGCACATGAGCAGAGCCAAAAACACGATCAGGAAGGATATAAATCAGCCGTGCACGAAAGTAACCCAAGGTAATAAGTCGTACACCCAGAAATGATAGGGGTAGGACATATGCCCTTGTTACCTTCTTTTTCCTTTCTATATTTTCTCCCTCCCCCTTTAATCCATCCTATTTGTCGTTATCTTTCTTTTTCTTGCCCATATCTCTCTTCTTCAGCAAGGCTTCTCTCCCCTACAGTCTACATGGTGATGTAAGGAAAAGACTTAATATATGTGCCCGAGAAGACTATCAATATATATATATATGTGCCCTTGTTACCTTCTTTTCCCCTGAAGAATCATCCGCTGAAAGAGAGGTGAAGGAAGGTCCCATCCTGATTATTAATTAATTTGATTAAATTTATCATGCGGATTTCTTTGGAATGCTTACGACTGAATCCAAAGCTTTCCAAACTCTCAAGTGGTGTGGATAACGAGTTACAGGGTTTTCAGAGCTACATCAGTGGTAAACGATCTCTAACCTCCCCAACGTAGCGAGCGAGCATAGAGCCCGCCCTGATTTATCTGGATTCGCCTCCAGCACTCGTACACCTCGTTCATGTACGCTGGCATATATGTTTTGATAGTAACGTGTAGTAAGTTAGCCTTGAAGTGCAAATCTGAGAAGCCATCCTCCGCTCACTCCATTATATCGAACACTGCACAAATCGCATCATTTTCTTCACACTGCAAGCTCAGTCCTGTCACACATAACTTAGATTACAATATCCACCCAACCACAGGGCCTGCTCGTGCTTTAACATCCCAAATACGAGCGTGGAGGATATATTTCAGCTAATTCAATGTTGCGGACACTCAGGAAAAAAAAGAGGTTGACTTGGGGCGCTTGCGTGCGCTTCTAACTCAGAACAAGGTGAGTATCAAGCCGAAATAGTAAAAATGGACCGGAAGCTTGTGTGTAGTACAAGAGCTTGCTCAACAGAGACTCATAGAGCGAATTTAGGACTCGTTTCGCTGAGCTTATGGGGCTAAAGCACCAACACCGTGTCACGCCACGGAGTATTCGACCCTGTCTCCTTTTGTTTCTGATACCTACCAGGCTCTCGTTCATGCAAAAGGAAGAATGGATGAGGAGACACCTTTGCACATAGCAGCTGCAGAGGTAAGGATTCGTCTTAGTGTACACGGGGATAGCTTGGCCTGGTGGGCAGAAGAAAGAATGCCCTGCGTGGTGATGAAGAGGACGACGAGACGCTTAGGATGGACGCCCAGTCCCCCGTGTGCCGGCCCGAATACACCTTCAGAGTTGAGGAAAGATTAATTTTGGGCTCTTTTCTCACCTACTATCCAGGGGGTCCTCGAGGCCGTTCGACTGCTCCTGCAAGCAGGGGCGTCGCCCGCGGCTGTCGACAAGGCGGGCTACACGCCCTCGCACTGGGCCGCGGGGAAAGGACACGAAAAGGTGGTTGAGGTAGGCCGATCGCGGATGGTATCGATCTCTACACCCGTGTCTCGGCTCTGCAGGATTTACCCCAGCACTAACCCTGAATATGCCTGAGCATGGCAGGATTTACCCCAGCACTAACCCCGAATATGCCTGAGATGAGAGGATAGCCTCTTTCGTCATCCTTCATCCAGTCCCTGGAGCCTATTCTTCCCACCTTCTTCCCATCTCACCCTTCCTACTCGATTAGGAGCTCTTGAAGCACAAAGCTGATGCCAACGCCGTGGACAAGAACGGACTCACACCTCTTCATTGGGCCGCCTACTGGTGAGGACTCAGGGCAGGGAAGGCAGGTCATGCGAGCGGCCTTCCTCCTCTCATGATCGTGACATGCCGTGGGTTAAACCGAATGGCGAGGGTCTTTCGTTGAGATGCCAGTCCATCGTGGCGGCTCCTTTCCTTCGTCTTCCCTCTGACAGATGCGGCCACAAGGAAGAGCGCAAGCAGCGTCTCATGTCGCACTGACTCCTCCGTGTTCCTCCCCATGCTCGCACCACCCATTTTGCAGGGGTCAAACAGCGTGTATCAAGGAGCTGCTCTACAAGGGGGAGGCGGATCCGAACGCCCAGGACCACTTACAGCACACGCCCTTCATGATGGCGGCCTGATTTGGGAAGATCGACAGCGCGCGCGAGATCTTCGAGAAGGTGAGAGCGTTTGCCGGGGGGAGGAGACGCGTGCGCTGGTCGGCGCTGTGGGCGATGCAGAGGACATGTTGGGGGCATTTCTTGCGTTGTTGATCTTCCTCTCACATTCCCACAGATGAAAACGAACGACATCAGGCTTCCTGACGTATGGGCCTCACTCCTTTAGAGTGGGCGAGGCAGAGCAATAGATCTGAGGTGGCGGCTTTTATCGAACGGCGGTACAGAAAGCTGGGCCTGCCGATCGAGCGGTAAGAAGAAAGGACGGGGGACGCCTTTTTTACTTCTTTTTCCTTTCTTAGCTCTCCGTTGACATCAACCTGACCAATGACACTCTCGTGACGCGGAGGGGCCACCTCTTAGTCCAATATCTCTCTTACTTTTCCCTCGCTCCGCATTTCGCACTCGCTTGACCCTTAGCCTTTGTGTAGCTTGCACCTTCCTCAGTCTCTTTCGTTTCCCTCGCCACCAACAATCCAGAGATCAGCCTGGCGCAAGCAGTCGCTCCTCTGTCCCGCCATCCCCTTCTCCTTCGCATTCGGTGGCCCTTTTTCCATTCGTTGGGTCCAGCACTCCGACAACAACGGTACTCGGCGGTGCCTCCAGCCAAGGAGAAGGCGGACGCGCGTCGTCGCCGTCATGATAGCCGACTCCACAACCTCCTGTGACACTGGGCGGAGCATCCAAGCCACCTTTATTTCCGCCTTAATGGGCACCTTACCGGAGACTTGCTTTCTCTTTGATGCCAGAGTGAGAAATCATGCGAGCGATATGTAGCCTGTCCTATACTACTGACAGAATCGGCATTGCAGGGATAATGCGGTTAGGCTATCTCTGTTGTTGCAATGTACAACACATACATATTAAGTTTTACACCTTCGCGAGATCAGATCAGATTTCTCATCGAAGCCAAGTTCAAGCGTTCAAGACTTTGATTGAGAGGATAGGCCTGCAGCGATCCACATCCAGGTACGCCTGTCCAGGTTCGTTTGTATGGTACATGTCACTGATTTACAGGGAGCCTACAATTTGGTGACAGGTTTTCCCCAGATTTATATCATTCCATAAGTTTTGAAATATGTTGCAATAAAAGATGGAGGAACTGAAAACAAGGAGCTTTCCAGCTTCTAAGTCCGTACATGGAGGCTGATTTTGATATGTCGGCGATAAAGATAGAATGGTTTTCTGAAAATTTCACGCGTCAAATGAGTGTAGCAGCTATTCCAGGATCCCAATCATATCAACATATTGTATTTTTGATCATTTAGTATGTTTTGGAACCGAAATGAAGCCCAATTGTTAAAAAAAGGGGTTGCAAAGCATTCGATGTGAGTTCCACGTGTTTATTTTTAAACGGTCGCTTTGCACCGGACGCTTTAACGCACGGCTTCTAATCGAAAAGTAAAACCGCTGTTAAGGTGCTCCCTGACACTTGGGCATGCTTCTCAATCACTTCTTTGTCCCTGTAGAGCATATTGATTCTTGCTTGAAATACATCATAATTGTGCATTCCTATGCGTGCAGTCGAGAAAGGCGTGTCTTCAGATTATTTCCTATTTCCTTGCACGCGCACAGCGTGCAGAGCCTCCCAACGCGCTGTGTAAATGTCGTCAAACACTCCTGGTGATCTTTTGTTAGCTTGCTAGTTTATTAATTACCAACGACAATTAAGCCTCATGTCCAATTCAATTTCCATACATGGTTGTGTATCTAGAAAAGAACTTATTCGAGGGAGAAAGAAACATATTAGCCAAAACTTGGGACTTGCATGTAAATTTGATCCACGCCATATCTCACCGCTCTTTCGTACGTACTGCAGCTAAGGACCTTACTCGATCTTCTTTGCATCATGCGCAGTCCACTTTCTTTGCTTGCCCTTGGCATTACTCTCGGTAGTACCCTCGTCACGACCGCTGGTCAAGACCTCAATCTCAAGTCGATTCGCGCTGTCGATAGATCCGTGACAAACAAGGACACATGGAAAATGAAGGGTAACATCAATGATCCTTCTCTTACCTTTGTTCCGGCGATTGGCCAGACGGGACTGACCGTCGAATTGCAAGACGCCGCTCCTGATCCCTTGAACACCGTAGCTTTTGCAGCGAGCGATTGTCGTGTACCCGCGCATGGAAGGAGGGCAGCCTGCAAAATTAGAGGAGCTCGCGTGTCGATTAAAAGCTCCAGACGTCCAAAGATTAAAACGCCTAAGCCTGTGCACGCGAAAAGCTACAACTCAACTGGTGGTTACTACAGTGTGACCGGAACTTTTCGAGGATTGACGTTCCTCGAGAACCCAGTGGTGTCTCCTCTTACAGCCGCGCTAAGAGTGAACGGAAGTGTGCTTTCAGACACTCTAATCTCATGCTATGATCTTGCTCGAAAGAGTGGCAGGAACACGATTAGTCACTGTGAGCCTGGGCCTCCTGTTCCTACGCCGACCTGGACGGAGCAAACCGACGCTGGTGTCCGTGACTGGGCGTCGATCGCGTCCTCATCGGATGGCACGGTGCGTGTTGGGATGCAGGCAATGATGCAAGGGGCACGATGTCCCTGTCCTTGATGGTGGTTGCATCGTGTGTGCATGTCTGGTGAAGGGTCGCCATGCGATGCTCGACCTGACACATCCTGCTTGACTACCCATCCCATCATGCCCAGAACCTTGCCGCCGTGGTGTTATCAGGCTATATCTATACGTCGACAGACGGGGGCGCCACCTGGATTGAGCGAACCGACGCAGGTTCCCGTGACTGGGTATCGATTGCGTCCTCGTCAGATGGCACGGTACGTGTTTGGATGCAGGCCATGATGTAAGGGGCATGATGCCCCTGTCCTCGACGGTGGTCCCATCGTGTGTGCATGTCTGGTGAAGGGTCGGCATGCGATGCTCGATCTGACACATCTTGGCCGACTACCCATCCCATCATGCACAGAACCTTGCCGCCGTGGTGTTATCAGGCTATATCTATACGTCGACAGACGCGGGAGTCACCTGGACGGAGCGAACCGACGCAGGTTCCCGTGACTGGGAATCGATCGCATCCTCGTCGGATGGCAGGGTACGTGTTTGGATGCAGGCCATGATGCAAGGTGCACGATGCCCCTGTCCTCGATAGTGGTCCCATCGTGTGTGCATGTCTGGTGAAGGGTCGCCATGCAATGCTCAATCTGACGTATCCTGGTCGACATCATATCCCATCATGCACAGAACCTTGCCGCCGTACAAACCTCAGATCAGGGAGGCTCCATCTGGACGTCGACCGACGCGGGCGCCACCTGGACGGAGCGAACCGACGCGGGTACCCGTAACTGGGTATCGATCGCGTCTTCGTCGGATGGCACGGTGCGTGTTTGGATGCAGGCCATGACGCAAGGGGCACGATGCCCCTGTCCTCGATGGTGGTCTCATCGTGTGTGCATGTCTGCTGAAGGGTCGGCATGCGATGCTCGATCTGACACATCCTGGCCGACTACCCATCCCATCATGCACAGAACCTTGCCGCCGTGGTGTTATCAGGCTATATCTATACGTCTACCGACGCGGGCGCCACCTGGACGGAGCGAACCGACGCAGGCTCCCGTAACTGGTTTTCAATCGCGTCCTCGTCGGATGGCACGGTACGTGTTTGGATGCAGGCCATGCCGCAAGTGGCACGATGCCCCTGTCCTCGATGGTGGTCCCATCGTGTGTGCATATCTGGTGAAGGGTCGGCATGCGATGCTCGATCTGACACATCCTGGCCGACTACCCATCCCATCATGCACAGAGCCTTGCCG
>Ga0102934_1003805_pt1 | contig 10183 bp, 6 predicted proteins | sample SalPonR2_A_D1_MG_FD_78175 | JGI IMG/M metagenome (GOLD analysis project Ga0102934, IMG submission 78175) | Salt pond soil microbial communities from South San Francisco under conditions of wetland restoration - Salt Pond MetaG R2_A_D1_MG | ecosystem: Environmental > Aquatic > Marine > Intertidal...
TGTCGCTCGGCGCGATCTCCAAGGAAGCGCACGAGACGCTGGCACTCGCCATGAACGAGATCGGAGCGCGTTCGAATACGGGCGAAGGCGGCGAAGATGCCGGGCGCTTCAAGCCTTTGTCGAACGGACGCTCCAAGCGCTCGGCGATCAAGCAGATCGCCTCCGGCCGCTTCGGCGTGACGACGGAATATCTGGTCAATGCCGACCAGATGCAGATCAAGGTCGCCCAGGGCGCCAAGCCCGGTGAGGGCGGCCAATTGCCCGGTCACAAGGTCGATGCGGTCATCGCGAAGCTGCGCCATTCGACGCCCGGCGTCGGCCTGATCTCGCCGCCACCGCATCACGACATCTATTCCATCGAGGATCTGGCCCAGCTGATCTTCGATCTGAAGAACGTCAACCCGTCAGCCGATGTCTCGGTCAAGCTGGTCTCGGAAGTGGGCGTCGGCACCGTTGCGGCGGGTGTCGCCAAGGCGCGGGCCGATCACATCACGATTTCCGGTTTTGAAGGCGGCACCGGCGCCTCGCCGCTGACCTCGCTCAAGCATGCCGGTTCGCCCTGGGAGATGGGGCTGGCCGAGACGCATCAGACGCTCGTGCTCAACCATCTGCGCGGGCGCGTGGCGTTGCAGGTCGATGGCGGCCTGCGCACCGGGCGCGACGTGTTGATCGGAGCGCTGCTGGGTGCAGACGAGTTCGGGTTCTCGGCAGCGCCCCTGATCGCGGCGGGCTGCATCATGATGCGCAAGTGTCATCTCAATACCTGCCCCGTGGGCGTCGCCACCCAGGATCCCGTCCTGCGCAAGCGCTTCAAGGGCCTGCCCGAGCACGTCATCAACTACTTCTTCTTCATCGCGGAGGAGGTGCGTGAGCTGATGGCGCAGATGGGTTATGCGACGCTCGATGATCTGATCGGACGCTCCGATCTGATCGAGAAGCGCGACGCGGTCGCCCACTGGAAGGCCAAAGGGCTTGATTTCGGGCGCATCTTCACGCGCCCGGAGGTCCCCGCAGGGATCGCCACGCGCCATACCGAGCGCCAGGAACACCCGATCGCGCAGGTTCTGGACCGCAGCCTGATCGCACAAGCCGCTGCCGCGATCGAAGGCGAAGAGACGGTTTTGATCGAGGCGCAGGTCGCCAATACCGATCGCACCGTCGGCGCCATGCTCTCGGGCGAGATCGCCAAGCGTTACGGACATGAGGGCCTGCCTGACGATACCATCACGGTGAAGCTGAAGGGCACCGCCGGCCAGAGCTTCGGCGCCTGGCTCGCCGCCGGCGTCACCCTTGATCTCGAGGGCGAGGCGAATGACTATGTCGGCAAGGGGCTCTCGGGCGGCAAGCTGATCATCCGCCCGCCGCAGGAGAGCAAGGTCGAGGCGGAGAAGGCCATCATCGTGGGCAATACGGTGCTCTATGGCGCCATTGCCGGTGAGTGCTATTTCCGCGGCGTGGCCGGCGAGCGCTTCGCCGTGCGCAATTCCGGCGCCGTCGCGGTAGTCGAGGGCACCGGTGATCACGGCTGCGAATACATGACCGGCGGCGTCGTCGTGGTGATCGGCGAGACGGGCCGTAACTTCGCGGCGGGCATGTCGGGCGGCATCGCCTATGTACTCGATGAGGCCGGCGATTTCGGCAAGCGCTGCAATCTTTCCATGGTCGATCTGGAGCCGGTCGAGGCGGAAGAGGATCTGATGGTTTCGCTGCACCACCATGGCGGCGATCTGGAGACCAAGGGCCGCATCGACGTCATGGCCGACATGTCGGGCAAGGACGAGGAGCGCCTGCGCCAGCTCATCACCAACCACCTCAACTATACCGGCTCGACCCGCGCCAAGGCGATCCTCGAGGATTGGGAAGCCTATCGCACCAAATTCGTGAAGGTGATGCCGGTCGAATACCGCCGCGCGCTTCGCGAGATGGAGCGTGCGCGCATGCCGGCAGCGGCGGAGTGAGCCTTGACATCGGTTTTTTGTGGATACAAATAATCGATGAAGATAAGTTACGATCCGGTCAAGCGCGCGCTGACCCTGGAGAATCGTGCGCTTGACTTTGATGATGCGGGAAAGGTCTTCGCCCGGCTGCATTTTACGATACGGGACAACCGTTTCGATTACGGCGAGGTGCGATACCTGACACTTGGGCCATTGCATGATCGGTTGGTCGTTCTGGTCTGGACACCGCGCGGCGAAAGCCGCCGGATCATTTCGATGAGGCATGCCAATGACAGGGAGAAAGCCAGATACGCCTTCTTCGCCAAAGACGCCCTGGACCGACCCTGACGACGCCCCGGAATGGAGCGACGCCATGTTCGACCAGGCTGATCTGATGGAGGGCGACAAACTGGTGAGGCGTGGGCGACCGAGATCGGAAAATCCAAAGGTGCCGATCAATATTCGCCTGTCGCCCGACGTCGTCGAGCGGTTTCGCGCGACGGGCCCCGGATGGCAATCACGTATCGACACGGCACTCAAGCAATGGCTCGAGGAACACCCCGAGCAGGTATGAAGCAAGCGGCTGCAGGGCCGCATCTGGATCGACAGGGGACGAAACCCATGGGCAAGGTCACGGGCTTTCTCGAATATGATCGTCAGGATCAGAAGTATCAGCTCGCCGGCGATCGGATTCGGCATTTTCGCGAATTCACCCTGCCGCCGGACGAGAGCGATCTGAAGAAACAGGCCGCGCGCTGCATGGATTGCGGCATCCCGTTCTGCCACGGACCGACGGGTTGCCCGGTGCACAACCAGATCCCGGACTGGAACGACCTCGTCTATCAGGGCGACTGGGAGACGGCCGCGCGTGATCTGCATTCCACCAACAACTTCCCGGAATTCACCGGTCGCATCTGCCCCGCACCCTGCGAGGAAGCCTGCACGCTCAATCTCGAGAACGCACCCGTCGCCATCAAGACGATCGAGCAGGCCATCGCCGACAAGGCCTGGGATATGGGCTGGATCAAGCCCGAGCCGCCCACCCGCCTCACCGGCAAGCGCGTTGCCGTGATCGGCTCCGGCCCCGCCGGCCTCGCCGCCGCGCAGCAGCTCGCCCGGGTCGGCCACGAGGTGCATGTATTCGAGCGCGAGGCGAAGCCCGGCGGGCTCCTGCGCTACGGCATTCCGGATTTCAAGATGGAGAAGTATCACATCGACCGGCGCGTCAAGCAGATGGAAGCCGAGGGCGTGATCTTCCATTGCGGCGTCAATATCGGCATGTCGAAGAGCTTCGCGAGCCTGCACAACGAATTCGACGCGGTGCTGATGGCCGGCGGCGCGGAGAATCCGCGTGACCCGCAATTGCCGGGGATGGAGTTCCACGGCGTGCATTACGCCATGCCCTATCTCACCCAGTCGAACAAGCGCGTTAACGGCGAGCCTGCCGACGAGGAGATCGAGGAAATCCTCGCTGCCGGCAAGCATGTCGTGGTCATCGGCGGCGGCGATACGGCCTCCGACTGTATCGGCACCGCCTTCCGCCAGGGCGCGCTTCAGGTCACCCAGCTCGATATCCGCCCGCGCCCGCCCGAGATCGAGGACAAGCTCGCGGTCTGGCCCTACTGGCCGACGAAGATGCGTACCTCCTCCAGCCAGGCAGAGGGCGCCGAGCGCGAATTCCAGGCTGCGACCCTCGCCATCGAGGGCAAGGCCAAGGGCAAGGGCAAAGGGAAGGTCACCGGCGTGAAATGCGCCCGCGTCGATGAGCGCCGCCAGCCGATCCCGGGCACGGAGTTCATCATCAAGGCGGATCTCGTGTTCATTGCCATCGGCTTTGCCAGCCCCGTGCATGACGGCATGGTCAGCGAGGCGGAAGTGGCGCTCGACAAGCGCGGCAACGTGGTCGCGAACGAGAAGGATTACCGGACCAATGCCGAGAAGGTCTTCGTCGCTGGCGACATGCGCCGCGGCCAGTCCCTCGTGGTCTGGGCCATCCGCGAAGGCCGCCAAGCGGCACGCGCCATCGACGAGACGCTGATGGGATCGAGCACGCTGCCACGTTGAACTGGCGTGTATCGGCAGGAGAATCGAAGGATCGTGGCTGTCGGCAATGTTACCGCGTGGAGCGCGTTCCGACCTGACCGAGTCAGGCCAGGCGCTCCGAGTGGTTGCTCAACACATCATTTTTTCCGTCAGCCGGTATCCACCTGACGGCATGATGCTCTAGAGCACCGCCCCGCGAAGAACTTGCGGGGCGGGCACCGAGGCGTGAGGGTGCGGGGCACCGATCAATTGCTCAACCGGATCGAAGGGACACCGCCGCACCCAGAATGCACGTCGCCATCGTCGATTACGGCCCCCCGGTCCATACGATCCGGCTGGTTTGGGTCTATGACCAGAGCGGCGTTGCCACCGCCCGTAGAGAGGACGAAGGTCGTTCCATGCTCACGAGACAACTGCCGAAACTCTTCGACGGAGATATATCCATCGCCGTTCTGGACGATCGCCACAAGGCCGTCCTCTCTCACGACCGTGCCGAGAACGCGCTGCAGCACGGTCTGCAAGTTGCTGGCGTTTTGGCCGTTCGGGTTGTCCGAGAGCACGAGTGATTCCGCCGGGCTGTCAAGGTTCCGGGCGGCTTGGTTGATAATGAAATCCGTAAACGGGCTATCAAGCGGTATTGCGATCGGAGCATTGCCACTCTGCGACCCCGGTGGGACACAACCCGACGCAATGGCCCCGGCGGGCTGAGCGCTCTTTTCGGGCGGAAGCGAAAAATCTGTTTTCTCTCTTGGCGCCACATTGCCCATCTTTGGATCAGATGAAGAAAAACCGTGTACGTTCATCATGAAAACACCTTGATTTAATAATTTATAATCATATGTAATAGCATATACGAAAAACTTCCTTTTAGCAAGATTTTTACAAAGTTGATGACTTGCCTTGCCCGGCCCAGGCGCCCAGAATAAAAGAAGGCCGCCCTGCGGGAAGGCGGCCTAAGACGAAACGACCGGTCGATCGCGCCTGGCTCAGCCGCGCTGGGCGATCGGCACGTATTCGCGCTTGTCGGAGCCGATATAGAGCTGGCGCGGGCGACCGATGCGCTGGGACGGATCCTCGACCATTTCCTTCCACTGGGCGATCCAGCCCACCGTGCGCGCGAGCGCGAACAGCACCGTGAACATGGTGGTGGGAAAACCCATCGCCTTGAGCGTGATGCCGGAATAGAAGTCGATATTCGGATAGAGCTTCTTCTCGATGAAATATTCGTCGCGCAAGGCGATCTGCTCCAGCTCCATGGCGACTTCGAGCAACGGATCGTCTTTGACGCCAAGCTCGTTGAGCACCTCATGGGTGGTCTTCTGCATGATGCGCGCCCGCGGATCGTAGTTCTTGTAGACCCGGTGACCGAAGCCCATCAGGCGGAAGGGATCGTTCTTGTCCTTCGCCTTGGCGACGTATTCCGCCACGCGATCGGGGGTGCCGATCTCTTCGAGCATCTTCAAGGCCGCCTCGTTGGCGCCGCCATGAGCGGGGCCCCACAGGCAGGCGATGCCGGCGGAGATGCAGGCGAAGGGGTTGGCGCCGGAGGAGCCGGCGAGACGCACCGTCGAGGTCGAGGCGTTCTGCTCGTGATCAGCGTGCAGGATGAAGATCCGCTCGAGCGCGCGCGCCAGAATCGGATTGACCTTGTAATCCTCGCAAGGCACCGCAAAGCACATCCGCAGGAAATTCGCCGCGTAGTCGAGATCATTCTTGGGATAGATGAAGGGCTGGCCGACCGAGTATTTGTAGGCCATCGCTGCAATGGTCGGCATCTTCGCGATCATGCGCATCGAGGCGATCATGCGCTGCTTCGGATCCGAGATATCGGTCGAGTCGTGATAGAAAGCCGAGAGTGCGCCCGTCACCGCCACCATGATCGCCATGGGATGCGCATCACGACGGAAGCCAAGGAAGAAGCGGTTCATCTGGTCATGCACCATGGTATGGCGCGTGACGCGATAATCGAAATCCGCCTTCTGCGTCGGGGTCGGCAATTCGCCATAGAGCAGCAGATAGCAGGTCTCGAGGAAATCGCCATGCTCGGCGAGTTGCTCGATCGGATAGCCGCGATAGAGCAGCGTACCCTCATCACCATCGATATAAGTGATCGAGGATTCGCAGCTCGCCGTCGAGGTGAAGCCGGGATCATAAGTGAAGGCGCCGGTCTGGGCGTAGAGCTTCGAAATGTCGACGACACCGGGGCCGATCGTGCCCTCCTTGTAGGGAAGCGTGACCTCGTTTCCACCGAGTTTGAGCGTGCTGTCCTTGCCGTCCATGACAATGGCCCTTTCGTTATGTACCGCAGCGTCGAGACCGGCCCGCACCTTCGTGGTGCCCTGAACCTGCGCCCCGCATGGCGGCGCTGTTGCAGCGTTGGCGTCTGGGTATCCGATCCACCCGCCATATTCAAGCGCGCGGGCGCATTCCCGCTACGCACAAAAACGCGACCCGGACCACCCGCATGGCAAGGCTGCACGCCGATTGTGCAGTGCTGCATTCACCCTGTGATCCGGTCGGCGATCCGGGCGAGGCATTCCTCCCGGCCCAGAACCGCCATCACATCAAACAATCCCGGCGACGTGCCCTTGCCCGTCAGCGCCGCACGCAGGGGCTGGGCGATCTGCCCGAGCTTGATCCCCGTCTCCTCCACATGGGCGCGCACGGCCGCCTCGGTGGTCTCGATATTCCAGTCGGCAATCGCCTCCAGCCGGGGCAGGATGGCCTCCAGCCTCGCAGATGCATCAGCATCAAGAATTTTGGCAGCCTTTGCGTCGAGCTGCAATGGCCGTCCAGCGTAGAGGAAGGATGCGGAATCGAGCAATTCGACCAATGTCTTGGCCCGCTCCTTCAGGCCGGGCATGGCGGCGCGGAATTTCTCGCGCAATTCCGGCGACAGCGGCGTGGACAGACCGCGTTCCGGCCCGATCTGCGGCAAAATCGCCTCCAGCGCCTCCAGAAGGCGGGCATCCTCGCTCTGGCGCAGATAGATGCCGTTGAGATTTTCCAGCTTGGCGAAATCGAACCGCGCTGGCGAGCGCCCGATCTGCGGCAGATCGAAGGCCTCGGTCATCTCCTGCGTCGAAAACACTTCCTGGTCGCCATGCGCCCAGCCGAGCCGCACCAGATAATTGCGCAAAGCCTCCGGCAGATAGCCCATCTCGCGATAGGCCTCGACCCCGAGCGCACCGTGACGCTTCGACAGTTTGGCGCCGTCCGGCCCGTGGATCAGCGGGATATGGGCCATCACGGGCACCTCCCAGCCGAGTGCCTCGTAGATCTGGGTCTGGCGGGCGGCGTTGGTGAAATGATCGTCGCCGCGAATCACATGGGTCACGCCCATATCGTGATCATCGACCACGACGGCGAGCATGTAGGTGGGTGAGCCGTCGGAGCGTAACAGCACGAGATCGTCGAGATCCTTGTTCTGCCAGGAGACGCGGCCCTGAACCTGATCGTCTACCACGGTCTCACCCTGCTGCGGCGCCTTGAGGCGCACGACCGGCCTCACGCCTTCCGGCGCTTCGGCAGGATCGCGATCGCGCCAGCGTCCGTCATAGCGCATCGGGCGCCCCTCGGCGCGCGCCTGCTCGCGCATGGCGGTGAGCTCTTCCTGCGAGGCGTAGCAATGATAGGCCTTGCCGGCGGCGAGCAGTTGGTCGACCGCTTCGCGATGCCTTTCAGCGCGGGCATGCTGATAGAAGACTTCGCCGTCATGATCGAGCCCCAGCCAGGAGAGTCCGTCAAGGATCGCCGCGATCGCGGCTTCAGTGGAACGCGCGCGATCGGTATCCTCGATGCGCAACAGCATCCTGCCCCCCATGCGACGGGCGTAGAGCCAGTTGAACAAAGCCGTGCGTGCGCCTCCGATATGCAGGAAGCCCGTGGGCGAAGGGGCGAAACGGGTAACGACCGGTCGTGACATCATGGGCCTCCGAATCCGGGGCGCGAACCGGCGCCCCGGCGCTCGTCTAGACCAAAACCATGGATAATGGAACAAGCCCAGCACCCCGTTCGCGACAGGATCATCCGGCACGGGTGCCGATGGCTTGCGGGATGGCTTGCGGGATGGCTTGCAGGATGGCGTGCAGAAAGCGTTCGCGTCTGCCGCATTTTCGTCGCCAAAGGCGGGCATCAGGGCTGAAGGTGCCGATTGCGTTGATTTCGTCAATGCAAAAGGGCATGTTGCAGCTTCATCGTGCCGTATGCGGCCCGCCTTCGTCGGAAATTGCCAGAAGCATGGTTCACGGGAACATGGCGACAGCAGCCTCATGAATATGCATAGCGGCGACATCGCGCGATTACGCGGCAACGGAACGACCCGGCGCGGCATCCGCGCCCGACCGGGCGACGGCGACGGCCCTGTCGGGCATGAGCCGCCCCTTGATCCCACCGGCGCCACACGTTTCGAGGAAGGGCGCCGCGGCATCAATCTGCGCTGGCTCGCCGGCGCGGTCATGACCGCCATGACAGGTGCCGTACTGCTCGGCAGCGCCATCTACATCGCCCTGGAAGGACGTTCCACGCCGATCCTGACACCGCAATTCGCCCTCGCCTCGCTCATACCCTCCTCCGGCGAGCCCGCCGAGACGGCGGCCAAGGGCGACAAGCTTGTGCGCACTGATTATACGGTTGCAGCCCGCAACACTTTTCGTACACCGGTGACCACCCGTGTCGGCGATCGTGAGGTGGTCTCGATTCGCGGTTTCACCCGTATCGCCACCAATCTCTCCCTCACCGCCGGTCAATATGCCACGGATATCCCCCGCTTCGATCCCATGAGCCTGATGGCTGGCGATTCGGAGAGCGTCAGCCGTGTCGCGGATGTCGGGCCGCGCATCGAGGAGGCCGAGGTCTCCTTCATGCGCCGCACGCTTGATCACGACGCCTTCACGGATTCCGCCCCCGCGCTGAGCGACAACGAGGCGGCGGCACAGGTGATGGAGGAATTGTCGCTGCTGCGCGAAGCACGACGCCGTCCGATTACGCCGATGGGGGCCCAGACCTTCCTCAGTCGCTCCCTCGGCGCCGCCCAGCCGGGCTTCGGTGATCTCGCAGGTTTGTCACAGCCGACGACGGAACCCTTCGATGCGATCGAAGTGCGCATTATCCCCGAGAACGTCTCCACCGTCGCCAAACGGCGCAGCCGTGCGGGTGAAGGCCGTCCGGGCGAGATCAGCATCGACGTCCTGCCGGGCGAGCCCTTCGTTGCGCAACTCGCCGCACAGGGCGTCGCGCGTGACGGGATCGAGGAGGCGATCGGCATGATCGGTGGTGAGGATGCGGTCGCGTCCATGCAGCCGGGCCTCGCCGCGCGTGCCCTCGTCGCGCCAGCCGAGCGCCCGAACACCCCGCAGGAGCTCAGACGCCTCGTCCTCTATGGCGAGAGCGGGGTCAATGCGATCGTTGCGGCCGATGATAGCGGGCGCTTCGCGGAAGTGCATGTCACCGAGGCGGATTTCCAGATCGCGGATACCGGCAATGACGACCGCCCCGGGCGCGCGTCCGGGGCGCAGCTCCATGACAGTCTGTATGAGACCGCATTCAAGCACGACCTATCGCCGGAACTTGTCGAGACGCTGGTTCAGATCTTCGCCTATGATCTCGATTTTCAGCGTCGCGTCTCGATCGGCGATTCGATCGATCTGTTCATGACGGAAGGAGAAGACCTGTCCGAGCCAGAATTGCTCTCGGCTGCGCTGACCATTGGCGGAGAAACGCGCCGGGTCTATCGCTTCGCCGATCCGGAAGACGGAACCATCGAATTCTTCGACCCTGAAGGACGCTCCTTACGCAAGTTCCTGATGCGCAAACCCGTGGCGGAGGGACGATTGACCTCCGGTTTCGGCATGCGTCGCCATCCGATACTGGGCTATGCCCGCATGCATACCGGCATTGATTACGGCGCGCGGACCGGAACACCGATCTTTGCAGCGGGGAATGGACGGGTGATCAAGGCGGGCTGGTCCGGCGGCTACGGGCGTCGGGTCGAGATCGAGCATGCCAACGGCTACGTCACCACCTATTCCCACATGAACCGGATCGCCGCCGGGCTCGAGGTCGGGGCAGAAGTGACCCAAGGGCAGGTCATCGGTACGCTGGGCAGTACCGGGCTTTCCACAGGGCCGCATCTGCACTACGAGGTTCTGGTCAACGCCGATTTCGTCGATCCGCTGAAGATTCGCGTGCCCCGCAGCCGCGAA
>Ga0102934_1003806_pt1 | contig 10183 bp, 16 predicted proteins | sample SalPonR2_A_D1_MG_FD_78175 | JGI IMG/M metagenome (GOLD analysis project Ga0102934, IMG submission 78175) | Salt pond soil microbial communities from South San Francisco under conditions of wetland restoration - Salt Pond MetaG R2_A_D1_MG | ecosystem: Environmental > Aquatic > Marine > Intertidal...
CCATCGGAGCGGCGGCCTCCCACGCCCCCGCCTTTATAAGCAAACCGGCAAACACCAGCGTTGGGAAGACCATCAATGCCGCCAGAAGCACGGCCAGCGTCTGCCTTTTGCTTCGAAGCTGCAGTTTCCGCTCTGTGTATCCCATCAGACGCGATACGGCCGGCGCCAGGAGGATGGCCCCGCCCACTCGAAGCGGTTTGGTCACCTGCGAGCCGGCCCACGCCATGGCCACCACTTTCAGAAATCGGGTGCTGAGAAGGCGGAGACTCGGCGCACTCGTCGCGGCAGACATGGCCGCTTTGCCTGTCCCTGCGGCTGCTGCCGTGGCTCCCAGGGCGCTCGGCGAGAGTAGCGGCTCCACGTCCCCATCCACACACAACCAAATGATCGTAATGGCCACCGTATAATATAAAGCGTTGACAATGCCGTAAGCCAATAGACCCGCGGATCCTGTTTCTCGCAATGCTGCGAGTGCTGCACGTAGCCGCCGTAAGGAGAAAAAGTTTCCCTCCCCCCCTGGAGGTGATGACGGTATTGGTGGGTTTGGGGTCACGTGGGAGTCGGAGGAAGAGGTGAAGGAAGAAGAGAAGAAGGAGGAAGAAGCGAAAGAAGATGGAGACGAAGAAGAGGTCGGGAGGGCACGGGGGAAGAGGGAAGGGAGTGAGAAACGACGGCAGGAATGTTTCAGGGGGAGGCTAGCGCGGCGCCATGACGACTCGAGCGGAGGCGCAGAGGGGATAAATGCCAATACACTGGCCATGGGGAGCAAAAGCAAAGCAGTACTTGCCCTCCACCATGGCATAGCTTGCTGTGTGGGTGGGCATGTGCGTGGAAAAGAAAGAATACATCAGAAAGGCCGCAGATGCATCTAGCTTTAAGTTGCTGTTGTCTCGCAGGAAAGTCAACCAAGCTCGACACCTGTCCGGCTGACCCCCCAGCACTCCGTTGCCTGATATTAAGGCGAATCGAAAAAGCGCATTCAGGGCATAGAACCGTGACCCGTCTCTGCGTCGCCCGGTGAGAGGATGTCAGGACTGCGACACTTTTTAGGAGGTCTTTTCCATTTGTCCGGAGGTTTGTGTGCCTTCAGCGCGGTGCTTCCAGAAAGGTGGGAGGATACTTAAGTAGAATGTACGCCCCATCCCGTCACACACACAGGCAGCATGGTACAACCAGCTACAAAGCTACGATCGTTTCTACACCTTTTGCCATCATGCATGCAATACCTTCTGGTAGTGGTCGTCCTTATCCTGTCCTTGGGGCCCGCGAAGGCTTTCATTCCTCTGCTACCACACATGCCACTGCAGCACCACAAATACCTTGCAGGGGGCCCTGATGTTGTCAGAATGGCTGTACAGGACTCTTCTACACTTGTGAGCCTTCCTCATGACGAGTATATCAACACTCTTCCGGAGCAGGTATGGTAGTTGGCGAGAAGATGCTCAAAAGGCCACGTAGACACACCCTAGCACATCGCTCTCCCAGCTTTTCCCCTTTTCATGGCTCTCATCTTGCCCTCTCTTTCCCTGGCAGGCAAGGAGCATGAAAGCTGAATGGCAATACTTGCTTGTCGAACGTCTGGAAGCGCCCACAGAAACACAAGGAGGCCTGTTCCTTCCGTCCACGGACCAGGATCCCCTGCACATGGTCCGCATCGTCTCCATAGGCTCAGGCCTCGTGGGAGAGAGCGGGATGTTGACCACCATCGAGAATCTGGGACCGGGCGATGTAGCCTACGTCAAACAACCTTGGGGCATTGGCCCCCGCGACGAAAATTGGGAGGGGCGGAAATTCTCCTTCATTCGGAGCCACGATGTGCTAAGCCGTATTGGTCCCACTAAAGGGAAGGAGTAGTAAGGAGGGGAAGCGGAGAAGGAGAGGGGAAGGGGCGACGATCGGAGAGGGTATGCAAAGGCCTTTGAAAGCTTTTTCGAACTTAATGTGTGCCGTGGTCCTCGAGCAGATGGTCTGCATGCCGGGAAGGAAACCTTGAAACGAAAGCAATCACGACGACACAGCGTCTATGGAAGGGAAGTTGGATCAAGTCGCCTTTCATTTGTGTCATTTTGTTTGTACACGAGGATGCGAGCCATCCGATCGCGGCTTCCATCTCATTTACGCAGACCTATGCGCTCGGCAACTGTGGGCGTGCGAGGACGCTCCATTTTTACGTCTCGTACTCCAGGAGGCTCCCCGCCATTATTGTCGGCCACATTACTTAAAGGGGCCGAAGCACCTGCAGTCCCCGCCTTATGGAGGAGCTGGTGCTGTCGCTCTACCCGTCGCCGTTCTTGAATGGCTGTCAAGGTATCGGCAACATTGATACATGATTAATTTTATAAAAGCGTCAGAAGCTTTGAACAAATAATTTTATGGCGTGATAGCAAAAACCTGCACGGATGGGTCCGCGGTACGGGAATGCATTCAAATATCAGGAGTAGTCCTGCCTCGGAGGAACGGGAGGAAACATCTTACAACCATTCCCATAGTAATGGCCGAAATTGTTTCACCGGTTGACTTTCACTTAATATTCTCATTTATATCTCACCTTCGAGCTCTTCCACGTCTTCTGGTTTGAGTTCAATGCGTGTTGGCGGGCGTCGAAGCATCCCTCTGCCGCCGATGATGCCGAAAAAGGAGAGGCTGGTTCCCCTCGGCGGCTATCTATCAACTGTATAATCTTGCGAGTGGGCGTTTTGAGGAAAGTAGGATATGAGAGAGACGAGCAGCTCTTCCCCGCGTAATAAGCACGACGTCTTTGTGTAGGCTTTGGATGACTTTCAGGAAGAGCATGAACTCGGGCGTGCGACGACTACTCTTTCCCGGGGCGACATGCGAGCACATGCAACGGAAAATCAATACTGCTTTTTTATCCTCCAAGTATGCCGCGCTATCATTTTCTTTGTACGTGCATCAAGCTATCACTCTTTTCGAGGGATATGTCATGCTTTATGTCTTTTTTTTGAGACGAACACCGCCGGCGATGGCGTCCATCGTTGGCGAGACCTGTGGGCCACCGAGACTACCAGCACTTAAATCACTCCTGCTCACTTGTATAATCCGGCCTTCCCAGCCTGTAGGTTAAAGTAGCGTCAAGAATCTGCAGCTGCCATGGGTGGCAGTGAGCACAAGCGCAAAAAGCGCAAGCTCGCGAAGGTAGGCAAGGTCAACAGGTGGAGAGTATCTTTCCGTCACGTTCCACTGTCGGCCGGATGCCTCTACTACTGCCATTTTTTTCCGTCTGATGCGCTTGATGCAAGTTCTTAAAGTCGTTAACATGTGTCACCTGTTTTGCCGAGGTGATAGTGCCTTGTGACAATTTTATTAACAAGAACTGATAAGTTTATGGTGTTTCTATCTTTAACACTATCTCATGTGCCTTGGCAAGCCCCCTCTAATGCTCTATCATGACATTTGCGAGAGTGTTCCAATATTTTGCCCTTCTTTTCCATCCATTCATTTATCTCCACGAAAGGAGCAAACGACGGAGGCCCTCGACCGGTCCGATCCGAAGGCCAGTAAGAAGAAGTGCAAGAAGAAGAAGAAGCAGGATGCCGCTTCCTCTTGCCCATCCGCGAGACCCTCGGAAGTCTCTGATCCAATAATGGGAAAAGATGAGTTATCGATGAAAGAAGAAGAAAAAGAAGCTAGGGAGCGAAAGCTGCGCAAGAAGGCGAAGAAGGAATCGAAACGGGCGGCCGAACTGCTCAAAATATCTGAGGCCGAGACCGCGGAGACAGAGGTCAAGGAGCCCGCCGACAAGCTCCTGAACGGCACGACGAACGAGAAGCAGGATGAGCAATCCTCAATTTTGCGCCTGAGCAAAGAGGAGAGGAAGCGTGCCAAGAAAGAGAAGAAAAAGCAAGAGAAAATTGCCGCCGCCACGTCCCATGCCACCCCACTCCCTTCCACCCCGTGCACCGCCGACGCCCCCCACCCCTTGAGCAAGAGCGAGGCCCAGGCCTGGTGGGAGGAGAACGAGATCTTGGTCTCGGGCCCGGGGTGCGACGCCTTCCTCCCCACCCTCTCCTTCGCGGGGGTGGGTTTCCCCCCCGACTTGCTGAAGTGCACCGAGGGCTTCGCCCGCCCTACCCCCATCCAGGCTCAGTGCTGGCCCGTCCTGATGGGCGGCAGAGACATTATCGGCATCGCCGAGACCGGCTCCGGGAAGACGCTCACTTTCGTCCTCCCCGGCTTGGAGCGCATCCGCAAGGCAGGGGCCCCGGACGGTGGGCGCGCGGGGCATGTCCCGCGCATGTTGGTGGTTGCCCCCACCCGGGAGTTGGCGATGCAGAGCGCGAAAGTGATCGACGGCGTGGTGGAGGGCTCGGGTCTGCGCAGCATCTGTCTCTTTGGCGGGGTGCCCAAACAGGAGCAGCGCCAGGCCTTAAGGGGGGGAGTGGACATTCTGGTGGCGACGCCGGGGCGGCTGGCGGACTTGATGGAGGAGGGGGAGTGCGACCTCTCCCGGGTATCCTACTTGGTCTTGGACGAGGCGGACCGCATGCTCGACCAGGGCTTCGAGCAGGCCATCCGCGGGATCGTGAGCCACTGTGTGCCCCGCGGCCGGCGGCAGACGGCGTTGTTCTCCGCCACCTGGCCCGTGGCCATCCAGGCATTGGCGGGAGAGTTCCTGGAAAATCCGGTTAAGGTGACGATCGGAGGGGAGGATTTGAGCAGTAACAAGCGGGTGCAGCAGGTGGTGGAGGTGGTGGGAGAGTTCGAGCGGGAGGGCCGGCTGCGGGGGCTTCTGACGCAGTACCACGGTCGGCGCGACAACCGGGTTTTGGTCTTCGCGCTCTACAAGAAAGTGAGTGGGAAGGACGGAGGTCAGGACCTGGCACCTGGGACCCGCCCTTTGACCTTCCCTCCCTCCCTCCCTCCCATCCTTCCTTCCTTCCTCCCTTCCTCCCTCCTGTTGTCAGGAAGCGTCCCGATTGGAGCTGAATTTGCAGCGGCAGGGGTACAAGTGCTTAGGCATTCATGGAGACAAGAGCCAGAGCGATCGCATCGCCGCCATCGAGAAATTCAAGACGAAGGAGGTCCCCCTGTTGGTGGCCACGGACGTCGCTGCCCGGGGCCTGGACATCCCCGACGTGGAGGTGGTGATAAACTACTCCTTCCCCTTGACCATCGAAGACTACGTGCACAGGTAAAGGGAGGGCGGGAGGGAGGGAGGGAGAAGGGAAGGCAGGAAGCATGTAATCCTGTTGACGACCTCTCCCTGTCCCTTTCCCTGTCTTCTGCGCCAGGATCGGCCGGACGGGCCGCGCGGGGAAGAAAGGCATCGCCCACACTTTTTTCCACCAGGGGGACAAGGGCAATGCGGGGGCTCTGGTCAACACCTTGCGGCAGGCGGGGCAGGAGGTGCCACCTGCCCTTTTGAAGTTCGGGACCGCGGTGAAGAAGAAAGAGCACAAGCTGTACGGGGCCTTCGGGCCGAGGGAGGGTATGGAGGAGAAGAAAGCCACCAAGATCGTCTTTGCGGACGACTGAGACAGGGTGCATACGAGGGCGGAAGGGGGGTGAGGAAGGCGAACCATGTATGCTGGAGAGTAGGGGGGGAGGGAAGGGGGAGAGCAACGGGACTCGCAGGGTACCCGGTCTCTCCGTGTACCCTGCCAGCACACGAAGGGAAGGTAGGCCGGCGTAGGTGGCATGGGATGCCCCCTCGTTCCCCAGAGGAGATGTCCCGCAGCCCTCGGCGACTACCCCCCCCCTTTTCTCTCCGCGTCGGAACATTCTCAAAATGCAAAGAACCATGACTTTTTGTTGGCCTCCGGCCACGGCGGCGTGCATCAACGACGTTGCGCCCTCGCCTCTATTCGGCGGAGGCAACGACGTCGCTGGCTGTATGGGCGCCGACTGTTTTTCATTGCCCTCCCTCGACTTCCTCGTTGCTCTCCTTGGGTTTTTTGCTCGCCCCTCAGAAGTTCGAGGGGCGAAGAGGAGCAGTGAATGACACGTGGTCCCTCACCGACGAGGAAAGGCTTCGATTTGCCTCCTCTTTGTCCCATAACTCCACGAACATGGGCTCACCACGCCCTCTTCCTCCCTTCACAGGCGCCCCCGTCCTCCCCCGTCCCTCCTCCCACGTTCCCGCGGCCCGTGGCCCATGACCCCCTGGTCCTCCCGCGCAGGCGGCCGAAGCTTGGAGGAGGAGAGCCTGCGGGTGGACCTGGCCCTCAAATTTCGCGAAAAAGAGATGTCCCTCCTCCAGAGCCTTGTCGGCGGCCTGCGGACGTGGACGGCGGCCCTCTCGGAGATGGGGGTGGTGCTCAAACTCGTGCTCGCCGGCGCCGGCGGCTTGGTCTTCCTCTGGGGGGGGAGCTCCTTCGTATGGGCCGTGGTCAGGCCCTTTTGGGGGGGAAGGAGGGGAGAGAGGGGCCGGTGGGATGGAAAGGGGGGAAGAAGAAGGAGGGAGAGTGGGCGTCTGGAGGAGGGGGAGGGGGAGGAAGAGGGGGACGAGTAAAAAGCCTTTGTGGCAGAAAGGCACACTGACAGCAAGAGGGGCAGTCAGGCCCTCTTAGAGATCAATGAAGGAGCGGCCTCGCCATCATTTTCGTTGTAAGATGTGCTTTGACTCGGGTCTGGGCGACATCAACGCCTTCCGGTCTACCTCCCTATCTCCCCATTACATTCTGTACACAACCTAGCTTTACTGCACACCTGTCCTTACGATTCGTCTCTTTCGCCAAAGGATTTCCCGCCATTTTTGGCCCCACGAGAATCGCCCTCTATCCCCTTCGCCGTGGCAGCCCCTCACCTACACTCCGGCCGGCCCCTCTCCTTCCCTGCCTTCCTCCCTCCCTCCCTCTCTCCCTCCTCTCCCTCCCTCCCCGCTCTTTTCCACACTCGCCCTTCCTCTCTTTACCCATTTCTACTTCACACACGCCCTCCCTTTCTCTCGCACTCAGGCCTCTCCCCCAGCCCCGCTACCCCCTTTCCCTCTCTTGCCCATCGAGCCCTCCCTGTCCCTCCCCCGCCCCTCACATGTCCACGCCCGACACGGGTCTCTCCCAGCTTGTCCGTCGGCCTCCGTGGTCGACATAGAACACGTGCCCCTCCGCGGTTATCCTCTCCTCCCACCCGGCGGGCAAGAGCGTCTCCCCCCCTCCCTCCCTCACAATGCCCGGGGAGACGGAGGCATGGGCGAAGGTTGAGGCCGGAGGCGCCGACGGAGGGAGAGCAACAGCGACGGGGATGGCTTTTGGGGGGGAGCAGGAGGATGCTTGCCAGGAGGAAGGCTGAGGCCCCGGGTGTACATCCGGGTAGTCAGGTGGGGGCGGACGACGCGCCCGGCGTCGAGGCTGTGGGCCCGCGGGGATCGGGCGTTGAGAGGCGGGAGGGGCGGTCAAGAAGGGAAGAAAGCGTTGTGCCCAGCTGTCCCGGGCCAAGCCAGCGGGATCAGCACCATGCTCCAGCAGGAGTCGGACCATCGCTTCCTGCTTGGCTTGTGCTGCCAGGAAGAGCGCAGACTTCCCGCTGCGAGATTTGATGGAGACATTGTGCGCGTCGTACAAGTTGGTGGCAAGTAGGAGCCGCACCATGGGCAAATCACCTCGACGGGCCGCGTGCATGAGAGGGGAATAGCCCTAGGGAAGGGAGGGGCAGGCGGGCGAGGGGGAGGGAACAAGAGTTCATGGGGGTTATCAGGAGGCAATTTCTTTCATCTGCCCGGGGATCACTCACCTTATGGTCCAGCTCCAGCGCGTACTGGCCGTGATTTACCGCCAGTAGCTTCCGAACCAGTGCTATGTTTCCATCGGCCGCCGCTTTGCAGAGGCTCCCTTTAGTGTATCCGCTACCTTGGTGACGGACGGCGAGGTAGAGGCAAAGGGCAGCCCACACGTACCACGGAATCTCGAAGGGCTCTGGGGCATAGTTAGGGGTGAGGGAAAGGAGGATCACAGGTTGATGTGGTTGTCACCGTATGGCGTTGAGTGGGTGGTATCTCGCATCCTTCTTACTTACCAAGCACACCAGCAAGTAGCAACAGGCACCCAAGGAGGAGGGAGAGCGTGACCAAGGTGGCATTGATCGAGGACACGACGAGAAGCAACGACGCCAAGCCGACTAACAAACCTAGCTCGATGAACAAGTCCATATGTTATATCCTGACCCTGGCTGCAGGAGCTCTTCTAATGCAGCGCAACGCAGTGTATCCCCTTCAACGCTCGGAGCGTACTGGTGGAAAAGGAGTCAAATCGTGACGTTTTAATTCCTGCAAGAGCATATAAAGCACCTTTTAGCCGATTGATAAGACGTGCGATGCGAACTTTGTCACATTTGCATCGTAAATAGGCACTTAAGTACGATTGTTGTGAAAAAGTCGCTGGGCTTGGCAGAGGTGGGGAGGTCAAAGCAGTGTTCCTCCCCGTCTTGGAAGTTCAATTAATCACCACACAGGGTCTACTTTAGAAGGGCATTTTCCTCATGGACACTGGAGTGCAGTTTATCAGCCATGTACCATTTGCACCGGGAGACAATGCCTTGCATGGACGCCACGGTGTTCACAGGGGGAAGGGGCAGCGCTCCCTGAACATGCTTCAATCGCCGTCGCCGCTTCCCCCCTCGTCCCGAGTTTTTAAGACTATGCTCCCCTGGGGCTCAACTCCCATCGCGTCCAATTACGTGAGCTTAATCTCGTGAAGCTCACGCGAAGTGGGTGACCCTTCTTCTTTCTGGGGGTGGAAGGCGTTGTCCGCGAGGGCCCCGGGAGGCCCGCGTACCTCACATTCGACTATCACCAGCGGGGCCCGACCCCTCAACTGATCTTTTCGTTTACCCACCTGTACCTCCTGACAGGCCCTGCCAGCGTCAGGGTCGACATGGGGGAGAAGGACAAGGCTTGAGAGCTGACGACCGGCTCCAGCGACCTCCCCTCAGCCCGGAAGCATTTCTAATGCGCCCTTCGCTGGGAGCGTAAAGCCTCGAAGCTGATTGGTTGCGATGGATGGCGCGCGCGCACGCAACCCGTCAGAGCCCTGCACGCCGTGCGAGGACTCCTCTCGGAAACGTATTCGTCCAGAGCCTGGCCCTGGGCGGGGACCGGCGGCAGTGAGGGACGTCGCCTCCACGCCCTCCCCCGGGGGCCCCCGCGCCCGCGCGCGCCTAGCCCTGCACGCCCGCATCAACCACCCGCTACCTCCATCGATCCAGCGGCATCTGCATCAAATCGTCGTGGCTTGGAAGCAGAACCCATGGTCACTTCGAGTCAACGAGACCCTCCCTCTGGCCCCTGTCCCGCCACCTGAAGAACGTCGCCCGACAGCGGCGCCTCCCTGTGCGCCCACCGCCCACGCCCAGCGCCAGACCCCGAGTCCCACCCTCCCCGCAGGGTCTTGCCAGCCGGAGATGCCACGTGCGCTGTCTCCCAGCCTCTACCCCGAGACCTCGGCATACGCCACGCGGGCCTCCAGCCACGACCGGAGGAGGGTCCGCGCCGGGCGCCCCAGGCCCTCCTGCATCCGAGCCGGGCGCCCCAGGCCCTCCTGCATCCGCCGTCGAGATTCGAAGCAAGACCCCCCTCCGGCTGCTCCCACCCTTTCCGCCCCCCCCACCTCTCCTTTTGTCCTTTTGGGCCTCGGGCCCCCCCATCCCGACGGCCTCGTCCTTATAGCCGCCCGGTCCGGGGCCACCTCCTCGTCGAGGGCGGGGGGGCACGCCTCGGTGGTAGGCGCCCCCGACGGCCCCCTCTCGCTGGCCTGGCACCGGCCTCCCTCCCTCCCTCCCCCCGCCCTCGCCGGGCACTGGCACCTCCTGCTCACCCGCCTCGCCCCCGACCCAGTACCCGACCAGACCTGCCATATCGCCCGCCATTCCTCCCTCCCTCCCTCCGCCGCACCCTTCCTGCCCCTCATCAACCCCTGGCCGGGCCTTCGGCGTCTGCTCCGCCACTTCCAGGGAGGGAAAGAGGAAGCTTCCTGTTCCCCTTCCTCCCCCTTTCCCTCCTCGCCTTCCCCCTCTTGCCACCACCTCTTCCCCCCCGCGGACCGAGCACGCTTAACCGCCCTCGCTTCCTCCCCCTGGCCCTCCCAGGCCGCCCTCTCCCTCCTCCTCCTCGTCAACGTCCTCCCCTCCCTTACCCCCCCCCCCACCCCCCCCCCCCCCCCCCACGCGCACCCACCCAAAAACCCACCCCCCCCCCCCCCCCACCGCCCCCCCAACCACCACCCCCCCA
>Ga0102934_1003807_pt1 | contig 10183 bp, 11 predicted proteins | sample SalPonR2_A_D1_MG_FD_78175 | JGI IMG/M metagenome (GOLD analysis project Ga0102934, IMG submission 78175) | Salt pond soil microbial communities from South San Francisco under conditions of wetland restoration - Salt Pond MetaG R2_A_D1_MG | ecosystem: Environmental > Aquatic > Marine > Intertidal...
ATTACTATCTATTAGGGTGGTACCACGGGTAAACAACTCGTCCCTTGACCGGGAGGAGTTTTTTTATTTTAAGCAATAAATAGACAATTTTAGGGAGGAGATTGAAATGGAAAATCATTATGATTTTGAACAGATTGAAGCTAAATGGCAAAATGAATGGGAAAAGCAGTCCCTGTATAAAGCTAAAAACCAGGATGAAAAGGATAATTATTATGTATTAGAGATGTTTCCTTATCCTTCTGGGAAACTACATATGGGGCATGTAAGAGTATACTCTATAGGGGATGTAATAGCCCGTTTTAATAGGATGAAAGGCCTTAATGTGCTTCACCCTATGGGTTGGGATGCATTCGGTCTACCGGCTGAAAATGCGGCTATTAAACATGGTAACATTCACCCCCGTGAGTGGACCTGGGATAATATTGAAAGTATGAAAGAACAGATGAAGGCTATGGGTTTAAGTTATGATTGGGACCGGGAGGTTGCAACAGCAGACCCTGATTACTATAAATGGACCCAGTGGTTTTTTGTAAAAATGTTTGAGAACGATCTTGCCTATCGAAAAGAGCAGGCAGTTAACTGGTGCCCTAGCTGTGATACCGTGCTTGCCAATGAACAGGTTGTCAATAACAGTTGTGAACGTTGTGGTACTGAAGTAGAACAAAAAGAATTAGAACAATGGTTTTTAAAAATCACCGAATATGCTGATGAACTTCTTGAAGGTCATGATAAGTTGGACTGGCCGGAAAGAGTAAAAACAATGCAAAAAAACTGGATTGGACGAAGTGAAGGAATGAGTATCAACTTCCCAATTGAAGAAATTGATAAAGAATTAGAGGTATTTACTACCCGTCCTGATACAATATATGGAGCTACTTATATGGTACTTGCTCCGGAGCATCCTTATGTTGATGAACTAATCTCTGGTAAAGAAAATGAAGAAGATGTCAGAAACTTTATTCAAGAGGTAAAAAAACAAAAAGAAATGGAAAGAACATCACCGGAGTCAGAAAAGGAAGGAATCTTTACAGGAAGTTATGCAACAAATCCAATGACCGGACAAAAGATTCCAATTCTGATTGCCAATTATGTACTAATGGGATATGGTACAGGTGCTATCATGGCAGTACCAGCTCATGACCAAAGAGACTTTGATTTTGCAAAAAAATATGATCTGGAAATTAAAGCAGTTATTCAACCAGATGACTTAGAAGAAAAGTTGGATGGAACCACAATGGAAGAAGCCTATCCTGAAGAAGGTTATCTGATAAATTCTGACAAATATAATGGACTGAGTGTAGATGAAGCATTTGAAGCGATGGCTGATGATATGGAAGAAGCCGGTATCGGTGAACGGGAAATTAACTATCGCTTGAGAGATTGGTTGATTTCAAGACAGAGATATTGGGGAGCTCCCATTCCAATTATTTACTGTGACGATTGTGGGGCAGTTCCGGTACCAGAAGAAGACCTACCGGTTTTACTACCTGATGATGTTGAATTTTCAGCCACTGGTTTTTCTCCTCTAGCTAAAGCAGAGGACTTTGTAAATACCACTTGTCCGCAATGTGGTGGTCAAGCAAAAAGAGAAATAGATACCATGGATACTTTTGTTGACTCATCTTGGTATTTCTTAAGATATATTGATCCCAATAATGATAAGCTACCAATTGATTATCAAAAAGCAGAAGACTGGTTCCCGGTTGATCAATATATTGGTGGTATTGAACATGCGATACTACACTTACTTTATGCCAGGTTCTTTACAAAAGTAATTAGAGATCTTGATCTAATAAGTGCAGATGAACCATTTACTAAATGGTTGGCTCAAGGGATGGTTCTTAAAGATGGAGATAAAATGTCGAAATCAAAAGGTAATGTAGTAGATCCCAGCCGTATTTTAGAGGAATATGGGGCAGATACTGCTCGACTATTTATTCTTTTTGCTTCCCCACCAGAAAAGGACCTAGAGTGGAGTGAAGAAGGAGTTGAAGGAGCAGATCGCTTCTTAAATAGAGTTTGGAGATTTATTGCAAACAATATTGAGGAAATAAGAAGTGTTGATGTAAGTAAGGTTAATATCAACCAAGATTCACTAAATGAAGAAGAAAAAGAACTACATCGAAAATTACATGAAACTATTCAAAAGGTTACAGAAGATATTGAAGAAAGATTAAACTTTAACACAGCTATCAGTGCTATAATGGAATTAGTTAATGAAATATATCATTACTTGGGAGATAACAGTGATGATATTAATAAAGGACTATTTGCCCTTATTACTGAAAAAGTTCTACTGATGTTAGCACCCTTTGCTCCACACATGACAGAAGAACTATGGCACAAAATAGGTAGAAATAATAGTATTCATCGTTCAAAATGGCCTGAGTTTGATAAGGAAGCTGCTAAAAAAGATGAAATTACAATTGTGATTCAAATTAATGGTAAAGTTAGAGAAAGAATAGATGTAAGTGCCGATATAAGCGAAGAAAAATTAAAGGAAAAAGTCTTCAACCAGGAAAAAGTTAAAAAATATACAGAAGGTAAAGAGATCGTCAAAACAATTGTAATACCAAAGAAATTAGTTAATATTGTTGTAAAATAAGAGAATTATATATTAATTAAACAAAACCCCTGTTTTAATGACAGGGGTTTTTTGATATAATTAAAGAAAATAAATATTGGAGGTTCTGTTATGGGACGTGAATTCAAATGTGACAAGTGTGGAAATACTAATTATGATAAAACCGAATTAAGAACAACCGGTGGTAGATTATCAAAATTATTTGATGTGCAAAATAAAAAATTTGTAGCTGTTAGTTGTAGTAATTGTGGGTATACTGAATTATATAGAATAAATGACAGCGGAGTTTTCAGTAATATTTTTGATTTTTTAACCAATTAATTTAAGGAGTGTTAAAGATGTCAGGTATTGTATTTAAGCAAACAAAAGATTTAGAAACTATTACAGAGTTTTATCAAAATAAAATAGGTATGAAACTTTGGCAGGATCAAACAAAATGCAAAATATTTGAAAAAGGAAATCTGCAATTAGGTTTTTGTGAAGGTGATACTATAGATAATGATGGAATCATAACATTTTATTTTGACACCAAAAAAGAAGTTGATGAATTTTACAAAAATAAGGAACTTAAGGTTACAGAGGAACCTCAAGAGAATAAAGACTTTAACATTTATCAGTTTTTTACAGAAGATCCAGAAGGTAGGACTTTAGAATTCCAAACTTTTTTACATAATACTAAACCCTACCTAACCGGTAAAGAACTATTACTTAAAAGAAGAAGTCATCGTGAATACTTAGACAAAGAAATTCCAGAAGAAGTTATAAATGAAATTATAGATATAAGCAGATATGCACCAACTTCAATGAATTCACAGTCTTATTATTTTAAATTTATTAGAGATGAAGAATTGATTTGTGATCTTGCTTCGATTAGAAAAACCGCATCAGAACCAATAAAAAAAGCACCAGTTGCAGTTGCTATTTGTTCTGATAATGAACAGTCGAACCGCTATAAACAGGATGCAGATATAGCAGCATACCATTTTATGCTGGCTGCCAGATTATATAATCTGGGAACCTGTTGGATTGCAGATATGGACCGTGAAAGCATTAAAAGAAAATTAGATATACCAATAGATCATTATATTGCTACAATAACCCCATTGGGTTATATTAAAGAGGATAAAGAGGCACCTGAAAGAAAAGACCCTGCTAAATTTATTAGATAATAATCTAGGAGTGTTTAAAAATGAGAGAAAAAGCTTGTGTGGTAGAGGTTAATGAAGATACCGCTAAAGTAGTGGTTACCAGACACTCTGCCTGTAGTAAATGTAATAGGGATTGTATATTGGGAATGGAAGATTCCCATGAACAGGATGAAATGTATGTAGAAGTTAAAAGCAAAAGAGATGTAGAAGTGGGGGACACAGTAAATATTGAGCTAAAGGATAGCTCCCTTGTAATTGGTTCATTTATTATTTACTTAATTCCACTTATATTATTTGTAGTAGGCTATTTTATAGGAGCTCGCTTATCATTTCTATTTGGAGCTTTAAGTAGTGAAGCTACTGGAATTATATCTTCTTTTATCTTTTTATATCTTTCATATTTACTGACAAAGAGAATAGATAAGAGAATTTCTCAAAATAAAAAGTTTCAATCGGAAATTGTAAATATTATTTCTAAGAATGAAAATATATAGTTAGTAAGGAAGTGATAATATGAATTCTATATCAAAAGAAGTAAAAGAAGATCTTTTAGTCCGTTTAAACCGTATAGAAGGACAAACCAGAGGAGTTAAGAAGATGGTGGAAAACGAAAAATACTGTGTGGATATCTTAACTCAAATTGTTGCAGCAAGAGGAGCATTAAAAAAAGTTGGTTTAAAGGTTTTACAAGAACATATTAACGGCTGTGTGCAAAGTTCGCTTCAAAATGAAGATGAAGAGATTATTGATGAACTGTTAAATGTTATCAATAGATTCATTGATTGACTTATATTAGAAAAATTTGGGTTTATATTATCTGCTCTTTGCAGATAAAAAAGAAAAAAATAATTTTTTTTAAAGGAATCAAAATCCTAAAATATTAGTCATAAGAAAGTATAACAAACAGGAGTTCGCCTCCTGTTTTTTTATTTTAAAAAAGGGAAAAATAATCTCTTGTTGAATTAAAAAGATACGCTAAATAAATAAAAATATTATAACAAAATATTTGGATTGAATTAAAAAAAATATTATGTTATGATTAATGATGCTGCCCAAAAGTCAGGAGTGATTTAAATGCAGCATTTAGAGTATTTCAAGGTCCCTAAAGTATTATTTAAAGATGAAACATTAAACTTAGATGAGTTTAAATATCTAGTCAAAATATTTTCTAAAATCGAACCAAGTCAGTTATTGACAAAACAGAGATGGATGCTTGAGAAAAAAGAAATTGATATTAATAGAGAACTTATCAATTCTCTACAGAAAAAGAATTGGTTGATAAAAGAAAGCAACCAACTTTATTTAAATATACCTGAAAGTATTGTACCTAAAGAAAAAGAAGAGGTTAATTATGAAAGGGCTGGTTCAAAAATAGCCAGCAAATGGAATGAGTTTTTTGGAACTTTAAACCTAACACCTACTCTGTTACAGAAATTACTTTCCTTTATGGAAGACGGTATTAGTGAAGATGTTATTGTCGAAGTAATGAAAATCAGTTCTCAAAAAGCAAAAGGCAATCCTGCTAACTATATAATTTCCATGTTAAGGGACTATCTAAATAGATCAATATATACAATACACGACTTTAAAGAAGAAAAACAAAGGATGGAAGAGTATGAAAAAAGACTTCAAGAAATTAATCGAAAAAAAGAAAGAAGAGATGAGGAAGAACCCCTCGAATCAGACTTCGAAGACCGATATAGATAAGCATATACCGAGAGAAAAAGCTATCAAAAAGATTTATGATGTGATAATAGAAAACAGTCACATCCCTCCCAAGTTTGCAAATGCTAGCTTTTCCACTTTTAAATTCAATGCATGTCCCAAAGAAAATGTAAAAAAAATAAAGGCAATAAAGACTTATGCAGAGAACATTCTTACAGCTATTGAAGGGCCTCAATCTGTCTATATCTATAGTCAATTTAATGGTTGTGGTAAAACACATGTGGCAATTGCAGCCCTTAAAACAGCTGCCAAGGTATTTGCTGAGGAAATTTATAAAAACAAACCAGAGTTTTACTCTCGGCGAGGTGTATCATTGTCTGATCATAATTGGCGTCCAGTCTTTTTTATGAGTGAAGTTAATTACTTGTGGAAAAAAAGACAGTTTAACTCTTCAAACGAAGACTTAAAAAGAGAAATTGATATGATAGAAAATGCAGTTATGAATTCAAAATTACTGGTGATAGATGATTTTTTAAGAGAAAGAAATACTGATTTTGTATTTGGTAATTTAACAGCCTGGTTAAACCATAGATATGATTATAATAAACCGGTGATTTTTACTTCTAATAGTGATTTCTTTAAACTTGCACAAAATAATGAAAGAAATCCATATTATAAGACAAATTATCTAAAAGCAGCTACCTATTTGGCATCTCGGATAAGTGAAATGACAAAGGGATACCAGTTTAAGTTTAAAAGTTCTCCGGATGAGGATTACAGGCAAAACAGTTATTAATGTGGGGGCGATTTGAGATTGTTATCAAGAACTGAAACTCTTCTGAAATTAATTGAATTACGAAAAATGATTCAGGCTAAAGAACAAAAATCGCCTGAAGATATTACATATCATGCTGAAATCAAAGAGCATATAGAAGAATTGATTTATGATATTGTAGGTCTGCCAGAAGAAGCACGTTATGTAATAAATGAGATTATCAATAAGGTGATCAACCAAAATATTTCCACTAAAACTGCTGTTGTTGCCATTCATGAAATATATAAAGAGTTTAATGATATCAACAAAGTAAATACAGAGAAAAATAAAAGTGAAAATAATAAAAAGAGACAAGAACAGGGTTATGGACTTAAAAAAGTATATAAAAATGGTTACAGATAAGTCACAGTTGAAACTGTGACTTTTTCATATAAATTTTAATAATTATTGAAAGTTCCTTGACCTGATATCGAATAGTTATTATACTATAAAAGAAGATTATTAATATTGAAAGGATGAAATTAGTTGTCACAACTACTAATTGGAATAGCAGGAGGAACTGCCTCCGGTAAAACAACTCTGGCTAAAATATTAAAAGATGCGTTTCAGGATGAAGTTACCATGTTAAGACATGACTTTTATTATCATGATAAGAGTCACTTTTCGGTACCGGAAGAAGAGATTAACTTTGATCATCCTGACTCTTTTGAAACTGACCTTTTAATCAATCATTTAAAGGATCTAATAAAAGGGAAAGCTATTGAGCGCCCCGTTTATTCATATAAGACAAATGAAAGATTACCTGAAACCAAAAAATTAAAGCCATCTCCTATTATAATTGTAGAGGGTATTTTAATATTCCATTACCCTAAATTAAGGGATTTGTTTAACCTCAAGATATATATTGATACTGATGCAGATATTCGATTATTAAGAAGAATTAACCGAGATATTAAAAAACGAGATAGAACTTTTGATTCAGTTCGAAAGCAGTATATGGCAACTGTTAAACCAATGCATGAAAGATATGTTGAGCCTACAAAATATCTTGCTGATATCATAATTCCCCATGGTGGTTTAAATGATATTGCCAATGATTTAATAATTAAAAAAATAAAAGCACATCTTTAAAATATTTCCCCGCAACGGGGATTTTTTTATTATCATTAAAGGAAAATAATGTTAAATATAGTAATATATAGAATAGAGGTGGTAAAAATCAATAAAAAAATAGTATATTCAGTATTAACCGTAGCAATAGTATTTCTCATAATGACAGCATATAATATTTATCAGGAAAGAAAACTTATACAAAATTATAAGACAGTAACTTTAAAGAAATTCAAATATGATGAATACCATAGTGATTCCATGTTTAAAAAGAAAAAAGAAAGGATTAAAATTCATATTAGTGGTGCAGTTAAAAACCCGGGTTTTTATGAAGTTAGTCCTGGAATTAAATTGAAAACAATAATAAACGAGGTTGTGAACTTAAGAGATGATGCTGACCTAAATCAGCTTGATTTAAATAAAAAAGTATATAATAAAGATCAAATTATAATTCCACATTCTAGATAATATAAAATATGGAGGATTTAAATAAATAATGAGACTTAACAATGCAGTAATGATTAAAGCAGTAATATTTTTTGTATTAGGATTAATTTGTGGTTATTATTTTTTGACATTCAGGTTGATTCTAATCTTGTTTTTAGGTTTAATTTTTTGTTTTTTGATTCTTGATAATTCTAAAAAAATATACATGTTAGCTTTCATACTTATTTTTTTGTCAGGTTTTTTATATCTAAACTATTTTGAAGCAGGTTATAAAAGTGAAAAGTCTGTTGCAAGGTATAATGGAAAAGTAGTTGAAGTTATTGGTGAAGTTAATTATAAGTTAGATTCACTTGAAGGTAATTCAGTAAATTTAAAACCGTTGTTAATAAATAATAAAAGAGTTAAATATGGTAAAATACAGTTATGGAAAGAGCATATGAAAAATAATATTTCACATGGGGATTTAATTATTGCCAGAATGAAATTAGAAAGACCAAAGGACAAAAGAAATCCGGGGGGTTTTTCATTTTTTAAATATTTAAAAAAACAAAGGGTTTATAGTGTTGGTAATATATTTGAGATATATAAAATCCAAAGTGGTAGTAATTTTATAAATATCATAATTAAATTAAAAAGTATATTACTTAGTTCCATTAATAATAAAATTCCCGGACCGGTCAATGAATTTATAAAAGCCCTTATTTTAGGAGAGAAAAGTGGACTCAATACAAATTGGGAAACAAATTTTAGGCGGGCTGGAGCAAACCATTTACTGGCTATTTCAGGTCTGCATATCGGGTTTATTACAATTTTTATTCTAACATTATTGAAACCATTTTCTATTGGGGAATTAACACAGAATATTTTATTGGGAATATTTTTGTTGATATATATTTTAATGACAGGATTACGTGCCTCTGTTTTACGTGCCTCTTTTTTAGTTATGACTTATCGAATTTTTAAACAACTTAATTTTAAATTAGAGTTTTCAGGTTTGATATCCATTGTATTATTCTTAGTTTTATTAGTTAATCCTTATCAACTTTTTTCGATAGGTTTACAATTAAGCTTTTTAGTCTTAATTATGATAGTAAGTTGGTCTGAGTTATTACAAAGATACTTACATCCACTTTTAGCAGTAAGTATTGCAGCCCAATTGGGTTCAATACCATTAACTGCTTATTATTTTAATACCATAACCCCAGCTGGTATATTTACTAATTTATGGGCAATACCTTTAGTATCAGGAATTGTATTTTTAGTGTTGACTCACTTTTCTTTTTATTTATTGATACCGTCTATAAGTAACATCACAGGTAAATTGATTTACATGATTTCTATACTGTTAAAAAAGGGAATCAACATCATGTCTGATTTACCTGCAGCTGAAGTTATGGTATTTACTCCTTCATTAGTTAATGTATTTTTAGGATATGTATTTTTGTTTTTATTGGCTTATTTGTTAAAAATTAAAGACAATATAAAGTTTAGAAAAAGATTTCAGTTATTGAAATATGTATCGATCATTATCTTTATAACTATTATCATTATATTAATATTACCACCTAAATCTAATAACTTATTAAATATATATTGTCTAGATGTTGGACAGGGTGATTCTATCTTTGTTAAAACTCCTGAAAATAAAACCCTGCTTATTGATACAGGTAAAGCAACACCGGGAGGTAGTCAAGTGCAAAACACAATAATTCCCTTTTTATTAAATAAGAGGATAAGAACAATTGATTATCTAATCATATCACATTTTGATGGTGACCACTGTTCAAAAGCGGACTTTTTAATTGAACATGGTTTTGTTAAGAATTTGATATTATCTAAAAATTTAGATAGTGAGTATAAAAAGACACAAAAAATAATAACAAAAGCCAAAGAAAAAGGTATCAGAATTTTAACTGTTCAAGAGAAGGATTTATTACAATTAAGCGAAACTAAATTAGAGTTTTTAGCTCCTTTACAAGATAAAAAAAGAGATAACCGTAATAATAACTCGGTTGTGTTTCGATTACACTATAAAGATTTTGAAATGCTGTTGCCAGGTGATATTGAAAAAGAAGTAGAAAAAGATTTAATTAAAAATACCCCGGATTATTTTATGGAAGCCGATATTTTAAAGGCGGCCCATCACGGCAGCCTCACTTCCAGCATTGATGGATTTATTAAAAAGGTTAAGCCCAAAGAAGTTTTAATTAGTGTGGGTTATAATAACTATGGTCACCCTTCTGAAAAAGTACTTAAAAGATATAAAAAGCATAAGAGCCGAATTTGGAGAACAGATAAGAGGGGAGCGATTATTATAAGAAGTGATGGTTCTAAATATAGCATAAATTCCTATATAAATTGATTAAAGTAATTAAGATATGTTAAAATTAATATGATATTTAAAATATAAAACTTAAGGGTGTTTATTAAATGAATAAAAAAGCCGAGCAAGTA
>Ga0102934_1003809_pt1 | contig 10181 bp, 7 predicted proteins | sample SalPonR2_A_D1_MG_FD_78175 | JGI IMG/M metagenome (GOLD analysis project Ga0102934, IMG submission 78175) | Salt pond soil microbial communities from South San Francisco under conditions of wetland restoration - Salt Pond MetaG R2_A_D1_MG | ecosystem: Environmental > Aquatic > Marine > Intertidal...
AAATGAAACTTTCTGCCTCTTGTTTATTGGCGTTGATGGCTGTTACGCGGTTTTCATGCGAGAAGTTCCGGCCCGTTGTAAAATCAATGGAGATCATCTTGATGGTGCCGTCATTTCTGAGTATAAGGGCCTTTTTTCCGTTTCTGGAGAACTTGACCGTTTTTCCGTTTTGGATCGGGAATTTGTAGCTTCTTTCCTCCTCCGGTTTGTCAGATGAATAGAGTACGTCCATATCCCAGAGCTCCAGCCGGTCTTCAAATAGGAGCAGGACCAGATTGTATTTTGAGATGTCCATGTCCAGCAGTCTGCTCTTCGTGTAGGGTATCTTTTTCGTTTTTTCAAGAAGTGGATTGACAAGCCACATCTCGGAATCACCGGCCAGGACGTATCCGAAATCCTCATAGGCAACACCGGCTTTCCAGCCGCCGTAAACGGAGGTCAAACCCTGTTTTTCCTCCGGCGTCAGTTCCCGTTTCTTTTTTGATTCAGGGATGGGACTGTCTTTGTCTTCCTGTAAGTCGCCCATGACAACATCTCCGTCTACAACGACGGCGATTTCCTCTTCTTTTTCTTCGGGTTCTGTCTTTTCAAGTTCTGTGGAATCACCTGTATCTTTCTTCTCAGCACTTCCCAGGTCCATTTCCGTGTGTTCTACATCAATCTCTGTTGCCTTGGTTGTTTCAGTTGCCGGGGCTTCCTTTTCCACCTTTTTTTGTTCTCCGGGTTCTTTTTCTTGTGTACTCTCGGACTTCTCTATTTTTTGAATACTGTATATGGCTTCAAGATTGGTAGGGAGTTTGTAGTTCTTGGCAAAGCAATAGAGCTCGTTATCAGTTGTTCTGACAGCGATTTCTTCTCCGTATTTGCCGACCTGAAAGCTTTCCAGTCCCTTTTTGGATTTCATCGTGACAACTTCCTTTAAATCGAAGACCCTGTAACCCCTCAATGTCTTATCCCAGTGGATTGCGAACAAGAGGTTGCTCGCCTCCGAGCTCTGTGCCTCCAGAACAATGCCTCTGTTCAGATTTCTCTTTGTTGATTCAGATTCCGAGAATCTCTGGAAATGGACGGCGCCGCTGGCATCCACGATGAGAAATCTTCCCTTATCCACGTCAAAAGGTGCCAGCCCGACGACCGGCTTGTCTACCTTTATCTCTTCCACAGTGTTGGATGCCTTTTTCAACCAGCCCGCCCTTCCGGTTGTTGTACTGAAGATAAGGGTGCCATATTCATCAAAGACGGCGTTGTTCATGACCCCTGAAGTCAATTTCACTTCTTTTCTCAGATCCCCGCTATGATCGAAGAGTTTTATCTTGCCGTCTTCATATCCAACGGCCACAGATTGACCGTTCAGAAGCAGGATTTCGGATACGGGGCTGTTAATCTCTATCGTTGACAGCTGTATGACAGCATCTTTGCGGATCTCGAGTGTCCTGAGCTGCATTTTATTTGACGCCTGTTCTTCAAGCAAGGTGATTTGCGGGTAATCCAAAGAAATCTTTGAAACAGTGTTCGAGATATCGATGCCGGCCAGCCGCTTGTCTTCCGGTGAGAAAAAGTAAACGATCTCTCCCTGAAGCCAGGCCAGATTACCCTGGCCGTCCATGTCGTAAAGGGATATATCGGTAAGTTTCAACAGTTCACTAAAACCGTCGGGAAGCTCAAAGACGTTTTCATCGCTGCTTTTTGAAAGGTCTTTCGGATCTATTTCTTTTTGTAAGCCGGTTTCAGTTCCCGTTGAGGCCGGTTCGGTTTTTTCCGGTCTCTCCGTCTGATCGTCCCTGTCCTCTTCGGGGCTTTTCTCAGGTTTCTTTTGTTCTTCTGTAGTAACTGTTGAGGTTGCCGGTTTATCGGATTTTGAGGTTGTTTTTGTTTCTGTTTGTACTTCTGTGGCCTTTTCTGTCACAGCCGGTTCCCCGGATTGCTCAGGAGTCTGAGAGACATTTGTTGCCTTTTGGGTTTCGCTCTCTTTCTGTGGAGGTTTTTCCTCAGTCTCTTTTTCTGAAGTCTCTTCTTTTACCGGAGTTGCCGGTTTTGTTGTTTGTTCAGTCCTGGTCTGGACATCAGTTGATTCCGGCTCTTCTGTCTTTGGTGTCTGAATCCCGGGGCTTTCAGTTGTTGAGGTCCCGGTTGTAGTATCAGTACTCTTCTCCGTTGTATCAGTGCTCTCTTCAATGATGATCCGGGTCGCTTCTTCTGTCCCGTCTTCAACGGTTTCTGTTGTTGGCGCTTCCGTTTCTGACTTGATGTCAGTTGTTATAGTCGATCCGCTTTCATCAGGGTATTCAAGGTTCATTTCCCCTTCTGTTTCTGTGGTTTCTTTTATCTGGGTCTCGGCCGGTATCAAAAATCTTGTGTCGGCCTCTTCCTCGAATTTATGTCCGTTAATTGAAAAGATTGGCTCTTTCATTTCCTCAGTTTTGACAAGAGCTGATGTCAAGAGGACATCCTCCACAATGGCCTTTGATATCATTCCTTCAGACTGGTTTTTAGTTTTATAATATTTGCTTGCACTGTCATAGGTCAGCTTTTCCAAAAAGGTATCGTAATTCTTATCTGCGATACCGATTGGATAAAGAATGCTGCCGCTTCTCTTGATAGCATACAGTGCCTCTTCTTTTGTCTTGATACTCCCGTTGGCTGTATCGTAATAGTCTGAATCGATTCCGTCGGATAAAAGGATAATGACTTTCAAGCCGTTCCGTCTCATCATGAGTGATCCGGAGTTGTAAAGGGCATCGTAAAGCCTTGTCATCCCATTGGCATAGATCTTGTCTTTGGCAAAAAGCCATCTGTTGTAATCTTTGGTGAAGCCCTGAATGAGTTCGATCGTATCATCAAAGCCCATAAGCGCCCATTCAGCGTTATCAGGCAATTCTGATATAATGCTTTCCACCTGCGACCTTATTGCCTCCACATTCTTTTCGTTGCTGCCGCTTCTATCGATCACAATCAGGAAGTTTAAAGGGGCCTCATTTGCTGCGACAGTTTGGAAAGTGGCGGGTTTTCCGGTGTTGTCATATGTTTTGAGCGTCTTAATTCTTTCAAGTGTCTTGAGCGCGTAATTGAGAAATTTGCCGTCTTTTTCCGTTCCGGCGATTATCGGTTTTTTATCAAGGGCTGCAACTCGTTCAACCATATAATCCCCGATATTATCGAGGAAATTCTGTGTTATCTTCTCAACGCTTTCAAGCATGACGATTTCCGGTCCCATCACCCCTATGCTTTCCGAGGCCTCGTTGTAGTTCCCCAGTGTGATCGAGGTCTTTGGATCATACAGTCTGGTAATCACCTCGAGCCGGGTTACCTTCTTTTCTCTGAAGGATGAATAGCTCCATGAGGCATCAACCAGCATGAAGATCTTGGCATCAGGATGCCTGCTGTGAAGCATATCGTAGATGCTCTGAGTGTCCATGATCAGATCGAATTCATCATCAGGTCTTTCAACCGATACAGAGAATCCCATGCTTTCAAGCCGGGATGTTATTGATTTGATGAGCTTATCCTCGTTTTCCCGGTAGAGTATCTTTCTCGAATCTGATTGTTGATAATTGAGCAGATACAGAACCAGCGGAAAGCTTTCAGTCACTTTTTGCTCGGGCAGTAAGTTGTACTCCAGGATATTGGGCATCCTAACATCCATGGTCTTTTGTATCTCCCGGTATCCCCGCTTATTAAGAACAATATCGTGCTTTCCGGGTGAGAGTTGAACCGTCTGAGGGGTCTCCCCCCGCCAGACATCATCGACGATCACATCCGCCCCCCCGGGATGTGTCAGCAGTTCAAGGCTTACCACCGCTGAGAATAACACGACAGAGAGCAGTAATATGGAAATAATCAGTACCCACTTTTTCATTCTTTTTCCCCCTTTCAATACTATTTAATTGTACCATAATTAACAGTTTCTTTTTTTAATACGAAACGCATTCACCGCTAAAACCGCGCTCATTTTTGATATAATCGGATGTGTTAAAATCTTGGTATGAGGTTGGTGTTCTTTTGCATAAAAAACAACTGATGGATGAGGTAACCGCTGCAATACAAAAATGTCGGAAATGTCCCCTTCACGAAACCAGAAAAAACGTTGTTCCCGGAGAGGGGAGCCTTGATTCTCCCGTCGTTTTTGTCGGGGAAGCCCCCGGTGCGGATGAAGATGTTTCCGGACGCCCTTTTGTGGGGCGAGCCGGTAAGCTGCTTGATGAGATTCTTAAAGCGGTTTCTCTGAGCAGATCGGATATTTATATTACCAATATTGTCAAGTGCAGACCGCCCAACAACAGGGACCCGATCGCTGATGAGATGAATAAATGCAGCGCTTATCTCTTTTCCCAGCTGCAGATTATCAATCCACAGGTTATTGTGACCCTGGGACGTGTTCCGTTGATCTACCTCCTCGACAAAAAGGGCCTTAAGATAACAAAGATGCGGGGCAAGAAGATAGAGTATAAAAACGGGGTGGATATTTTCCCCATGTTCCATCCGAGCTATCTGTTAAGGAACCAATCCAAGTCAAAGGGATCCCCCAAATATCTGACATGGCTTGACATCAAAGAAGTCAGGAGGTTGTACGATGAAAGCAAGAAAGGTTAATCATATCTTTGACCCGGCGATGTGGATCATTCTCATCTACTTTCTCCTCTTCTTTGTTATCTTTAAAGCAGCTGCGACGATTCTTGGGGCGATTCTCTTTGGCTGGTATCTCTCTCTGATCATAGAGGTTCCAACAAGATTTCTCGGCAAATTAAAGTTTATCAAATACAAGACATCTGTCATTGTTTCTTCCATCTTTATGTTTTTTGTTTTGGCGTATGCCGTTTATTCCATCTTTCCGATTTTGATTGAGGAGGGACAGAAACTCTTTCCAATGCTTGGAAAAGCAGCCCGGGATATCAATTTTGAAGAGTTGATTAAGAACGAAAACATCGATCCCAGGGTGATCAACTGGTTGAATGATCTGACAGCACAGATTGGTCAACAGTTTTCTGATTTCGGTGTCAATATTTTAAACAGTCTGATTAAGTATATACCCGATGCCATGACCGCCACCATCATCTTTGTGATAACAGCCTCGTATTTTACAACACTCACCCCTGTTTTAAGGAAAAACATATGGCGGTTTTTCCCCAAATCCACAAGAACGAAATCCATAACCTTTATTGCGGAATTCTACCGGGATATCCGGCATTTCATCGGTGGACAGGTCATTATCGCCGCATTGGTTGGTACTATGGTGGGAATGGGTTCGCTTTTCGCCGGGATTCCGTATGCCCTTTTTCTCGGTTTTCTTTCCGGTATCACAAACTTTGTACCGTTTCTGGGGGTCATTGTTGCCGCGATTCCGGCTTTATTGTTGGGATTTGTACATGGTGGTGTCATGGGTTTCATCAAGATTGCAATCGTACTGATTGCCTCCAATCAGATCGAAACCTGGGTTTTGAACCCCAAGATCCAGGGGGCAAGGATGCAGATCAACTGGTTTGCGATATTGATAGCCATTCTCTTCTGCGGGGCAATATTGGGTATTGCGGGAGTGCTTCTCGCCATCCCCCTGCTGCTTTTCATCAAGCGATATTGGCAGGAATATGTTCAGGAGGCGTATGACAATCTTTAAACTTTATTTTCTTCGGAGGCCATTATGAGAATAGCGGTTGCGGGGGGGGTTACGGGCGGTCACATTTATCCGGCAGTCGCTGTTTTGAATCATTTTAAGCAGTTTGAGAAGATTGAGGTGCTTTACTTTGCCACAGCACACGGGCTTGAAAACAGGGAGATTGTCAGACTCTTCCCCAAAGCCGAGATTTTGAAGCTACAGGTCAGGGGATTGAAGAGACCGGCCTTTTCACTGCAGAACTTATCCATTGCCTACCATGCCTTCAATTCTTTGCGGGTCTGCAAGGAGAAGCTGAAATCGTTCAAACCGGATTTCAGTTTTATCACTGGCGGGTATGTCTCTGTTCCGCTGGGTTTGGCCAGCCATAAACTGGGAATCCCGACTTTTATTCACGAACAGAATGCGATAGCCGGACTTGCCAACAAGGTTGTTGCAAACGGCGCAGAAAAGATCTTTATCAGCTTTTCGGAGAGCGCCCGCGATTTTAAATTTAAGAATGCCCACAAAATAAGACATACCGGGAATCCGGTTCGAAAGGTCAGCAAAAAAGACAAGAGCGTTTTTGAGGTTTACGGCATCAATCCCAACAAAAAGGTTGTTGTCGTCACGGGAGGCAGTCAGGGCTCGGATTTTATCAACGACGTGATGTTGGAGGTTTATCAGGAGATCTATAAAAGTGCGAAAAATGGTCTGGAGTTTTTGCATTCCGGCTGTAATGAAGCATACAGAGAACAATTTCAAAAGTATCCTTTCGTACATTCGTGTGAGTTCATTCCCGACCTTCACATCTATATGGCGGCATCAGATGCGGCAATAACAAGGGGGGGAGCTACCACGGTGGCAGAGCTGATCTCCTACGGTGTTCCGTCTATCATCATCCCCTGGTCGGGAGCCGCTGAGAATCATCAGCTGATAAACGCCATTTCACTTGAAAAGAATGAGGCCGCCTTTTACCTTGAAGAAAGAGAGGCTGATAAGGCCTCTCTTTTAAACAAGCTGGAATACATACTGGATAAGAACCATTCAAAATACATGCGCAATGCCCTACGAATCTTAAAACCCGAGTATGAACCCGCAGAGCGGATATTCAACGAGATTATTCATTCGATTCAACAACGAAGACATTGAACAATCTCTTTTTATCAACTGAATTGATGTACTTTTGAAGATCTTTGAGCTTTTCCGCATCCACGATGTGATATTTGTAGGGATCGATGGTTAATAGATTCTGATCTTTGAATCCTTCGAGTGTCCAGTATTTTGTGATCTCAGGGTAGTACTGACCCAATTCTTTGGATGTTTCTTGGTCTATTGCTTTGATCGTCAATTCTCCTTCAAAATCCTGGGGTTCTTCGTAATCCTGAAACTCAATCTCATTCCGGAATGCCTCTTCGTCGATGTATTTGAGCCAGCCAAGGAACTGCTCTTCTTTAATCAGGCCGGGTAAAACACCGAGATATTCAAGATTGCGGTTGAAGAAAGCACTGGCCGGCACCCCTCTTACACCGAATAGTCCAAACAATTCCTGATAGGAGTATTCTTTGCCTTCGGGATCGTATTTTGCGTTTTCAACATCAAAGTGTCCTTTCTCCGAGTCCTTGGCTTGTAGTTCAACCACAATGTAGTTATTGATAAGAAAATGAGCCACGTTATCGACGGGGAGTACATCCTCTTTCATCTGAGAACAATAAATGCAGGATGAGCTTGTAAAGAACAACAGAACGTTCTTATCAAGTTCTTGTGCAAATTCGAACCCCTTGTCGAAGTCATTGAATAATACGAAATCGTCATAAGGAACCGATAGAACGGTGATAAATGGAATTGATAGTAATAAGATAATGGCGAATAATCTCTTTAGCATTGTACAACCTCCAAATGTTATAGTTTTCTAATTAAAATTCAAGACGCATTCTACTGCTTATTATTTCAAATCGGTTTTTTATGATAAAATCGACGGGAATCTGAAATTCGTGGTTGACTAAACTGACTTTTTGGAGGGTGTATTTTGAGTAATGAATGGTTATGGGTGATCTTCATGTTTGTTGATCTGACAACGGCGCTTTTTGTCTTTAAGATTTTTGGTAAAAAGGGATTGTATATGCTGATTGTCGCGAATATAATACTCTGCAACATACAGGTTCTCAAGACGGTGAAGCTCTTCGGTTTCACCGCAACACTCGGCAATATCCTCTACGGCAGTATCTTTTTTTCCACTGATATTTTAAGTGAGATCTATGGGAAAGAGGAAGCGAAAAAGGGAGTGCTGCTGGGTTTCGCGAGTTTGATTATCATGACGGTGTATATGCAGCTGTCGCTCCTTTTTTCACCGGCACCGAATGATTTCGCCTCAGAGCATTTGAACGCCCTTTTCTCATTCCTTCCGAGGATTGCACTCGGGAGTATCACGGCCTATTTCGTATCCCAACTGCATGATGTATGGGCTTTCCACTTCTGGAAGAAAAAGACAGGCGGGAGACATCTCTGGCTTCGTAACAATCTGTCCACGTTGGTGAGCCAGGCGATTGATTCGTCCATCTTCTGTCTGATTGCCTTTATCGGGTTGTACCCGGCAGGTGTCTGGTTTGAGATCCTCTTAACCACCTATCTCTTTAAACTGCTGGTCGCAATTTTCGATACGCCTTTTATCTATATAGGAAAAAAGATCGGCGAGAAAAAGTTGGAAACCACTTAAAAAACCCGGGGATTTCCCGGGTTTTTTTAGTTTATTGATCGCTGATAAAACGTTTTATTTCCTGACGTATCTTGGCTCGCCTGGATATTCAGTGATGACACCAAGATCCTTGATATAGTCTTTGACCACATCGGCAAGAACAAAACCGGTATCGTAGCCTGCATCGCCCTTTTCTGCAAGAACGTCGTATCCGTCCCCGCCGGATGCAAGGTAGTTGTTGGTGACGAGGCGGTATGTCTTGTCGGATTCGAGGGGTTCTCCGTCTATTGTCACGTCCTTGATTTCTCCGTTCTCATAGAAGAATCTCACGCCGGCGAACTGTGGATAAGCGCCTTCACCGGGACTGACTGAAACAGCGTATTCCAGCAGATTCATGATTTCAGCACCGCTAAGGTTCAACACATAAACCGTGTTGCCAAACGGTAGAACAGTGAGGATATCTCTATAGGAAATATCGCCGGCTTCGATTGAGGCTCTGATGCCGCCGCCATTCTGAAGGGCTAAGTCGGCATCTGTTTTCCAGATCATGGCATCTGTGATCAGGTTGGCCAGATTAGTGGCCTTTGAACGGACATCTGATCTCTCGCCATTCAGGTATATTTCGGTCTTGCCGAGGACTTCATTCAGTTTCTCGTCTCCGAGCTTTGCAAAATAGTCCATTGCCGCAAGGACCTTTGGATCCTGTTCAACGGGTTCACCAACATAGGATTCTGCATCGCCGGATTCTTTGAGATTAACGGGAATGAGTTGCCATTCGTAATCAACCACTTCACCGTCAACAATTGTCAGATCGATTCTGCCGACGTACTTGTTCCAGTCAACGGCCTGTACAATCAAAGTGTCGTTGATATAAGGGGCCTCTTCAAAATAGTTGTGGGTGTGCCCGTCAACAATGACATCGATGTTGTCAAACGCCGCGGCAAGTTCATCGGAATCAGTTTTGACGTTGTTGCTCTCGGATTTATAGCCGAGATGGGCTAAACTGACAATAACATCAGCCTTTTCCTCGAGTTCGGGAAGCAGTTTTTCACTGGTCTCGATGGCATCTTCAAAATGCCAGTTATCCAGGTAAATGGGTTCGAGTTTTCTTGTTTCCTCAGTTGTCAGACCATATACGGCTACGGTGTAGTCTTCGAAATCGAATAAGGTATAAGGTTCAACGGCATGTTCATCCTTTTCGTTTAAGATGTTGGCACTGATAACCGGAAAATCGATTAAATCCATCTGTTTTAACAATACATCTCTTGATTTGTCAAATTCGTGATTCCCAAGTACAACTGCGTCGAAACCGATCATGTTCATGGCCACAATATCCGGGGCCGCGTCGAGCTGATCCGATTCGGGAACACCGGTGTTGTAGTCGCCGGCATGCAGTACAAGTACTTCTCCGCCGCAGGATTCAACTTCGTTCCTGACCTGATCAACAATAGTTGAAACGGCTGCAAACCCGCCTATATCCGGGTTACCGTACACACTGTACTCCCAGGCATGTCCGTGTGTGTCGTTGACATGCAGGATGGTTAGATGGTTGGTAACTGAAAAGATTGATACACTCAACAAAACAATTAAAGCAAACAAAAACAACTTCTTCATCATAAAAATATTCCCTCCTTATAAGAATTTTCCTGATTAATTATATCATAATCAACAAAACTTAAATCATTAAGGGGGTGAAAGGGAAATGAGATCCCCTTTTTTTTATATGGTTAATGAAAATTTATTGTTTCATGTTATAATACGTTATGTAACCCATTCAGTTTCATTCTTTGACTTATTCATCCTTAATAAATGAATGGAATCAGTCATTTAGGTGATAAAGATGAAAAATATGTTAATCGTTCAATCGGCCCCATCGGCAAACGGAACTGACTTCTTATT
>Ga0102934_1003814_pt1 | contig 10179 bp, 12 predicted proteins | sample SalPonR2_A_D1_MG_FD_78175 | JGI IMG/M metagenome (GOLD analysis project Ga0102934, IMG submission 78175) | Salt pond soil microbial communities from South San Francisco under conditions of wetland restoration - Salt Pond MetaG R2_A_D1_MG | ecosystem: Environmental > Aquatic > Marine > Intertidal...
CATAGAGCTAAACAAAAACGTCGGTAAATGCAGAACCACCTGAACTCCAATTCGGTAATCTTGCATTATCGCTCAACTCATAATAAGCTACAAACAGATTACTTACCTGAGGAGCCACGATGAATCTAACAGATCTATTGGCTTTTTCTGTATATGGCATCTGTTTCGTACTTTACCATATAATTTACCTCTTTATCACCAAGAGAAAGCCTGCCCTGACCAAAAAAGGTAGGATCAATCAAGCTACCGCCTCGTGGTTGAATGGTATTTTAACGGAAGACCAATATCTTTTGGCCGTTCACCAGATAAGAAACATGATTATCAGCATTACCTTTCTGGCCTCAACGGGTGTTATCTTAATAGGATTCCTCATCACCTATGGTTTAACCGAAACACCCGGTTTCAATCCTCTACCCCTAACCAACACTACTAATTATGCTGATTGGTTAGCTTTCTTTACCCTCAGTTACTCATTGTTAAACTTGCTTTTGGCCTTACGACACTTTAACAACCTAACTATTTTGATAAGAAGCTCCGAAGAACAACTCGAACAAATTGAAGGCAAGCCGGCTTTAGCTTACCTCGAGAAGCTGTTTATTGCGGGAAGCCAGAGATATATGGTAGGAAGACGGGGTTTCCTGTATGCAATTGCAACCCTTTTCTGGTATGTAAATATTTGGATCTTTATCGGATTAGTGCTCGCCCTAACTTTCACTTTAGCCTATCAGCATGACTTTTAACTGTTTTTATACCTTCCCAAAAATTGCAAATTTTCAAAAAAGAGAGTATATTTATACTGGAGGATAAGAACTCTACGCTATCATCCAGTTATAGATAGTCAAGAACCCCGCACCAAGGGACGGTGCTGGAGGGCTTCCTCGGCAAGTTTTGGTGATCGGTACAAATTCGTGTTGAAGGCGGACAACCGAAAGATTACTGGAACATTGCCTAAGTCGCTAGAATAAAATCTACGGTCCTAATTCCACTCTTATTTCTTTTTTCATGGTCAAAATAGGTGTCCACCAATGGGACATCTATTTTGACCTCGTATCAGGATAACCAGTCTAAAACTGCAAACACCGTATATTGACAGGTTTTACAGCCACGTATGCCCTCGATCCCCGACACAGACTCCCGTAACTCGCTACGAGAATTACTGACCGATCAATAATTTGAACCCGATTTGTAGAGTGTGATACAGTTTAATTAGGATTGAAGGTTATTCCGCTACAGCAAGGTGGAGAACTTCTTTCACAAAGTTGCTTGTCGAGTTGGTCACGGAGGATACACGAACAAAGTCGAAATAATGACCTTCCTTGTTGTAATTCTCGACCAGCAGCCGGTCATTAATCGTATCCCCGACGTAAACCCCAGCTTCTCCGCCTACCAGCTCAACCAATGACTGAGGATTAGGTTTCAAAGGTGCATCGTCACGGGTAATGACATTATTGAGTCGAAAACTGAGGATTCTCTCGGCTAATTGTGCTTCGCGTTTACTTCTACCTGTAATAAACCCTATCTGAAAAAAATCCCCAAGACACTTCAGCAAAGCAACGTCGATCAAAGGTGATTCACGCTGCCATAAACCCTTATGGTGTACTGACTCGTGTGGGCCACACCCCAGATATAATTGGTCGAACTTTTCCACTAACTCTCTAGTATTAATTGGGCTATCAAACCGTTTCCTGATCGATGCAATTCCATTTCCTGCAGGGAACTTGTTTACGTATTTAACGGGGTCGTCGTCAAATCCTGCCAGAATCAAGCCCTCCGTGACCCGGTAATCGTCTCCAAACATTCCCTTTCGCCTAAAATCGCAAATAAGTTCTAAGGTCACATCGTAACCAATATCTAATCTCCGAAGGAAAATTTGTGTGGTTTTCAGAACGGCCAGATCGTAACTACTACTGACGTCAATAAGGACCCCATCAATATCAAACACTATCCACTCCCAGTCATCGACATTTTTAGCTATTTTCATCTGCAATATATCCCTGTATATACTTAAGAAACTCGTCGTTTTGCTCCCTACGTCCAATCGTCACCCTTACTTTATCAGTTAACTCCGACTCAAAAGTCCTGACAGCTATGCCCCTATCAGCTAGATACTCCCCAGCATCTAAATCCAGCAGCAGGAAATTGGCCTCACTTGGATAACAATGATCTCCAAGCCTACCAAAAATTCTTTGCCTTTCCTTAATGATCCTTCTTACCCTATCTTCAACCAGGTCATGCTGCCTGAGCATTACTTCCGCCGTGATCATGGACAGAGAATTAAGATTATACGGAGATTTTATTCTCAACATGTAGTCAATCATCGCCGCGTTGGATACCGCGTAACCCACTCTAACCCCCGCGATTCCATACGCCTTGGAAAAAGTCCTTAACACGACTAAGTTCTGGTAGCTTTCAACTAAATCGATATTTGTGCTGCCAGAAAACTCCCAGTAAGCTTCGTCCAAAATTAACGGCACATCAGTATCTAGCAGGTCGACGATTTGATCTCTTGGGAATACATTGCCTGTCGGATTATTTGGTGAACAGATAAAGACTATTGTCTTGTCATCGATCTCCTCCTTGATTTTCTCCACGCTAAGCCGAAAAGAATCGTTTAAAGGAACCTTAACCAGGCTCATCTGGTTTAGTTCGGCGTAAAATCGATACATGGAGAAAGTCGGAGGAGTAATAATCGCTCGCGGTGCGGAGAGAGTGTTGAGCACAAGAGGTATCATTTCGTCGGACCCACTTCCGACGACAACGTTTTCCGGACCAACGCCCAAATAATCCGCGAGGCTTTCTCTCAGCGACCGGGCAGCTATCTGAGGATACCTATTAAACTGAACCTTATCCAGTTCCGTTAGAACTTCTTTTTTTATCTCCTTTGGAAGCGGATAAGGTGACTCGTTCTTGTCCATTCGAATATTATTACCCACTGATTTTGACTTGTAGGGAGGAAATGCTTTTACACGCTTCGAAATATTCATTTTCTCCGTCTCCCAAGTTCAGCGATAACTTCGTCCAAGTCTATGCCTTCCTCCCGAAATAGAACCAGTAAATGGTAAATTAAGTCGGAAGCCTCAGCGACAAAATTTGATCTCTCGGGAGCAACTAGTAATTCAATTGCTTCTTCTCCAACCTTTTTTTCTATCTGTGACCGACCTTCACTAAAAAGTCTGGAGGTGTAAGAACCTTTTCTAGGATTGATATGCCTGTCCCGAATCACTTCTTCGAGTTCTTTCAACAGGTTTAAGGAGTAATCTATGCTGCCTTCTGTTACCTTGGGTTTTCCCAATTCGCGGTAGAAACAGCTATGTTCCCCCGTGTGGCATGCAGGACCGGTCTGCTTTACAGTAATTAGCAAGGCGTCGTCGTCGCAATCTATGCTTATCTCCTCTACTTGCTGAACGTTGCCGCTTACCTCACCTTTCTTTCGAATTCTACCCTTACTACGAGAATAGTAATGGGCATATCCTTCTGTTATGGTAAGCTCTAATGCCTGCCTGTCCATGTAAGCCAGTGTAAGCACCTCACCATCGACTTCCTGGACTACCACGGGTACCAAACCGCGGTCGTTCCAGGAGACTTCTTCCAACAATTTAACTTTCCCGTCTGACATTGATCCCCCTATTTGACAAATATCTTTTAACATCGTTAACACTATACTCACCATAGTGAAATATCGACGCAGCTAGCGCCGCACTCGCACCTGCGTGATAAGCATCCAAAAAGTGACCTGGACAACCAGCTCCACCGGAAGCAATTACCGGAATGCTTACCGTGCTGGTAATAGCCGATAGTAAATCAAGGTCAAAACCATCCTTTGTTCCATCGGTATTCATCGAAGTCAATAGGATTTCCCCCGCACCAAGTTTCTCCGTCCGTGTGGCCCATTCCCGCGCTGTCAAGTCACGAGGTTTCCGTCCTCCATGAGTGTAAACCCGCCAGCTACCGTTCTCTCGTTTAGCGTCTATCGCCACCACCAGGTTCGATGTCCCCACCACCTCCGCACCATCTTTGACCAAGTCGGGATTTTCCACGGCGGCGGTATTAGTAAAAACCTTGTCCGCGCCATTTCTCACCAGTTCCCTCATGTCCTGGACTGATTTAACTCCTCCCCCGACAGTAAAAGGGATAAATAACTCCCGTGAAATCAGTTGAACCAGTTCCAAAAAGATCTTTCTCTTTTCGTAAGAAGCTGTGATGTCCAGAAATACTAATTCATCTATTCCCTCCACCTCGTAACGCTTCGCCAGTTCAATCGGATCTCCCGCGTCCCTGATGTTTACGAAGTTAATTCCTTTGACCACCCGTCCTTCCTTTATATCCAGCGCAGCAATTATCCTCTTGGCTAACATCTCTCCTCCTGGATAAACTCCTGAAGATCTTCCAAAGCCAGGTTTCCTTCGTAAAGGGCCTTACCAATTATTACCCCGTCAAATCCTACATCTTCCAGGGCCTCTACATCTTTAACGCTGGCCACACCGCCCGCATAGATCATTTCTTCATCCTCCCAGAAGCGTTCCATCCTTCTAGCGCCGGCCAGCGTCCCGTCCTGGGATATGGCGGTCACCACAAACCGTTTGACGTACCGTCTAGTAAGATCATAGGCCTGCCGGTGACTGATAGATCCACCTTTCTTCCAGCCGTCCGTGGCCAGACCCTCGGAGGAAATATCGAGACTCACGGTAAGACCGGATGATTCATCGACAGCCTGCTCCAAAAACGACTCATCGAGGGCTTTAGTACCGATTATCGGGTTCCTCACCCCCGCAGCCATCACGCCCCGTAAGTTCTCCACCGTTCTTATGCCTCCACCAAGCTGTATTTCCAGATTGGTCTCACCTGCGATTTCCTTTACCTTGTCGAGGTTCACTGGGGACCCTGAAAAGGCACCATCCAGGTCAACTATGTGTATTTTGTCGACGTAGCGAGAGAATTTTCTCGCCACCACCAGCGGGTCGCCGTAGACCTTTTTTGTCTCTCGCTTACCCCTGGTAAGTCGCACTACCTCTCCATCCATTAGATCAATTGCCGGGTATATTTGCATAAGGTCACCTACAGTTTTTTAAAGTTGTCCAAAAGCGTCAATCCGTTTTTACTTGATTTTTCCGGATGAAATTGCACTCCAAACACGTTTTTCTTACATATAACAGTAGGAAATCTCAAGAGCTTTCTATCATGTCTACAACTAGTTTCAGCGGACACCAGTGCAGTTTCTTTCGGTTTTAGATAATATGAATGAACAAAATAGAAGTACGAACCCGAAGGAATGCCGTCGAATAATTTGCAGTCCCGGTTAAAGCTAACCTGATTCCATCCAATGTGAGGAGCCATACCCTCCGGCAACTTAATTACATCTCCAGCAAACACTCCCAGCCCATCACCTGGGCTTTCCCTGCTGCGCTCGTACAATAACTGCATACCCAAACATATCCCCAAAAACGGTCTCCCTTGGGAAATATGATTCAGTATGACTTCTCTTAGTGGCTCGATTCTGTCCACTACCGCTCCAAAGTTTCCAACCCCGGGGAGAACCAACTTGTCAGCCCGTCGGATTGCTTCCGGATCGTTTGATACCTCGCCATCTAGTGCCTTCCTGACGTTGGCAAAATTACCCACGTCCAGATCTACGATAACTATCATCACAGAATTCCTTTTGTACTTCTGAGCTCACCCGCAGATGAAAGTGCCTGACAAAAAGCAGAACCAAGTGCCTTAAAGCCTGCCTCTAAAAGGTGATGGGCATTGGCTCCCTTCAGCTGAAGGAGATGAATTGTAACGCCTAGTTCTCTGACCAAACCGTGCAAAAATTCTTTGTATAGACTTAAATCAAATCCACTTTCATCCTCCTTAGGCCTTAAATCTACCGATAGATAGGAGCGAGAAATATCTACCGACGCCAACACCAACGCATCGTCCATGGGCACGACTCCGGTTCCGAAACGGACGATATTTTTGCCATTTATTCTTGATTTGAGTGCCTTTCCGAGGGTGATGCCCGTATCTTCCCAAAGATGGTGCGGTAAATCCCCGCTTGCCGATATATCGGCTTCTATATCCGCGTAGAACAATAACGTAACCAGCAAGTGATCAAGAACTTTATCACCAGTGTTCACTTCCCCTTTTTCTCCCAGTTGTACTGTCACATCAACTTCGTTCGTCTTTCTTCTCATCGATTCTAACCTCCATTGACTGCCTGTGTTTACTCATTCCTTCGATTTCAGCAAATCTCATACCCAGATCCCTGTTTTTAAAGAAGTCCATTTGACTCGTGTAAGCTAAGCTAATGGGCTTAAGAAAGTCAGCTACAGTTAATACGGAACTAAACCTGGCCGTCCTTCCCGTAGGTAATACGTGATTCACTCCGAGAAAGTAATCAGCTGCCGCAGTTGGAGTATAGCTACCTAGATATACAGCTCCCGCGTTCTGCACCTTGTCCAGTAAGTCAAGAGGATCGGAGGTCATTATCTGCAGATGTTCAGGAGCGATTTCGTTGCTCTTCCTAACACATGTCGCCAGGTCCCCCAATTTTTCGACGCTAATCCCTTCTCGATTACAATAACTACTCAAGTTTCTCGAGGTGGTCAATAACCATGCACTCGAGTGCTCACCGTGCTCCAGTTGAGATTGGAGATCGGCAAGCACCACCTCTGGGTCAGGTGTATCGTCAGCAATTACGCAGATGTTCGATGGGCCGGCTAACCCGTCAATCCCAACTTGTCCAAACACTTGACGCTTTGCTTCGTTTACGTATTTATTCCCCGGTCCAAAGATCTTATCCACCGCTTTAACGCCTGCTCCATAGGTAAGCAACCCAATTGCCTGAACTCCGCCAACCTTATATACTTCATCGATCCCCAGGTAATCGGCGATAAAAAGGGTATAAGGATCGATTTTTTCATTACTTGGTGGCGTAGTAAGCACTATCTCGCCAACTCCAGCAATTAACGCAGGCACCGCAGTCATAATCAAGCTAGAAGGCAACGGTTTTCCACCTGGAACGTACAGGCCAACTCGCTTTATTGGACGGTAAACAAGCCCGTACAACGATCCATCGCGCTGCACCAAATTACTGGTCATCACTTGATCCTGATGATGTCGCTTAATCCTCTCGATCACGTGAGTGATTGTTATTCGATCTTCTCTGGGTATCTCTTCCCCCGCTTTCCACTCTTCTTTCTCTAAAGCTAAGCTTCCGTCGTATCCATCAAACTTCTTCCCGTATTTCTTCACTGCTTGTTGTCCATTTCTCCGAATATCTTCCAGTATACCTGCAACGTATTCACTTAGATTCACGCTTGATGACACCCCGAATGTCGAAGATCAACTCGTTTACCTGATCAAATTTCGTCTTCTGGGAAATTCTATTGACCAAAAGAAGCGCGGTACTGTGTGCTATCGTTTTCACTTCCTTCAGCCCGTTAACTTTGAGGGTGTTTCCGGTATTTACTATATCGACTATGGCGTCCGCTATCCCTGCTCTGGGGGCAAGCTCAGTTGCTCCATTAACCTTGATCACTTCAACCGGAACGTCGATGCTCTTAAAGAAATTTCTCGTAAGGTTGGGGTACTCCGTCGCTATTCTGTAACCATCCATTTGTTCCACAGGCACCATATCGTCCTTCAAGGTAGCAACGCTCAATCTACATCGACCAAACGGCAAAGACGTAGGAATGAATAGATCATGAGAGTTTTCAAGCACAACGTCTTTTCCCGTTATGCCTATATCGACGCCGGTTTCTACGTACACGGGAACGTCAGCTGGCTTTGCCAGTAACACTTCCACTTCGCCATTCCTATAAATCAGTTCACGGTCATCGGGGGGTCGTAAACCAGGTATAGATTTCCGTAACAGCCGAATCGAGTCCGAGAGCATACGCCCCCGGGGTAATACTATTTGCATGGATTCACCTCCACGTAATCACCCTCAGCTACCAACTTTCGGGCCGTTAAAAAACTTTCGTGCAGGTCACCCTCGACTAATTTCCTTGCGACTCCGTCCGTGTCCAAGGAAACGGCCAACAGGTTCTCTACATTAAACGCGAACCCACAGGAAGTCCGGTCCTTATACATGTACTCACCACCACCACCAATGGGCTCTCCAACCTGAGGCGAGTAAATCTCGAAGGTTATATCGTAGTAATAGGGCCTGTGCCTGACTGTCCCAAAATCTGCGAAAAACCTACTGTCACCTACTGCAGACAAAATTTCACTCAACCTTTCGTCGTCAGGGTTTTGACCACGGTAATTAAACAGCTCCCAAACTTCCTCCTTTTTCTTCTCTGGAAGTTCCAGTTCATCTATCAATTCAAAATTCCGATGATAAAGCGCTTCGAATATTTGATCCTCCTTATCGGGTGCCTGCGAGGTTACCTGTCTCCATATTCTCCTACTCCCGATGTCTACGTAGAAATCATACACTCCTAGTTTTTCGAGTGCGGTGATTATTGAGGTCAGGACCTCCACTATCATCCAAGTTTGTTCTCCACCAATGTATTCAACCCCAAATTGCCAGCTACCTTTTACTCCTCCATCCAAGACTTCCGAGAAGTAGAAGAATTTGTGCGTTTCCACGTGTTTTAGTTGTGTCAAGATTTGTGACGTAATATCAGGTTTAATTAAGTAAAACTCATCGTTTCCAGCAAATTTAGTTCCCTTATCCAGTTTCCCTTTGTACTCCGCTATCGCGGGCAAGAACACCTCACGATAATTCCAGAGCTCGTAGTTTTTCCGAAGCGCGCTCACAACTTTCGCAAGCTCCCGAGATTTAGCCATTGCCTCGTAGGTCATATACAACCTCCAAGCACGTCAATTTAAGCTTGAGAAAAGCCTAGTTTATCCAAACAATCTGTTGATTTAGCAAAAAAAGGAAAGTCTGATGAGAGGTTATTTACACTTTAGGAGATGCAGGATACATCCCCATGATGATGGCTGTAAACTACATGATAGCTTGCTGTTAAAAGTGTAACTAATTTAAACATATTGCATTTATCATATCCAAGAAGAAGAGTTAAGTCAAGTGGACCGACTATTGGATTTTTATTGGTGGTCTCAATACCATTTATTAAATTACCATGAAAACGAAAAATATCGCGGTATCTTTCCAGGGTGAAAAGGGAGCTTTTAGCGAGCAGGCCATTTACAAATTTTTTGATTCCCCAAAGGAAGAAATAAGGGCAATACCATCCAGCACTCTTGCAGAGGTACTACACTTCGTAGAAATGGGGAGTAGTGAGTTCGGAATAATCCCTGTAGAAAACTCGATCGGCGGATACGTAGATAGATCTTATGAACTGATAGCTAACAGCGAGACGAGGGTCATTGGGGAAGTCTACCTTCAAGTTCGACATAATTTGTTAGGAATAGAGGATACATCAGTGGACCGGATTGAGACAGTATATTCCCATCCTCAGGCACTAAAACAGTGCAGAAAGTTCCTGGAAAAGCTCGAGGTCTCTACAAGGGCAACCTACGATACGGCTGGATCGGCAAAAATGATTAGCCGGCGTCAAAGGTCAACTGAAGCCGCTATCGCCAGTGAGCTGGCTGCAAATCAGTACGCTCTAGAGATACTAAAAAAAGATATACACACTTCTGACAGAAACAACACCAGATTTCTCGTAGTTACTTCGACCGATGAAACTAGAAGGAAAAGAGATGTTCAATACAAAACCACGATCACGTTCGAACTCGGCGATCAATCCGGTGCCTTGTACCACTGCCTGGCCCCGTTTGCTGAGAGGAACATCAACTTGACAATGATCAAATCCAGACCGACCGAATCAGCAAAATGGGAGTATCACTTTGATCTAGACCTAGAAGGGCACAAGAACGACAACTCCGTACAAGAAAGCATTCAGATAATAAATAGTTTCCTGCCAAAACCAATCAGGATACTTGGATCCTATCCCATGGGTGTAAAAGTGTGAGAAATGGTGAGGGAGGATCACCGCGCCCGGTATGGGCCCTTTCGGCCCTAGAAAGCGCCACCTATCGAGGATGATAACAAATTGTCAATGGATCAAGATTGTTGTCAGACGATAGCCGATGGTTTCGCTTACAACGTCCTTTTTTCTCTTTTCCAGCAGGGCGAGCTCCCATGCTCGGCCGGGGGTTTTAGCCCCGGTGTGGAGCAGGTTAGAGTTGTTGTTCAATTCCCTTCGGTCCCGATACACGTGG
>Ga0102934_1003816_pt1 | contig 10174 bp, 9 predicted proteins | sample SalPonR2_A_D1_MG_FD_78175 | JGI IMG/M metagenome (GOLD analysis project Ga0102934, IMG submission 78175) | Salt pond soil microbial communities from South San Francisco under conditions of wetland restoration - Salt Pond MetaG R2_A_D1_MG | ecosystem: Environmental > Aquatic > Marine > Intertidal...
CCGGCTACCTTAATCGCAGAAGCTGAATCGCCGCCGCCGATAATAGTTGTTGCACCGGACCTTGTTGCATCGGCCAGTGCCTGAGCTACGGTGAATGTACCCTCGGCAAAATTCTCCATCTCAAAAACTCCCATCGGCCCGTTCCAGACTACAGTCTGAGCCGCTTTGATTTTGTTGCCAAACGCAAGACAAGCCTGCGGACCAATATCGAGTCCCATCCATCCCGGCTCAATTTCGTCTGAGTCGACAACTTTATGTTCCGCATCATTCTTAAACTCTTTCGCTACAACTGAATCAACCGGCAGCATAAAATTGACCCCGGCTTCCTCAGCTTTTTTCATCAGTTCGCCGGCCAATTCAATTTTATCTTCTTCTACCAGAGAGTCTCCTATTTCCCATCCTTTCGCTTTCAAGAAAGTATACGTCATACCGCCACCGATAATAATGGAGTCTACCTTGGTAAGCAGATTTTCAATCACACCGATTTTGTCAGATACCTTTGCTCCTCCCAGAATCGCTACAAAAGGACGTTCCGGATTGTTGACACTCTCCTCTAAATACTTGATCTCTTTTTCCAGCAAGAATCCCGAAACAGAGGGCTGCAAAAATTCAGTCACTCCGGCTACGGATGCATGTGCGCGGTGACTGCTTCCAAACGCATCATTTGCAAAAAGGTCGGCATGTTTAGCGAGTTGCTTAGCAAATTCAGGATTGTTTTTCTTCTCCTCGGGATGAAACCGAACGTTTTCGAGCAGCACAATTTCACCTTCACCTGCTGATTCAATTACGTTGTCTGCTAACTCTCCGATGCAATCTTCTGCAAAGTGAACCGGTACATCCACCAGGCTCTTCAGGTGATCGGCAACAGGTTTTAGGCTGAATTCGGGATCTGGTTCACCGGCAGGCCGCCCAAGGTGGCTGGTTAAAATTAACCTTGCTCCGTGTTCCACCACATAATTGATAGAATCCAAAGCCTGAACAATTCTGTTGTCGTCCGAGATTTTACCTCCCTTTATGGGCACATTGAAATCGACCCGCATTAACACGGTTTTGCCCTTCAGTTCTACATCTTTTAATGTCAGTTTAGCCATTGTTTTTATCTGTTTTTAGATTGTACATGGAAAATTTTGATATTGATCGCCGATTCTATGTTCTTTGCTAATCATTACCGATTCAAATCAGTTGCTGTATTTATCAATACAACTGAGAACAGTTTATTTTCTTTTCTCTACAATTGATCAACGATCAACTATTAAAATACAGGGAATACAAGTCTAATCGAAACATGTTGAGATGAAATTTTATACCATTTTGTCAACAATACTGCTCATCCCTCTGCTATCGGTTGAGGCTCAGACACATTCGGGATTCAGTTTCGATCTCTCTGGAAGTTTTTCACCTGAACTACGGTTTTACGACGATAATTTTGGAAATAGCAGTGCCATACATTTCCGGGGATCCTACTTCGATCGAGACTATACACGCATGGAATATAGCCTTCAATATGCAAGAGGATTTGATTCAGCCGTTTCCTACGTTGCTGGGCTTTCGGCATCCGCTGTTTTTCAGGTGACCGATAAGATTCGAATTAAACCCGGTTTAGGTATTCAAGAGTTTAAAATGGCAGATCGATCTTGCCGAACAACCTGGCGCACCATTTTGGACTCTATTTTTGATCTGGACGATCAGTGCAGCGATGACGTCCACGCATCATTCATAGGATTCACAAACCTGGAGTATCAGCTGGCTGAACCCTTTTCATTCTTTCTTCAGATGTCTTACAGAACGATTCTGAGCAGTGTTAACAAAGAGACAGGAACGGAACTTATAACAGGGCCAAATGGCGAATCCATTGAAAGTACAAACTATGCGACGAATCACTCGTTCTACGGCAGCGGGTTCGGTTTTAGTGCGGGTCTCAGAATCTATTTATGGAAGTGAGCAGTTTAGGTTACAGATCCAGGTAGTTTAGCAGATCATCAAATTTATCAAATTCAAAATCGGGTGAAACCTCAGTATTCCCGTTTCGGCTCTCTTCTTTATTGATCAGCGCGGTAAACCATGCCGTTTTCCAGCCGGCTTTATTACCGCCAACAATGTCTGAGGAGAACGAATCGCCTACATAGAGAATCTCTTCCCGCGGAACTCCCGCTTTTTCAGTTGCCACATCAAATACAATTGGATGGGGCTTCAGCTTTCCGATTTCTTCCGTAAGCAGCAGCGGGCTGCAGTAATCCTTGATGTTTAACTTTTCAAATTTCAGCTCCTGAGTCTCTTTGAATCCGTTTGTGATAATACGGGATCTAACTTTGGAGCTCACCAGTTTTAGTACGGACTGAGCGCCATCAACCCAGGTCCAGTATTCTCTGTAACTGTTCATGTAAAATTTACCGATCTCTTCACTCCTGGAGGTGTTCAACTCAAACTTTTCCATTGTATTCCGAAAACGGGCGCTCTGAAGTTCATATCGATCAATCTCGTCTCGCTGATAACTCTCCCACAATAGGTGGTTTACCATTTGATACTGCTCCAGCCATTCATCGATGGGGACCTGCTGAAGTTCCGGATACTGATTGTATGTAGAGTGCTGGGCTTTTCCCTCAGCTGAAATATGGTCCAGTAAGGTATTATCGAGATCGAAATAAACGAAAGATGGTTTCATGTACACTAATCTGTATGCTATTTCTGCCTGATTAAATTGAACCTTAAGGTACGGTCTTTATTAACAAATCAGACATTCTTTTAATTAACATGAATCAAACCCGAATCAGTTTCGTATATTCGCTTTTAATCATTTAAACTGAAATTAAATACCTGAAATCAATGAATATCAAGACCTGGCTTGGAATTGGGGTTATCGCTTTTATCGTAATTTACGCTGTGGGTTTGAACAACTCGCTGATAGAAAAAGAAGAGGAAGTCAATCAATCGTGGGCGCAGGTTGAGAATCAATATCAGCGCCGGGCTGATCTGATTCCGAACCTCGTGAGTACCGTGCGTGGAGCTGCTAATTTTGAACAGGAAACTATTACTCAGGTAATTGAGGCCAGAAGCCGGGCAACCTCCATCAACTTGGAAGCAGGTGATTTGAACAACCCACAGGCTTTGCAGCAGTTTGATCAGGCTCAGCAGCAATTGAGCGGTGCTCTATCCAGACTGCTTGTTACCGTAGAGCGATATCCCGAATTGACAGCAACTCAAAATTTCCGCGACCTTCAAACACAACTTGAGGGAACTGAAAATCGCATCTCTACAGAACGAATGCGCTTCAACAGGGCGGCACAGGAATACAACACATCCATCCGCCGATTTCCGGCCAACATGATCGCAGGAATTTTTGGTCATGACCAAAAAGCCTATTTTGAAGCCGCTGCCGGTGCTGATCAAGCTCCTGAAGTTTCATTTGATTAATCCTTTATACTATGCCAGCCAGAGAATTTTTATCCGAAGAAGATGAGAAACTTATAGTCGATGCCATTGAACGTGCCGAACAAGATACAACCGGCGAAATACGGGTTCATATCGAATTTAAGTGTAAAAAAGATCCTTTAGAACGAGCAAAGGTACTCTTCCACGAACTGGAGATGGATCAAACAGAAGCCAGGAACGGGGTGATTCTTTACATTGCAACAGAGGATAAGAAAGTTGCCATTTTTGGCGACGAGGGGCTCAGTAAAAAAGTTGATGATCATTTTTGGCAGGATGAAATTGACAGCCTGATTTCTGAATTCAAAAAAGGGAATTTTGAATCAGGAATTGAGCGGGTTGTCGGGGATATTGGGGAAAAGCTTAAAATTAACTTCCCAAGTGATGGAAGTGACCCCGATGAACTGGGCAATGAGATAAGTTTTAAGAATAATAGAGAAATTCAAAATGATGACTAACCGACATCTGACTGCAACTGCAACAATCACTATTCTATTTCTGAGCCTGTTTTTTGTGACCGGCCTGAGTGAAGGTTTAGCTCAAAACTTTCCTCAGTCACCTGCCGGGCATGTCAATGATTATGCCGACGTTCTGAATTCAAGTCAGGAGCAACAGCTCGAGCAAAAATTACGAGCCTATCGCGACAGTACATCCAACGTAATTGCTGTTGCCATTTTGAATGACCTGCAGGGTGTTTCCCGTGAGGAAGCCGCCAATACCATTTTCAACTCCTGGCGGATGTGGGAAGGTGAACGACAAAACGGTGTTTTGATATTGGTTGCAGTAGACGACCGCCAGATGCAGATTGAGGTTGGGTACGGGCTGGAAGGTGCTGTTACCGATCTCATGGCCGGGCGAATCGTAGACCAAATTCTCAGGCCAAATTTTAGAAGAAACGATTTTTACAGCGGACTCGATGAAGCCAGCACATCCATTATGCGACTTGCCGCCGGTGAATATGACGCGGTTCCTCAACAAAGTGAGGATGAACCCGCAATCATTGTATTTATAGTCATTTTGCTGATCCTCATTTCCGTGATTTACATTTTGGTTAAAGCGAGCGGCGGCGGAGGCGGACGTGGCCGAAAGCGTCACACTCTTGGTTCAGGCGGTGTTGTTGTCTGGGGCGGCGGATTTGGAGGCGGTGGCCGTTCATCCGGTGGATTTGGCGGAGGCGGTGGAAGTTTTGGAGGTTTCGGCGGCGGTGGTGGATTCGGTTCAGGTGGCGGTGGCGCCGGCGGGGGGTGGTGATCTAAATTATACCAGAGAAAGATTATTCAAACTTTGTCTGGATGAATTGAGGTAGAAATTATTACTGTAAAAGCATGTTGCAGAATTTACTAGTAGGTTTAAAAAGCTCTAAACCATTGCAGGAATGGTACTGGGACAGGGAGTAATTCACCTTCAGCAGCAACGCCCGCAAAACCAAATTGGAAGGCTTTACCTGGACCGGAATGGAGCCTGACTGATGGGATGATTAGAGCTCCAAGAACTTCATTATCCAACTCTGCAAAGATGAAAGAATCTAAGACGAGACTTACTCTGTTGCTGATGCGAGTGGTACCGGCTACAGAAAAGAATGTTGCCTGATCTGAATCAGTTTCATCATCATAGTAAAATCCATGTCCTACAGACAGTGATAGATTTCTTTCGTATTGGCCGAATGTAACGGTTCCAAATGGAACTGCAAGCCCGAATTCCGGTGCTGCCCACGAACCCGTTCCAAGCATGGCTCCAACTGAAAAACCAATATTTTTATCTTTTACAAAACTGTATTTAGCCGAGCCAAAAATAGGAACACCTACCCATGTGGTTGTAATACCCATACTAATGTTATCACTTATACCAAACTGAACGTCAGGTCCATATAAATTCCATATTATGAAATTATTCCCTTTCCTTAGGGGATACGCACTCGAAGAAAGATAATACCGTGAGGCAAATTTACTTTCTTCTATAATTTGACCATTTCGATCCACTTCATTTTCATTCAGTTCCCTGATTTCTTTAATTTCATGCTTTGGAATAGCAATCTCTCCAAGATTTTCAGTCTTTATTATAACCTCCTGTGCATTTTCAGAAATTATATTACCGATATATCTTGCTCCATCATTTTTGACCACAAGGTAAGTTTTATCAGGGGCATAGTTAGTCTGAGCATAGAGTTGAGTGGTGAATAAAGTGACAGAAATCAGAATGAGTAGCGTAGTAAAACGAACCGAATGCTTCATATTTAATAGTGGTTTAATATTGAACCTCTTAAATCCATTACATAAGAAATAGCCAATTAACGGAGGCCAAATTTCTTAAATTAAAACAGAATAACAAATACAAAATTTTACTGTTCAATTTTTTTAATCCTTGTTTTGGTGGATTTTCTAAGAGAGTTCGAGGGTGCGCAGGTTCAAATCCTGTCGTCGCGAATCATGAAGCCCATCGATATTTGCATTGGGCTTTTTATTGCATTCGAAAAGACTGCAGGTTCCGGTTTAGTTGCAAAAATTAATAGCGAACCAGCCTACTCTGATGTGCTATTCAACTCCGTGATTGTAAGCTTTCCACTGATATACTCTCCGCTCGCGTAGCTTCCTATCCAGATATCGTATTGCCCTTCGGAGTAACCCTGCAGATCAACCATCGGGTTGAGGGTGTCTGAAGACGCGTCATCATTGCAGATCCATCCGCCGCTGGGTGTGTTAACAATCAGTACCGTGTCATTGCCGGGTTGGTTCGGTTCAAAAAAGATTCGGAGATCGCTTGTACTGCCCGTCCACTCTAGCCTCATGTCGGGGGCTGAGGATGCATATCCCGTACAACCTGTTCCCAGATTTTCTGCAGACACATCTACCGATCCACCGGATGTCATATCCGTCACATTCGGATCGGGCGTGAATCCTGCAGAAAGTGCAATATTGCCGTACATCGGATCTTGACTGTAGTCAAGTGCAGTGGCGGAACCGGAATCACTCTCTTCCTGAGCAGCGGGAGTAATGTCTCTCTCGGACATGTAAAGCACTCCTTCAATGTAATCGTCCTCGGAGTAGCTGCCTATCCAGATGTCATAGCGTCCTTCCTGCGGATTCTCGACTTTTACCATAGGATCAAGGCTGCTACTTTCTGAGTCGTCGTTGCATGACCAGCTGCCATCTGGCCGGTTAACAATCAGTGAAGTGTCATCACCGTCATTTTCCGCAACGAAATAGAATCTTAGCATGGATGAGGTTCCTGACCATTCCAGGCTGTAATCGGGACCCTGTGCGGCATATCCTACACATCGGCTACTCAGGTAGGAGGCGTCAACAGCTCCGCCGGATATAACGGTGACCCGATGAGGATCAGGTGTAAAACCGGCTGAAAGACTTACGGATCCGTATGCGGGGTCTACCGAAAAATCTAGCTGGTCAGAGGCTGTGGAAGGGCTGTTGTCCACAAAGGTTTCTGCCATTCTGTTCTCCCACCGGTTCGTCAGAAGATTGCCGTCCACAATTTCCTTTACAATATGCATCGACAGAAGACTGCCAAGTCTGCCTCCGGTTCGGTTCTCGGAACGGACATAGGTTGGTATGCCAATAATATTGCCGTTCATGTCGGTTGCCACGCCTCCGCTGTTACCTGGCGACATCTCCGCATTGGTGCGGTACCACACCGGAATTCGGGTTTCAGTAAAGGTATCATATGCTACAGAAGAGACAATACCGGTGGTAAAAACCAGTTCATCGTCACCGATTCCGGGATAGCCAAAAATGGCTATTTGATCTCCACGGCCAGGGATCCTCCTCAAACCCGCTTTTTGAAGCGTCGGAGTCAATCCGGATTCTGAGTAATTGGCTATGTACTGGTGAGGGTTGATGACGGGATTTCCGTCCATGTCGCCCGTAATTCGAAGAACCGCAAAATCGTACTCCTCCGAGAACCCGAGCAGTTCTGCCCGGAATAGCGGCTCCACCGGGCGGGTGGGATCCGTGATGCCGTAAATATCAAATTCATAATGCTCCTCAACCACATGCCGGTTGGTGTAGATTAGATTGGAACCTTCCACCAGGCTTCCGGATCCAGTGCCGTCGGGCGTATGAACCTGAACCACCGCCATGGAGATGCGGTCAATAAGTGTGCGATCCATCACGGACTGGGCAGTCAGGCGGACATTGATTGCGAGGATGATCAGGATGGTTAAACTTGAAGCAGCAATGAAACATTTTCGGTTGCTGTGTATTGGAAAGTAAAATAGTTCAGATGTCATACTGAATGGTGTAATAGGTTAGATTGTCTGTCTGCTGATAAAAATATTCCCGACCCCCCTAAGGAATTGATTAGCCTGATATTCGTTACATAATCTGTTAATTACAAATAGAAAACGTTCATATTAGCCTCATAAACAAGCCAGAAAAACGAGATTGCAAGAGCATGCCTTTATTCAATATTGTAACTGAGATCAAGGAGCAGGAACTAGATAATGCTGTAAACACCATGTTTACGGAAGTTGGGACCAGGCACGATTACCACAGGCTACACTCCGAAGTTCAGTTTCGCAGGAAAAGAATCTTGTCCACCTTGTGGCCGCAGGAAGCAAGAAACTTCAGGCTTTGAAGGACATTCTTGGTGAAGCGTTTTATCAAACCCTGAAGAGTGGTGCAGATATATAGTTTGAAAACTTTATGCATACCGTATCTACCTTTAAAGCTTGCTTCAGTAGCTTTTTCTAAAAATTCAATTCATTTGCAAAATAGGAAGAGTCAGTGACACCTCATGGCACCCTGTCCTTAATAATTTACTCTTTAAGAGATATTATTACTTAGAGTTCAACATTTAAAAACAACCTATCCTGATAACACAAGCCCAATATTTTTTTGTCTGATCAATTTTCGCATATTCAGGCATTCATACTTCTTCAACAAAACCCGTACGCATGAAGAGATTACTATCCTTTATATGTTTAGCTATTCTGTTTTTCGGCTGCACTGCAGAACAGAATGAATCCCTAGAAATTGAAACCGATTATCCGGAGCCTGAATATTCACTATCATCGGATCAAACCCACAACCGCTGGAGCCGTTTAATTGAACCGGTTCTGACTGTACCTTCCGGATCTGTCATTGAAGTCTACACGGAGGAGGCTTCAGACGGTCAGCTTACTTCAGAATCGACCGTAGAGGACCTGGGAGAACTTGACTTTGACCCGATTCACCCGCTTACCGGACCCGTTTATGTGGAAGGCGCCGAGCCGGGAGATGTACTGAAGGTAACGCTTCATAAAATTGAACTGGGGGATTGGGGCTGGACGGCTGTAATCCCCGGATTTGGCTTCCTTGCCGATGAATTTGATCAACCCTGGCTTAAAACGTTCTCTTTTGAGAACGGTGGAACACACGCTAAATTTTCAGACGACATTCGTATTCCTCTCAATCCCTTCCCCGGCGTGATGGGTGTTGCACCCGACACCGACGAAATGCTATCTACGATTCCTCCGCGATACAACGGGGGAAATATGGACGACCCGCATATGGTAGAGGGAACCACCATCTATTTCCCGGTCTTTGTGGAGGGCGCACTCTTTTCAATCGGCGATGCGCATGCCGCACAAGGAATGGGTGAGGTTTGCGGAACCGCTATAGAAGCACCTATGAGAATAGTCTATGAAGTAGAAGTTCTAAAAGGTGGCCGATCGATTGACGAGCCTGAATATGAATCGGATGATTATTATGCCGTAACAGCATTTGGAGTAACCATTGATGAAGCAGCCGAAAAAGCTACCCGTTATATGATCGACTACCTGGAAGAAGTGCACGGTATGGATCGTTATGATGCCTACGCACTGGCCTCTTTGGCCGGTGATCTGAAAATTGCAGAAGTGGTAGATGTCCCGCACATGCTCGTTACGATGCATATGCCAAAGGAAGTGATTGGGATGGAGTGATGAAAACTTAAAACACAAAACCCTCCAAGAGTTTCGAACTCTTGGAGGGTTAGCCAAACTTGTTTAACAGAATGACCTCCAATGTTTCCAAAACCTTGGAGGCCTTACTTTTCAATTCACCCCAGCGCCTGCTCCAGATCAGCAATGATATCCTCTGCTGATTCAATACCAATCGATAGCCGCACCAGCCCATCGGTAATTCCCGCCTCTTCACGTATTTTCGGATCCACAACAGAGTGAGTCATTGAAGCGGGGTGCTGAATAAGGGAATCTACTGTTCCCAGGCTAACTGCCAGTGTACACAATTTCACTTTGTTCATCAGTTCAACCCCGGCGTCGAGGCCATCCTTCAGTTCAAAAGCGATCATTCCGCCGTGCCCATTTATCATCAGCTTGTTGATAATCTCCTTGTCCGGGTGATTTTCTAACCCCGCGTGCCAAATTCTGCTGATCTTGGGGTGATGGCTCAGAAAATCAGCCACTTCTTGTCCGTTCAAATTATGCTGCTTCATTCTCAAAGGAAATGTCTTTAGGCCCATCAATGTCAGCCAGGCATCAAACGGACCGGAAATACCGCCAAAATTCTTCCGGTAGATATGCATATCCGTTTCTGCAAAGAAACCTTCTTTGGCTACCAAAGCCCCGCCGACAACCGTACCGTGTCCGTTTAGATATTTAGTTGTGGAGTGAGCCACCAAATCTACACCCCAATTCAGCGGACGCATATGATAAGGTGTTGCAAATGTGTTATCCACCATCACCAAAGCGCCATTCTGATGTGCAATCTGAGTAATCACTTCCAGGTCACATACCCGCATGGTAGGATTGGCAATA
>Ga0102934_1003819_pt1 | contig 10164 bp, 7 predicted proteins | sample SalPonR2_A_D1_MG_FD_78175 | JGI IMG/M metagenome (GOLD analysis project Ga0102934, IMG submission 78175) | Salt pond soil microbial communities from South San Francisco under conditions of wetland restoration - Salt Pond MetaG R2_A_D1_MG | ecosystem: Environmental > Aquatic > Marine > Intertidal...
ACCACACTGGCAGGGATGCGCAGCTCCACCGTACCCGTGAGCCGCTCCAGGATTTCCCGCGCCTCCAGCGGCGGGCCGGTATCGCCGCCGGCGGCCAGGGCGAGGTAGCTCGTGAGCCGCACCTCGCCGTCCGGCAGCGCGATGCCGAGCTTGCGCAGATCGAGCACCGGTCCCTCCGCGACCAGCCGGGCGAGGTCTGCCTCCATGAGCCGGTACGCCTGTGCCGGCGGGATGCCGGAACCGTCCCCTTCGAGTATCTGGATAGTCTCCGAAAGCGCTGCCAGGCTGGGCTCGTGAAGATTCTGCGCCGCCAGCTCCAGCGTGAGGGAGACCGGCCCGGGCCCGCCGCCCTCGATGCGGCCCACCTGCAGTTCGGTGGTGCCGGAGAGGAGCTCGCCCTGCAGCTCGCCGTCGGAGGTCAGTCGGATGTCCTGCATCGTGACGCCAGCGTCGTCTTCGGTGACGGAAATCGTGCCGATGGTCACGGCGGTCGGGCCCACGGGGAGGCCGTTTGTGCTGTAGCGCTGGACGCTGTCGCCCTCGATGTCGACGATGCGCACCCGCGCGGTCGCCCCGTCCGGTCCGTCCCGGGCCACGAGCTCGAAGCCGCCGATGCGCCCGCGGGTGTGGATACGGCGTCCGTCTGCGCTGATGTCGGCATCGAGGCTCGCCGCCTCCCAGCTGATGCGCCCGTCGGCTTCCGGCAGTTCCCGGGAGCCGGCCTGCAGGCGGAACTCCGCATGAGTGCTGCCGTCCAGCGCCATGCGGGTCACGAGGCGGCCGGGCAGCGGCACCGCATCCCGTTCGCTGCCGGGGTCCAGGCTGAACGTGGACACCGCCCGGGAGAGCCCCGGCCGGAGCGGCGCGTCGGCGCCGCGGGGCAGCGGCCCGTGCTCGATGCGTGTGTCGATCACGATGGCCGGCTCGTCGGCGAACACCTCGCCGCCGGCGAGTTCGCGCAAGGCCTCGGTGGTCCGGGGGTCGGTGACGACGATGCGGTGGCGGCTGTCGCTGGAGAACCAGCGGCGGCGGTATTCCTCGGTAACGATAGCCATGCCGGGCCGGCTGTCCGCGCCCGCATCCAGCCGTTCCTCGAGCTTGCGCTCGGTGAACGAACCGAGGAACCAGGGCGCCGCCAGCAGCACGGCGAAGAGTCCGAGTACGAGGAAGAACAGGAATTTCTTCACGGCCGCTCCGGGCACCAGGGCAGGCTGCCGATGCTATCACAGCGCCTGCGCAGCCCAGACCGGTCCCCGGCTGCCGGACATACGCTAGAAATCGGCGATGACACTCACTACCATAGCGGCCTTGTTCCGACCCCCAGCCATCACACGGGTATCAGCGTGCTCACACTGACCTTCAAGCGTGCGGCCCTGCTCGCCGCAGCCCTGCTTCCCCTGTCCCTCCCCCTCAGCGCAGGCGCCGCAGGCGACGCGGAGCGGGGCGAGGCGCTCGCCTATACCTGCCTCGGCTGCCACGGCATCGAGGGCTACCGCAACGCGTATCCTTCCTTCCGCGTGCCGAAGCTGGGCGGTCAGCACCCGGAGTACATCGTCGCGGCGCTGCAGGCCTACAAGGCCGGCGAGCGGCCCCACGACACCATGAAGGCCCAGGCGAGTTCGTTTTCCGAGCAGGAGATGCAGGATATCGCCGCGTACTTCGCCAGCTGGGGCGAGCCGAACGCCGAGCCGCAGCCGAACGTGCCGGAGGGTGCGCCCGAGAAACTCTCCACCTGCGTGGCCTGCCACAGTGGCAACGGCATCAGCCAGTCGCCGGAGTGGCCGAACCTGGCCGGTCAGCACGAGAGCTATCTCGCCCACTCGCTCGAACAGTACAAGGACGGCACCCGGGTGAACGCGGTCATGGCGGGCATCGTCACGGCCCTGACGCCGCGGGACATCCGCGCGCTGTCGGAGTATTTCGCCGATCAGAAGGGCCTGTTCACCACTATCGAGGACTAGGACTAGGACTAGGACTAGTTCGGGGGGCGGCTATGCGGACCCTGCCGGCAACGATCGCCTGAATTCCCGCGCCTGTCCGCGGATGGCGTCCAGCTCCTCTGCGCTCCAGCGGTCCAGGTTCCTGAGGATCATGTTCATGCGGCCCGTCTGCCGCAGCCGTTCCCGGTTGCGGGCGAGGAAATCCCAGTACAGCAGCGTGTAGGGGCAGGCGTCCTCGCCGGTGCGCTTGCCCGGATCGTAACGGCAGCCGCTGCAGTAGTTGCTCATGCGCCTGATGTAGGCGCCGCCGGCAGCATAGGGCTTGGAGCCGACGATGCCGCCGTCCCCGTGCAGGGCCATGCCCAGCGTGTTGGGCAGCTCCACCCACTCCACCGCGTCCACGTAGACCGCAAGGTACCAGTCGCAGACCTCTGACGGCCGCAGTCCCGCCAGCAGGGCGAAGTTGCCGATCACCATCAGCCGCTGGATGTGGTGGGCGTAACCGTTGTCGAGGGTGTCGCCGATACTCTGCGCCAGGCAGTTCATCTCCGTCTCGCCGGTCCAGAAGAAATCCGGCAGCGGCTGCTCGTGGTCGAAGTGATTCAGCGAGCGGTAGCCGGGCATCTCCAGCCAGTAGACGCCGCGGATGAATTCCCGCCAGCCGAGGATCTGGCGCACGAAGCCCTCCACCGCGTTCAGCGGCGCCCGGCCCTGCCGCCAGGCATCCACGGCCGCGTCGATCGCCTCCCGGGGGTCGAGCAGCTTCAGGTTCAGGCTTGACGACAGCAGGGAGTGGAACAGGAACGGCTCGTCCTGCCACATCGCGTCCTGGTAGCGGCCGAACTGCGGCAGGCGGTCCGCCACGAAAGCGGCGAGCGCCTCGCGCGCCTGCCGGCGCGTTACCGGCCAGCGGAAATTCTCCGTGCTGCCCGGGTGGCCGGGAAAATGCCGCTCTACGGCGTCCAGCACGTCGCGCGTCACCGCGTCCGGCTCGAAGCCGGTGCGCGCGGGGAGTTCGGGCGGACCCGACCGCCCGAATGAGTCGCGGTTTTCTGCGTCGTAGTTCCACTCGCCGCCCACCGGCTCGTCGCCGTCCATCAGCACGCCGTGGCGCCGGCGCATCTGTCGATAGAAATACTCCATCACGAGGCGCTTGCGGCCGTCCGCCCACTCCGCGAACTCCTCGCGGCTGCAGAGGAAATGCCGGTCATCCAGCCACGTCACGGGCAACTCGAGCGAGCCGCACACGCTGTCCACGGCATGGCGTACCCGCCACTCGCCGGGCTCGACCGCCACCAGCCGGCGCGGGCGGTAACGCGCCGCCGCTTCCTGGATGGCAGCGGAGAGACTGGCCACGTCCTCGTCGATGTCCCGGTAGCAGACCCGCCAGCCGGACTCGCGCAGGCCCGCGGCGTAATGGCGCATGGCCGCGAAGAACACGGCGATGCGATGCTTGTGGCTGGGCACGGCTGCGGCCTCGCCCGCCGTCTCCGCCATCAGGATCACGTCCTGCGCCGGCTGCGCTCCGGCGACGGCGGCATTGTGCTCGTCCAGCTGGTCGCCGAGCACCAGTACCAGGTCCCGGCAGTTGCGGTCCGTCATAGCCTGCTCCGTGAATCCGTCACCACTCTAACCCGGGTGGCGGCCGGGTACAGAGGGCGTAGAATTGGTCAGCGCTTGCGCAAGGGGCGGCTCCCCCGCCCGGCAGCCGGCTCAGAGCGAGCCGTCATTCCGATCCGGTTTTGCGTGCCATTCGTACGCGCCGAGATTCCAAGCCATCACACCGGGAGCGACCATGGACAGATTCAGGGCCTACCGCATCGACAAGCAGGACGACGGGATCACCGCCGGGTTCGAGGAGATCGGCCTCGAAGACCTGGGCGAGGGCGACGTGGTGGTGCGGGTGGCCTACTCCACCATCAACTACAAGGACGCGCTGGCCGCGACGGGCACGAGCCCCATCCTGCGCCGCTACCCGCTGGTGGGCGGCATCGATCTCGCCGGCGTGGTGGAGGCCTCGGACGACGAGCGCTTCCCGCCCGGCACCCCGGTGCTGGTGAACGGCTGCGGCCTGGGCGAGAGCCACGACGGCGGCTATGCCGAGTACGCCCGGGTGAAAGGCGACTGGGTGGTGCCCATACCCGAGGGTATGGATGCCCGGGAGGCCATGATCATCGGTACCGCGGGCTACACCGCAGCGCTGGCCGTCCACCGCATGGAGCAGAACGGCCAGGCGCCGGAGAACGGGCCGGTGGCGGTGACCGGCGCCACCGGCGGCGTGGGCAGCCTCGCCATCGACATGCTGGCGGGCCGCGGCTACGAGGTGGCGGCGGTCACCGGCAAGGCCGACGAGCGCGGCTATCTCGAGTCCATCGGCGCCGCCGAGGTGCTGCTGCGCGACGAGATCGACCTCGGCAAGCGTCCGCTCGAGAAGGCACGGTGGGCCGGCGCGGTCGACAACCTGGGCGGCGAGGTGCTGACCTGGCTCACGCGCACCGCCGACTACGGCGCCAACATCGCCAGCATCGGCCTCGCCGCCAGCCCGAAGCTGGAGACCACCGTGCTGCCGTTCATCCTGCGCGCCGTCTGTCTGCTCGGCATCAATTCGGTGGATACGCCACGGCCCCTGAGGCTCGACGTCTGGAAGCGCATCGGCACGGATCTGAAGCCCCGCCACCTGCAGGACATCGGCCACCGGGAGATCGCCTTCGAGGATCTGCCCGGCGCTTTCGACGATTACATCGCCGGCCGTGTGACGGGCCGCACGATCGTACGCATAGGGGGTGAGTAGCGCGCAAATAGTCCAGGCGGTCTATTTGGGAAAGGGCTCGGCGCTGGTTTAGAATCGCCGCCCCGCCCGGGACCCCGGGATCGATCGGAAGCACTGGAGAATTCGGGATGCAGAAGCAATCGGCCGGCGCCAGGTTCTGGCAGGCGCTGGAGGATGAGCGGCCCCTGCAGGTGGTCGGCACCATCAATGCCTACAGCGCCCTGCTGGCCGGCGAAGCCGGCTTCCGTGCCATCTACCTGTCCGGCGCCGGCGTGGCCAACGCGTCCTTCGGTCTGCCGGATCTTGCCATGACCACCCTGAACGACGTGTGCGAGGACGTGCGCCGCATCAGCTATGCAAGCGATCTGCCGCTGCTGGTGGATGCCGACACGGGCTGGGGCAGCGCATTCATGATCGGCCGCACCATGCGCGAGCTGATCCGGGCCGGCGCCGCCGGCTGCCACATCGAGGACCAGGTGGCGGCGAAGCGCTGCGGCCACCGGCCGGGCAAGGCCCTGGTGGAGGCCGGCGAGATGGCGGACCGCATCAAGGCCGCCGTCGACGGGCGCACGGACGAGCGCTTCGCGATCATGGCCCGCACCGACGCCCATGCCGTGGAAGGCCAGCACGCCGCGCTGGACCGGGCGGGGCAGTACGTGGAGGCGGGCGCCGACATGATCTTCGCCGAGGCCCTGACCACCCTGGACGAGTACCGCCAGTTCACCGCCGCCATCGACGTGCCGGTGCTGGCCAACATGACTGAATTCGGCAAGACGCCGCTGTTCACCACGGACGAGCTTGGCGAGGCCGGCGTAACGATGGCGCTGTACCCGCTGTCTGCCTTCCGGGCCATGAGCGCGGCCGCCATGCACGTCTACCGCACACTGCGCTCGGAAGGCACCCAGGAGCCGGCAGTGGAGCGCATGCAGAGCCGGGCCGAACTCTACGACGTGCTCGGTTACCACGAATACGAGGAGAAGCTCGACGAGCTGTTTGCCGAGAGCGGGCTCGCCAAGAAGTGAAGCGCCCGCCGTTACCGGAACGACGACACAACGATACGGGGACCAGAGACTATGACAGCTAACAAGAAGACCGGCGGTCTCGCCGGAGTGGTGGCGGGCAAGACGGCGCTGTGCACGGTGGGCAAGGAAGGCGCCGGACTCACCTACCGCGGCTACGACATCGACGACCTCGCCCACAAAGCGAACTTCGAGGAGGTCGCCCACCTGCTGATGCACGGCAAGCTGCCGAACCGCAGCGAGCTGGACGCCTACGTGAAGAAGCTGCGGGGCCTGCGCGGGCTGGCCGACGAGCTGAAGCAGGTGCTGGAGATGATTCCCGCCAGTGCCCACCCCATGGACGTGCTGCGCACCGGCGTGTCCGTGCTCGGCAACCTGGAGCCCGAGAGCGATGCCTCCGACGAGGCGGACGTGGCCGACCGGCTGGTCGCCGTGCTTCCCTCGATCCTCCTGTACTGGCACCGCTTCCACGCCGACGGCGTGAAGATCGACACCGAAACCGACGACGACAGCGTGGCCGGCCACTTCCTGCACCTGCTGCACGGCAAGCCGCCGAGCGAGCTGCACAGGAAGACGCTGGATACCTCGCTGATTCTCTACGCCGAGCACGAGTTCAACGCCTCCACGTTCACGGCCCGGGTCATCACGGCGACGTTGTCGGACTTCCACAGCGCGGTCACCGGCGCCATCGGCGCGCTGCGCGGCCCGCTGCACGGCGGCGCCAACGAGGCCGCCATGGAGCTGATCGAGAAGTTCTCCTCGCCGGAGGAGGCCACCGCCGGCATCAAGCAGATGCTCGAGCGCAAGGACAAGATCATGGGCTTCGGCCACCGGGTGTACACCGAGTCCGACCCGCGCAACACGATCAACAAGAAGATGTCGAAGCGGCTCTCGGAGGAAACCGGCGACACCCACCTGTACGCCGTGTCCGAGGCCATCGAGAAAGTCATGTGGGACGAGAAGCGCCTGTTCGCCAACGCGGATTTCTACTCCGCCAGCGCGTATCACTTCATGGGCATCCCCACCTATCTGTTCACGCCCATCTTCGTCTGCTCGCGCATTTCGGGCTGGGCCGCGCACATCATGGAACAGCGTGCCGACAACAAGCTGATCCGGCCGGGCGCCGACTACGTGGGCCCCGATCTGCGGCCGTTCCCGCCCATCGACGAGAGAGACTGACAGGAGACCTCCATGTCCGCCGATATCCGCTCCGCCAAGCGGCCTGATCCCGATCAGGTCCTGGTCGACATCGCCGATTACGTCACCGGGTACGAGATCGACAGCGATGCCGCCTACGAGACCGCCCACTACTGCCTGCTGGATACGCTGGCCTGCGGCTTCCAGGCGCTGGACTATCCCGCGTGCACCAAGCTGCTCGGCCCGGTCGTGCCGGGAGCGACCCTGAAGGGCGGGGCCCGGGTGCCCGGCACCGACTACGAGCTGGACCCGGTGCAGGCCGCCTTCAATATCGGCGCCATGATCCGCTGGCTGGATTTCAACGACACCTGGCTCGCGGCCGAATGGGGCCATCCGTCCGACAACCTGGGAGGCATCCTGGCTACCGCGGACTACCTGAGCCGCCAGGCGCGCAGGGACGGCAAGAAGCCGCTCACCATGCGCGACGTTCTGACGGCCATGATCAAGGCTCACGAGATCCAGGGCGTGCTGGCGCTGGAGAACAGCTTCAACCGGGTCGGCCTGGATCACGTGCTGCTGGTGCGCATCGCCTCCACCGCGGTGGTTACGAAGATGCTCGGCGGCGACCGCGAGCAGGTCGTCAACGCGGTCTCCAACGCCTGGATCGACGGCGGCGCGCTGCGCACCTACCGCCACGCGCCGAACACGGGTTCGCGCAAGAGCTGGGCCGCGGGCGATGCCACCAGCCGGGCGGTGCGTCACGCGCTCATCGCGCTCACGGGCGAGATGGGCTACCCGTCGGCCCTGTCGGCGAAGACCTGGGGCTTCTACGACGTGCTGTTCAAGGGCAACGGGTTCAGCTTCCCGCAGGGCTATGCCAGCTACGTGATGGAGAACGTGCTGTTCAAGATCTCCTACCCGGCGGAGTTTCATGCGCAGACGGCGGTGGAGGCCGGCATGAAGCTGCACGAGGAAGTGTGCGACCGCGTCGACGAGGTGGAGCGGATCGTGATCGAGACCCAGGAACCGGGCGTTCGCATCATCGACAAGACCGGCCCGCTCGACAACCCGGCCGACCGCGACCACTGCATCCAGTACATGACCGCCATCCCGCTGATCTTCGGCCGCCTGACCGCCGCCGACTACGAGGACGACGTCGCCAACGACCCGCGAGTGGACACGCTGCGCGACAGGATGGTGGTGTCCGAAAACAAGCAGTTCACCAAGGACTACTACGACCCGGACAAACGCTACATCGGTAATGCCGTGCAGGTGTTCTTCAAGGACGGCTCGCAGACCGAGCGGGTGGAGGTGGAATACCCCATCGGCCACCGCAAACGCCGCGAGGAGGGCATCCCGGTGCTGATGCAGAAGTTCCGGAAGAGCCTGCAGAAGAAGCTCGCCGGCGACCAGTGGAAACAGCTCTCCGAGCTGTCAGCCGACAAGGACAAGCTGGCCGGTACGCCGGTCGACGAGTTCGTCGCCTTGCTGGTGAAATAAAACGTAGGAGGGCCTTCAGGCCCGATTCTCTGCCAGGTCGGGCCTGAAGGCCCTCCTACATATCCATCACGGCATCGGGCCTGAAGGCCCTCCTGCCCCGCCTGTTGACTTGTGTTGTTGCGCAGCCGGACAATGAATCGGAACGCGCGCGCAACGCTGCCCGCACGCACGACTGCCTCGAGTATTCAGGGAGAATCCTAATGAGCAGGACCATCGCAGTCTTCACCGCAACATTCATCGCTCTCCTCGGCACCGGCCAGGCGCTGGCCGGAGACAACGTCGGTGAGGTCTACATCACGCCCTCCATCGTCTACATGGACGACGACGCGGCCCGCAACGTTGATGACGGCGTCACCGGCGGTCAGCTGGCCATCGGCTATGCCTGGAACCGGTTCTTCAACATCGAGGGCTTCATCAACGTGGGCCAGCTCGACGGCGCGCAGGATTTCGACCAGTACGAGATCGGCGCCAACCTGCTCGGCGTGATCAATCGCGAGGGGATTTTCTCGCCCTATCTGCTGCTGGGCATCAGCCAGACCGAGACGGACGAGCCTCTCGGCGGCACCAACAACGAGGCGGCTTCCAGCCTCGGCGCCGGCTTCATGCTGGATCTGGGCGACACGCCCGCCACGCTGCGGGCCGAATGGCGTTACCGCACCGAGCTCGCCGGCTACGAGTTCGAGGACCAGATCGCCACCCTCGGCATCCAGTTCCCCCTCGCCGGCGGCAAGCCCCGGGTGGTGGACACCGATGGCGACGGCGTTCCCGACGACGCTGACCGCTGCCCCGGCACGCCCATCGGCACGCCGGTGGACCGGTTCGGCTGCGAGCTCGACTCCGACGGCGACGGCGTGGTGGACAGCATCGACGAGTGCCCGGACACGACGCCCGGCGCCGCCGTGGACGCCAGGGGTTGCGAGCGCGACAGCGACGGCGACGGCGTGGTGGACAGCCGCGACCAGTGCCCGGGCACCCCGGCAGGCGCTCCCGTGGACGAGGTCGGCTGCGAACTCGACTCCGACGGCGACGGCGTGGTCGATCGCATCGACGAATGCCCGAACACGGCAGCCGGCGTGCCGGTGGACACCCGCGGCTGCGAGATCCGCGACGTCATCCGTCTGCCCGGCGTGAACTTCGAGACAAACTCCGACCGGCTGCGGCCGGGCGCGGAGGACGTGCTGGAAGACGCGGCCGAGACGCTGAAGCGCAATCCGGGTCTGGAGGTGGAAGTGGCCGGCCACACCGACAGCCAGGGCGCGGCCGACTACAACCAGGGCCTGTCCGAGCGCCGCGCGCGCACGGTCATGGACTACCTGATCGGCCGCGGCGTCGACGAGGACATGCTGAGCTATCGCGGCTACGGCGAGTCCCAGCCCATCGCGGACAACGCGACGGCAGCGGGCCGTGCCGAGAACCGCCGCGTGGAGCTGCGCATCCTCGACCGCTGAGGGTGACCTTCTCTGGCGGGCGGGCCACCGTGCCCGCCCGCCGACCCTCCATGTAGGAGGGCCTTCAGGCCCGACCCTGTCTTCTGTTGGCCTATGCCCACCCGCAGACGAACCCGTAGCCGATGGGTGTGGCACCCGTTAGCAGACGCTCCTGACTGGCAGCGCCTCTACGCCACTGCAGGCATGGCCGTCATGCGGGGGTATCCATCGCCGCGACCTTTTGTCGGGAGCAAGATGGATTCCCCCGCAGGGCGGCCATGAAAGAAAGGGTCAGTTGTCCGCCAGGCTCGTGCTGCGGGTGATCGTCTCCCACTTGTGCTGCCCGCCGCGCCACCAGCGGAACAGGCCCT
>Ga0102934_1003822_pt1 | contig 10155 bp, 9 predicted proteins | sample SalPonR2_A_D1_MG_FD_78175 | JGI IMG/M metagenome (GOLD analysis project Ga0102934, IMG submission 78175) | Salt pond soil microbial communities from South San Francisco under conditions of wetland restoration - Salt Pond MetaG R2_A_D1_MG | ecosystem: Environmental > Aquatic > Marine > Intertidal...
AACGAAGGCCTCTCAGACCTGTGCCCTCCTCCGGTGGATGTTTAGAAGGGAGAAAGGGGGGAGAGGAGGGAGGGACGGCAGGATGGCGAGGGAGGACGGCATAGTCGGGAATGAAAACTTTCCTTTCCTCACGCTAATCCCGATTGTGCTCGGGACAGGGAGGAAAAGGATACGCACATCATCCAGAGCTCGCCATACTGCTGGATCGCGTCGCCCAGGTACCTCCTCCGCTCTTTATTTCCCTTTGGTTCTTCCTTCCCTGTTTCCTGATCTTCCTCTTCTCATCTAATACAAAGACGACGTCCTTGCTCCTCCCACTCTACTGTCTTTCCTCTTCCACGTCTGGTCGCTGACATGGTCTGATCGCCCACCGCCTCCCTCCCTCCCTCCCTCCCACCCTCTTGTCCCCCATCCGCCCTTTCTATATAGGTGAAGGCCTCGGTAGGGGATACAGAGGGAGCCCGGCAATGCTGGGCCGCAGCCTATCAGTGCGCCTCTCTGTTGACAGGCCCGGACTGGGTCCCCACCATTGACTTACGCCGGTACGTTTCCCTCCGTTTTCCTTTGGCATGAATTGTTGAAGAACCTCGTATTCTTAACCTCATTGTTGGCAGACGGGCACTCGCATTGATCTTCGTCCGTTCAGCGCCATGTTTTCTCTGCTTGTTCATGGGTGGGAAAGACTTCCTCCGCTTCCTTTTTTCTGCCTGCTTCATGTTCCACGAATGGATCCGTGTCACTGCATGTATCGCGCACATACCTCCCTGGATACATCTATGTCTTCTCTATTCCTCCCCCCCACCCTTCGTCACTCCCTTTCTCGTTCCCTCCTTTCCCCTGTCATTTCCCTTTCCTCCCCTCCAGCCTCGCGGAAGACCCACCTTCGACGAGAGAGGAAGTTCTCTCTTACTATAACGAGAGAGAGAACATCCTGAACCAGATTTCTGACGACATGAAGGAGGAAAAGGTAACGTGGAAAGAGAAAAAGAGAGGGGAGGAGGGAGGAAAAGAGGAAAGTGTAGGATCAACGCTTTCTTTGACAGGAAAAATGCCGCATTGGGCTCTAGAAATAGAAGGCTCGGGAAAAGTCAGGAGTGCTCCAACGGTGGATGTTGCCAAGGCTTACACGGCCTCCCGTCACAAGCTCAGTCGACCGACGGGTCATTGCATACATTCTCACCTGTCTATCGTCCAACCAGATGGTGGGCAAACATAGTATTGAACTAGATTGGGAGGCATTGAAGGTGCGGCTTGGGAGCGAGAACACCCGGGGAGCGCTCGAGACGCAGGTGAGGGTAGGGGGTGGATACAGGGGTGGGGAATGCGGGGTAGATTGAAAGGAATATGCAAAGCTGATCATCATCTCATCCTTGTTCGGGGCGCAATGGCCAAATAAAGATGAGCTTTCAAATTGACCTCCCTGTCTCTTCCTCCTTTCTACTTTCTCCCCTTCCCCATCACCCTACCTGCCTTTTGCTCGTAGGGGATGGTCATCCTTGACAATGCATTTGGAGAGACAGGCGCGAAAGCCATGCGAGAAGAGATCGTCTTTTTGGCTGAAAGAGGCTTGATGACTCCAAATCAAACACGCTTTGGCCCGCATGAGGTGCGGTACGAGGAAGAGAGAGGAAGAAGATGGAGGGGATGTATATATACATGTGTGCATGTCCGTATATATTCAATGACTTTGCATGGATATGCCGTTTATTGATGTGCACAAGCCTTCCATTTTCAAGCTGCACAACTCTCCGCTTGTATGTATATCATCTCTTACTCTGCGTATTTCCATCAGGTGTTTAGAAAGCCGTTCATATGGGAGGCGGACATGCACGACCAATTTCTACGCGCAAGAGTCCCCATCTTAGGTGAGAAGGAAAGTGTTAAAGAGTGGAGATAGGCTGGCATTCCATGCAAAATTTCCTACTAAGCCTGGAAGACAAGTGTAAACATGTCCGCTTCCATTTATTTTCCAGTCCTTTTGTTTCCTCACAGCCTGTACCTTCCTATGCGGTCAGTAATTTGGCAAATTTAGCTTTGACCCTTCCTTTTTTTCCGCCTTTCTCTCCTTTCCCATCCCTGCCTTCTCGGTCCTTCTCCCTCTTCATCAGGCTCCCTCCTGGAGCGGGAGGCTTTGACGGAAGGCCTGACGCCTGCCCTTCCCCCTGGCCTTGGAGGCCTGCGAAGAGGGATGAAAGGGCGGGCGCTCAAGGTCCAGCGAAATGGAGGAGGAGGGGGCAGTTTTGCGTGGCACTACGATAATCCAGGCAAAGGCAGTCAAAGAAGACTTACTTGCTTGCTGTATTTAAACCCGGGATGGTAATGTGTGAGAGGGGGGAGGAAAGGAAGAGGATGGGTAACAAGGAGTGACGATGAAGAGCTCAGTGCTCAAGTATACACTCTGACACATCGCTATATCCAAGCGACCTCGACGTTCGTTGTTTCGAGATTCTTTGTCCCATACCCGTATAACGCCTGACAACATGTCTGGATCGCACAATCGACACCTTTATAAATTCTATGCACCGCATCATCCCCTAGGTGTCAGGAGCATGGAGGAGAACTGGTCTTGCAGCCCTTTTTGGAGGGATCTCCCACCGTGATAGCGCCCTTGATGGACAGGATGGTCATTTTTCGGTCTGTCATACTCTCCTTTCCTCTTCCAATCGTCTGTCTTGCCCCTCTTTCTCTCCACGATACCATTTTTATTATCTTTTTCCTCAGAATCGTCTCTTTTGCCCCTGTAGCCTTTCCCCCATCCCGTGCACTATCACTTTTTTTCTTTTTATAATGAGACCCGCCCCTCTCAATTTTCCAATCCCTGTCTAGGAGCGATGCCATGCTTCACCGCGTAATGCCTGCCTACCATGAGCGTTACTGTCTAACTGTTTGGCTCGACGGGGATCACAACGTTAATTCTGAACGAGATCTGCAGGTAAAACCAGTTTCCTCTGTCGTGACTTTTCGCCCTGTCTCTTTCCCTTCGTTTCCATTCGGTATGATCCTAGGTCGTCTCTCATTTCCCGCTTTCTTCTTTCTCACATTTTCCTAACTTCAGCTCCATTGTGAATCTTATTCCTCGTGTCAGTCAGAACAAAAAAGAGGGCAAGTTTTTATTTAAAAAAAAACAGACTCTGGTCAGATACTTAAGTCTATTCTCACACCGTTCTCTTCTCCGCTTCACACGGCAGCTCCGTTTCTCTTCCGCCGAAGCTGCCGACCCTGAAGTTCTGGCACGAAAGCTCCGATTTTCTCCTTCTCAGCGCTTGGTGTCGCGTGCTGTCTATGCAGAGGAATACCAAAAAAGTTTGCGAGAGTGTATGGCGGGAGACACACCAGGTGAGGTGAAGAGGGCAGGGCAACAATATTAGTAGGAAGAGAATGAAGGCCATGATTTTATTTGGTTTCTTTGCTACGTATGCTAGGAGATCCATCCTCCACCACATGCTTTCAGAGGTGATAGGCCTTGACTGTTACGTTTTCTTGTTTGGACTTATCAGCTCTATCCCCTCGTTGGGAAGCAAAACAGTCTTAGGAAGGGAGAGAGGGAAAGAGAGAAGCTTGATTTGTCGAACTATTCTCGCCATATCCTTTAGTTTATTTCGGGTCGGATAAGATTAACGCGAGTCTTCTCCAATCTTTCTAACCAGGTGCCAAAGAGATGCTGGCAGCCCATGACGATCACGTGCAGGCAGTCAAGCAGAATCCTGCCATGCAGGCGCTCGTGGAGACGTTGAGAAAACTAAAGAAAGGAGCGGGAGACGTAGGGATGAATATGTAGATGTGTGCGGACAAAAAGGAAGGGAGGGGAGCTACAATGTTTGGAAGGAACCATGAGCATGGACTTTTGGGACAAAACACTTGGGATGTAAGTAGCCTGAAGACGGAGACGAGAGTCGTCCGTCATACTTCATTGCTGACAATCAGGATTGATTTTCTCGAAAGTAACGTGCGTAGCGCTTTTACAGCCGCAGATCTCATTCCAGCCTTTCCTCGTGGTTTTATTGGTTTTATCTCTCAAGCAATAGTGCCTACTTCGCTCTGTATCCTTCAAGATGAACACAACAACCTCACACCCGCCTTAGAAATGTGCCGCCCAAGAAATGTGCGGCTGTCTTTTGGACCTTACACACCTCGTCACTTGAAAGTGATATAGTTACGAGACCGTGGCCCCTTTCAACAGCGATCATTGTGCTCACAGCCTTTCTTCTACCAAGACGCTACGAGGGCTGCCCAAGCAAGATGGCTTGAATTTCAGAGAGAACTTTTGTCGTAATTTTCCAGCTGTGGATTACTTCTTTAACACTTGTCTCCTTTGCTCTGATGATGCTTTCATCTCTTGTATCTCTGCAGTGGACGTGCAGAAGAGTGCTTGGGAAATGAATGAAAGACGTTTTATACCTTCTCCTGTGCGTCGTAATGGTCTCATCATGATTCATTTGTGGCGTGCGTGGCCCCTTCTTTGTTTCTCGCTTTCATTTTTCCGCTATTTTGCTTTTACTCCATCAAGAACAGTTCGTTTTTTCCTCGCTCACTCTCCCCTTCTCTCTATTTCCTTTGGTGTCCCCGCTCTCTATACGCGATTGCATGTTTGATTTGGTCGATGTAGTGCCACAGTCAGCTGCCTTGCTCATTCCAACCACATGCCGTCGTCGTCGAAGTCGTGCATTCCCCGCCTTCCCAGCCACGTGCCCGCACCGCTCCGTCCCACGATTTTTTCTTTTTTAATCTGGTCCTCCCATCCCTTCTTCCCCTCCCCTCTTTTTTTTCGTGCGTCACTTCCCTCCTCATGTCAGTCTTGTCTGTCTGCTTCCTCTCTCGTCGCATCGTCTCCTTCCTCCGAGTCCTGGTTCCCGTCCTCCCCCCATTCACTGCTCCACAGGCCGCCTCGCATCCCCAAGAAATCTTGTAACAAGAACGCGAGCAGCAAAGAAGGGGCAGATTTTCGCACGTAAGACAGAGGAAAGATCTGGATCAAATCACCTTCGCTACGGCAACGGGGATGGGAAGGAGGAAAAGGCAGGGCAGAGAATTGCATGGGGGTTGGTAGATGGTGTATAATATCAAATTTCCCTCGGGCATCATAACTGGCTCTCCCTCTTTTTTCCCATTTGCGTCTCTCTCTGAAGTCCTTCCCCTCTCTTTGCTTTTCTCCTCCACTTACCAATCCACAGCCACCGTGGGCTCCTCCCTGGGACTTTGCCGGGGGAAGATCTGAAGCACATCCTTGATCACCAAGGGCGGCAGGGGCATCACCTTCGTCTCTGTTTCCCCTCCTTCCTCCTCCTTCCCTCCCTCCCTGTCCTCGTCCTCTTCCTCTCCCGTACTTTTCCCCCCTTCCTTCCCCACCGCTGCGCATTTCTCGCCTGTGAGCCTGGGTTCTCTTTCAGATCCCTCCAGCATGTTCAGGCTCTCAATTCTCCCTCTTTTTCCGGTGGTCGTGGCAGGAAGAGGAGGAGATTCAGAGGGGGGGGTTGGACAAGGCGTACCAATGCCCACCCTGGCCGAACCGTGGGAAACAAGAGCAACATCGTGGACCGCATGGGAAGCGATCGGAGGAAACGTGGTAAGGAGATCTCCCTCTATCCCCCCCCGTTTCTGTATTCCATCCTCCCTGTCCTCTGAATTTTCCTTGCTTTCTCCTTCACCTCTCCTCCCTTTTTCTCTGGCTTCGATGCGGTCCCTCGTTGTGCTTGCCCAGAATGTCTCGCAGGGCAACAGACAAAACAAGTCATCCCCCATGTCGTTTTCCTTTCCATGGTGTTCCCCCGCTTCCTCCCCCCATCGCGTGCTTGCCTTTTCACCTTGCAAGTTCTCGCACCGACGGACTCCTTTCTTTTTGCGGAGCCTGTCGAGTAACCTTCTCTTCCATGCTCGTCCACCCGTATGGCTTCCTCCTCTACCTTCTCTCTCCCCTCCTCCTTCCTCTTCCTTTTCCTCCTCCGGCATCTTTTTTTTCAACTTTCCCACGATACCATCCTGATTTTGCAAAGCAATACTACTATTTAATCCTCCATTCCATCCCTTCTCTCTCCCTTTACCTTCCTCCCCACTACCAGCCTCCTGAATCTTTCTCTCCCTCGCCCGTTTGTCCCTACCTTCCCCCCTTCCCTGCTCCTCTCTCTCGCCCGACCTTGGTACTTTATTCATACCTTTCCCTGCTCGCTCATCACCCTCCCTCTGTCGTGCCTGCTGTAAAAGCTTAAGCCATCCCCATACCGTCCGAGGCGTTTCGAGTCCCAAGTTTCTCTTTCCAGCCCGTCTTCCCTTCCTGCCTCCAACCTCCCCTCCCACCCATCCTGACAACCGCACCAGCTCGCGGTCAAACGCTGGAGCAGCCCATCCTCGAAAAGTGAGAGGTAAAAAATGGGTGGGAGACTCGCGCAATGGGTGCTTCGATGTAATCGGGGAACATATCGGAGGGGGTAGGGGGCTTGGAACACCCGCAGAGGGGCTCGTTGCATGCACAGAGTCCCGTGACATTTGGCTTCCACTGTCCAGGCCCAAAGGGGACGCAGGCAATTTTGGATCTGCTGTTGATTTGATGGAGGTAGGCATAAATTCCGAGGAGGCATAAGACAGGGAAGAGAGAGGGCTTTCGGATGTGGGCCCGTGCTGGCTCATTTGATGTTGCTTCCTTATGCCTTCACTACCCTCGTTGCCTGCTGCTTCCTGCCGCAGCCATTGCTGGTCCTTCTTGCTCGCCCGGATCCTGATATTCAGGAGTGCATCTTGACATCTTTCCCGGTATAATTTGGGTTGCTGAGGAGGAAATGCAGGCTTTGACAGTCTACCATTCATTCTCCCCACCTGTGGCGTCCGCAGTTTTCGCAATGTATACGGACGTGAGATCGTTGACACCACGCCCCCTTTCTTTCCATCCATTGTTGCTTTGTCTTTCAACGATCGGTCTATCGGTGTTTCTTTCCCCTTTCTATATCTTAAAAGATTTTGCTCATTTTGAGAAAAAGTGCGGAGCGGTATTCTACGATCCCTGAGCAATTGACTTTTCCTGTGTCCCAAAATCTATAAAAATGCGGAGCAAATTGCAAAGCAAAGACCTATCTTAGTTTTTCAATTAATTGCTAAAAGTGGACGAGAGAGCAAAGTGAAGTGTACTGGCAGTATCGAGGCAGGCACGGAATATGCGTCTTACCTCCTTCCTCGGTTGCTTCCGGCTCGGACGGAACGTCACGTATTCATCATCCACCACATCGAAGACGTCGACCGCATCCTTGGTTAGCGTAGGAATCTGATTATAAACCTGTGCGCCGGAGGGCATCGCGATCGGTAGGTTGCTGATGGCGTTCTTTTGAGTTGTGGGGGTCAGTATGTGGGGGGGTAAGGACTGTGACTGTACTGACAAGGCGGCATATTTAGCATACCATCTTTGCAACAATGTTCCATCCCCGATTTGGAAAGCTCCTTCAAAAAACTTTTCCACTATCGTGAAAGCTATTGAATCATCCAGCCAAAACACGAGGGACAGATCGTCGTAGTCTCAGGTAAAAAGCACAGCACCGGTGACGGGAGCTTCCATCAAGACGACGCTTCCTCCTTGAGCCTGGCCAACGGGGGGGTATTTACTAGGCCAATTTTCGGACTAGTGACGGACAATTTCAGCCAAGATTCTATGTATGCGCACACACATATTCAGTTGTATAGTTTATCCGATTATGCGTTGTGATCTTGCATGACTCATCTTCCGAGTAGAGGCTTCGATCCATTCAAACAAATTGGAGTTTCTCCTGCCAACCAACTTTTCGATCCTCGTCATAAGAATTATGTCACCATTGTCATAAGTAGAAATTAAAGAGAAGCAAACGAAAGGTCAAGCACAGGAATTCTGCGAAACAACGAAAGCAGGGGTACGAGAGCTTTCCACATGTGACAGACGCGACTTTTTACTTACTGAATACCTTTGAGTGATGGTGCATATATCCATTTTATGTTTCAAGGATAAAGGAGATACTTTCCTCGACGTTCGTGATTTATGCGATCAATGTGATCTTAATGAGTGGGACGGATTGCCTCCTCACGACCATCGCGCGCCTTCTGTGGCGGTATGTCTTAAGCGATGAAACCCCATCAAGCTTGCTTCTTTTTTAACGTTAAGTGCCGTACAACGCAAAGTGCTTTCTGTTCCCAAAATTCCCTGCCATTTGAGCTCAGCGTAGCACGAATGTTGTAGGACCAAGCCCCCCCCGGTAAAACACAGGTGAGTCATGGCACTCCCTCTGGCGGGAAGGTGCCGACCAGGGAAGCGGCCTCGGCGAACTCGCGATAAAAACCTTTCCCGGTATCTCTGGATACGAACTCAGTACGCCGACGATTCGCATCGAAAGGGTTTCCACCCTGGTTGCTGCTCCGCAGGAGTAGAGGAGGCCAGTGCCTGTAGTCCTTATCAGCGAAGCCTAGGCAGGACGACCTTGCACGCGCTCTTCGTCGAATAGGAGGCCTTTTGTAATTTCTGGACCGCCGTGAACACGCAAGACTAAGCCTATTTCGGAGGCGAGGCGAGGAGAGATTGTTCCATCAGCTCTGATGCCATGTCCGCCTTCTGTTTGTTGGTCCGGCGATAGGGTTCCCGGATCTGAAAGCGGATGCGGCCTCTGGCGTAGCCTGCCCCTGATATTCGTGCTCCCAAACCGCCGAATAAATTCAGGGTAGTGGAGAGGGAGATGAAAATGCTAAACCTAACAACTTATCTCCTTCGCGTCCGCGAACGCCTTCCTAAAGAGCTCCTGACACTCGCGGCGGTCTTTTTCCATGGGGCCCCCAATGGCCACGTCTGCTGCGGGCAAGGATTTCTAACCAATCCACAGGTCCACACCGTTAAGGCGGTCAACCTTTCAGCTTTCTCCTCCTGGGTAAGAGTTGCTCGTGTTCATCTTGAGCGAGGGTAGCCGTTAGCTGCAATATCAAGGCCGGATGCTCCTGCCCCATGATTTTGTTGGGGTTGGAGATACCGTGATCGAAGGTGGACATTGGAAATGCCTGACGCTCAAAGTTTCTCGAAGGGTCCAGAATTCGTTTGTCCCAACTGTTACAAATCAAGGTTCTTGTTGTATCTGGTGATCAGTTCCAAGACGTAATCGCCCGCCCGCTCCCTCAGAACTTTTCGTAATGCATGGAGGGGTTCGGGAAGTGGCCTCCGAATTGCCGAAAGGGTTGAAGCCAAATGAACGCCCCGAAATACGCATTCGACGAAGCGATTGACAGCTGGTCTGTTCCCATCCTTGGCTTTATCATGCTGTCGTTCAGCTCACGCTGCTCCTGCTTCGTCGTTGCGTGAGAGGCCTGAATATCGTCGTACAAGCGGTCAAGCTATATGTATATAACTGAAATATGCCTTATTGATGTACAAAAGCAAGCGATGGCGTATGCTTTGTCATCATGCCTTTCTATGGCACCCGGGCAGGGGCCCCCTAACCGTCATTTGGCGGTAGGCCGTCGCGTAACGGTTTTCATGAGTTCGGTTACATGTCTTTTTGATGCATGTAACCCGTACTCCTGCAGATGTCAGACTGACAAAGGATAAGAGATAGATAATTATCAAGTGACTGCTGAGACGAATGCAGCAACTACTCCTAACGTATGATTTATACAGGAATTAAATAGTACCGGGGAGATGAACGACTGCAAAGCCCCACACACATACATCAAATAAAGCACATAGGCTGTCTGGTTAAAAATTCTGCGATGGTAATTGTCATTTTGACTATATCTACTACGATTCTCGATCACTTTTACTTGCTTCCTGTCGTCTCATCCGTATCCTATGCATATTTATATTCAAAAATTTCTCCATCGAGGAGTTCGAACGATCCATCGATATAGAGTCTCTTTTGGCTGCCAGGCCTCATGTCCTTCAAGATATATGACAAGATCAGTAAGGGATGGATTTCTAGGTCAAATCAATAGCACATGTAACAGAATAAGCCAGGTGGCTCATCTTGCACTTCTATCAGACCCATGTTGGTTGATGTCCAACGAGGCAATCCTGACGTTCTTGCCTCTGACTTACAAATTCTACATGATATAGCATCAGTATTAAATCAATAGTACTTATCTTATAATTTCGCAAGCTATCTTTGCTTCGAAACGGAATTGCTTGAGGCCATGTTAGACGAGTAACCGCATGGTAGGAAAGAGCCC
>Ga0102934_1003824_pt1 | contig 10155 bp, 10 predicted proteins | sample SalPonR2_A_D1_MG_FD_78175 | JGI IMG/M metagenome (GOLD analysis project Ga0102934, IMG submission 78175) | Salt pond soil microbial communities from South San Francisco under conditions of wetland restoration - Salt Pond MetaG R2_A_D1_MG | ecosystem: Environmental > Aquatic > Marine > Intertidal...
CTTAATAAACAAGAGCCTTTAGTAGTTGAAGGAGACAGGACACGAGAGGCGGGTTCAGGAATGAACCCGTTTTTCATTTTTTTCGTTATCTTTCGGCTATGGTTAATCAAATCGACATTTACGATCTTGGCTTTGCTGATTATCGCGACGTATGGGACCTGCAACGAAGAGCCCAGCAGCTTCTCATCAAACAAAAGAAAGCCATAAGAGAGTCATCAGCACTGTCATATACTGAACGTTCAGTTAACGATATGCTCTTTTTTGTGGAGCATCCGCACGTCTATACCCTGGGTAAAAGCGGTGATCAGGCAAATCTCTTAAAAGGGATGGCTGAACTGGCCCAAATTGATGCTGAATTTATTGAAATAGATCGGGGTGGTGATATTACCTACCACGGGCCTGGGCAAATTGTTGGCTATCCTATTCTGGATCTTGATCGTCATTTTACCGACATACACAAATATTTACGAACCCTGGAGGATGTAATTATTCGCACATGTGCAGATTTTGACATTGAAGCAGGGCGTATAGATGGACTGACTGGTGTTTGGGCCGGAAATGAGAAAATATGTGCCATGGGTATTCGTTGTTCACGATGGGTAACCATGCATGGGTTTGCCCTAAATGTGAATACTGATCTCTCATATTTCAATCATATTGTGCCCTGTGGAATTTCAGACAAAGCTGTAACCAGTATGCAGAAGCTCCTTGATAAAGAGATGGATCCGAATACCGTTAAGAAATCAATAGTAAAACATTTGAGCGAACTCTTTGAGGTCTCCCCGAAGAATAAAACCTTAGAAACTGAACCCGAGTTACAAATTTCTTACCTTTAAGCAACTCATTTTAAACACCCCTAAACCAGGGATATATTTGTATGATTAAAGAACTTGATGTAGTAGAACGCAGCACCCCCGGAAACCGCAGACCCGACTGGCTTCGTGTTAAACTCCCTTCCGGAAAGAAATTTAAAGAGGTATCAGAAACCATCAGCAAAAACAGCCTGAATACGGTCTGTTCAGAAGCCCGCTGCCCAAACATGGGGGAGTGTTGGGGAGCCGGAACCGCCACATTTATGATACTTGGCGATGTTTGTACTCGCTCTTGTGCTTTTTGTGCCATTAAAACCGGGCGTCCCGTACAGGGCTTGGATTGGGATGAGCCTCGTCGTGTAGCTGATGCCGCTTCAAAAATGAAGCTAAAGCATGTGGTTCTCACATCCGTGAACCGGGATGAAAGAAAAGATGGAGGAGCCCCCATTTTTGCCGAATGCCACAAAGTTCTTCGCGATACAATAGACGGAGTAACCATCGAATCTCTGATTCCTGATTTTCGCGGCGTTTGGGATGCATTGCAAATTGTAATCGATACACCACCGGATGTTCTCAGCCATAATCTCGAAACTGTACCAAGACTATACAGGAATGTACGCCCACAGGCTCGTTATGAGCGATCACTGGAACTTCTTCTTCGCTGTAAAGAGCAGAAACTGAGAACCAAAACCGGCATTATGGTAGGCCTTGGCGAAACCAGGGAAGAAGTCATACAGCTGATGCAAGACTGCGTAGACCACAAAGTAGACGTACTTACCATTGGCCAATATATGCAGCCCACAAAAATGCACCATCCTGTAGTTGAGTGGGTCCATCCCGATCAGTTTGCAGAATACAAAGAAATTGGTGAAACACTGGGACTAGAGCATGTTGAAAGCGGGCCGCTTGTTCGCTCATCTTACCATGCTGAAAGGCACGTTTAACCTTTTTCTAAATGGCCTTATCGTTTCCAGGTATATGATTTCTTACTTTGGCACCGCAACCTTAATTAAAAGAACCGCTTCATATGTTAGCACTCTTTGTTGTTGTACTTCTCAGCTATTTGATCGGTGCTATTCCAAGCTCCCTTTGGATGGGAAAACTCTTCTTCAGTACAGACATAAGAGAGCATGGGAGCGGTAATGCCGGCGCTACAAATACATTTCGCATTCTTGGCTGGAAAGCAGGGGTAATTGTACTGCTTATCGACTTTGGCAAGGGGTTACTGTGCACAACGGTAATAAGCAGCCTCGCCTGGAATATTGGCAGCGGACCCGTCTCGCTATACAGTGGCTGGGAGGTCGAATCGATGCTTGTCATTTTTGCCGGTGTTGCTGCTGTTCTTGGGCACATGTTTCCTGTTTATGCGAAATTTAGCGGCGGGAAGGGTGCCGCAACCGCCTGTGGCATGCTATATGGCATTGAACCCGTTTCCATAAGTATCTCGCTTGCCATTTTTCTTATTGTAATGATTGCCACACGGTATGTATCACTCGGCTCTATCATTGCCTCTTTGATCTATCCGTTCTCTCAGTTAACCCTTCGATATGGATTCGACTGGGATATTGATGGCAGTATTATTCTTTTCAGCAGTTTTGTTGCACTGGGAATAGTAGTTAAGCATAAGGGGAATATAAAGCGCCTGCTTGCCGGAAATGAAAACAGAATTTCGTCTTTTAAACCGGCCAAAGGAAGAATCAACAAAGAAAGTTCATAATCGTGGAAAAAATCAGCATAATTGGTGCCGGCAGTTTTGGAACTGCGCTTGCAGGACTCCTTGGCGGGAAAGGTGACCCTGTAACCATTTGGGCAAGGGAAAAAGAGGTTGTAGAGGGTATAAATAGCTCGGGTTATAACCCCTCTTATCTTACCAATGTACGTTTACCTGAAACCGTTTCCGCCAGCTTTTCTATTGAGAATACGTTGAAAAACAGTGAAATGGTTCTTTACGCAACCCCCTCACACGCCTTGCGCGAAGTGGCCAAAAATACCCGTCCATATTTGTCGGGTAACGAATTTATTGTTTCTGTTGCAAAAGGAATTGAGGAGAACACACTACTTACTCCAAGTCAGATTTTAGCAGAGGTGCTTGAAGGATTTGTACTGGAAGACCTGATAGGGGTTCTTACCGGCCCCAGCCATGCCGAAGAGGTTGGCCTGAAAAAACCCACTACGGTTGTTGCTTCTGCATATTCGAAACGCGCAGCCCGGGTTATACAGGAAACCTTTTCAACAACCATGTTCAGGGTGTATCTGAACCATGACATTATCGGGGCAGAAATCGGCGGCGCATTAAAAAATATAATGGCGATTGCCGCAGGTATCGTTGATGGTGCCGAACTGGGTGATAACGCAAAAGCTGCACTTATGACCCGGGGTCTTCATGAAATGAAGCGCATGGGAAGCCGCCTTGGCGCATCGCAAGACACATTCTCCGGACTGACCGGGATGGGTGATTTAATTGTTACGTGTACAAGCCAGCATAGCCGTAATCGTTATGTAGGGTACAACATTGGCAAAGGAAAGTCGTTGCAGGAAATAACAGAAAATATGAGTATGGTAGCTGAAGGTGTTAAGACCGCCAAATCTGTAACGCAATGGTCCAAAAAAAACAACGTTGAAATGCCCATTACACATGCAGTTTATAGTGTTCTGTTCGAAAACGTAGATCCTCAGGATGCTTTGCGCCAGCTTATGACGCGAAACCTGAAAGAAGAAATTATGATTTGATGGATTCGTTTCTTTCTGAATAAATTACCCTGCCATTCATATTCTGTTAAAATAGATTGCAGACCTTCAACCAACCAATTTTACAACTATGTTACCAAACGGCGAAATCAAAATTTCGGATCTTAGTCCTGCAGATCTGCGAAATCTTATACAAACCGGAGAGGGAGCATATTTGGAGTTTAAAAAAACCATTCCCTCACCCAATAAGATTGCCCGTGAAATCGCAGCTTTTGCAAATACGAATGGCGGCACTCTGCTCATTGGGGTCGACGATCATAAAAATATAACAGGAATCAGCTCCTATTTTGAGGAGGAGTTTGACCTGCACAAGGCAGCCAGTGATCTTTGTGTGCCTGCCGTACCCCTTCAAATTGAGCTAATCCATTGCGGGCCGTATGATGTTATGATTGTTAAAATAGAAGAAGCAGAGAAAAAACCTGTGTATCTGAAAAACGAAAAAAAGAGAAAAGTGTTTGTTCGGGATAAAGATAAAAGTATCCTTGCGAGTGATGAAATGGCAGAAATTCTAAAACACCAGCACTCAGGAAATGGCGTTACCTTTGAATATGGTGACAAAGAGCAAATGCTGTTTCGATATCTCAATGAATATGGAGAAATTACTGTACAGAAATTCTCTCAGCTTATTAATGTTACTACTTACCGTGCATCAAAAATTTTAATTCACTTGGTAAGTGCAGGAATTCTCAAACTGTTTCGCCGTTCGGAAACAGACTATTACACTTTTGCCAATTCAACCAAATAACGACTGAACTATCATGGCATTACCAGAAGAAAATCTTGATGACGTTATCTCCTCCCTGATTGATGAAGATCCCGAAGAGGAACAGCATTCAGCCATGCAGGCCGATCCTGATGCCGATCCGGTAATTTTGACGGATCGGGCCGCCAGGCAGATTATTCAGATCAAGGAGAAGGAGAATCTTGATGAAAATTTATACCTCCGGGTTGCTGTTGAAGGTGGGGGCTGCTCAGGACTTAGCTATAAGCTGGGTTTTGATATACGAACAGACGAAGATAAAATTGTTGTTTGCAACGACATTGAAATTGTGATTGACCCCAAGCATCTGATGTACCTGAACGGAATTACAATCGACTATCCCGACGGACTGGATGCCCGCGGCTTTACATTCGATAATCCCAATGCCAGCGAATCATGCGGTTGTGGTTCATCATTCGCCGTTTAACTCGGCCGGGCCAGCCTCAGTTCAGCTTCGCTTTTGCCGCCTCGAACAATTTCTCCATCTCTTCTTTTGATACAGTTAGCTTATTGCCACAGTAGTGGCACACAATCTCTTGCTTATCATCTTTAAGCTCCTTTAAATCATCATAATTAAGCATGGAAAGTGCATTCATAAACCGTTCGGGGCTACAACGGCAGAAAAAATGAACAGGTTGCCTGTCGAGCTCTTTTATGCTGAATGGCCTGGAAGCGCGTACCATAATTTCGTCGATATAGAGCCCTTCTTTCAGCATTGATGAAACCTGTGGCATTTCTCTCACTGTTTTCTGCAGCTGTTCCATCACGGTCTCATCAGCATCAGGTAAACGCTGAATTAACACCCCACCAGCCTGTTCAACAACCCCATCTTCATTAATATCCACATCCAACAGGAATGCTGACAAAACCTGCTCTGATTGTGCCATAAAGTGGGCCATGTCCGATAAAATATCACCCTCTACAATCTGAATTGTACTGGTTCGGGGTTCTGCCTCATCATATAAAATTTTCGATACCGTTAACAATCCAATTCCAATTCCATCGCCAATGGTTACCTTGGGATCGGAATAGTCGAGTTCTGCACGTGGATTTTGAACATATCCACGCATTTCTCCCACGCGGTTGGCTTCAGCCGTTATGGAACCGACAGGACCACTACCTTCAAGCCGAATTTTTATTCTTCCTTCTCCCTTCAGTTCAGAAGCAAGAAGCATTGCTGCCGTTAGTGTGCGTCCAAGCAGGAGCGTAGATAACAGCGACAGATTGTGATTCTTCTGAGCTGTACGAATTACGTCCGTTGTCTTAACAACGCTGATTTTAAACTGCCCGCCTGACTCAATTCCTTTTATGAGCCGATCCTTAAATTTAAATTCTTCTTTTAGAGACATTTTTTATTTTTTGTAACAAACTTTATAGACAAAATCATTTCTGAGGGATCAATTTACGCATATTTTTATCACCTGTCACACGCAGGAGTAATCAAAAAACCGTTGCTTGCCAGCTGTCTCTCCATCCTACACAAAAAAAAGCAACCGGCCGTGAAACCGGTTGCTTTCGAATGATGATTGCATGGGTTGCATCATGTTCTGTCTTTCATATAAAGTTCTCCGAGACGGCCCGAAAAATGACTTTTTGATGAGTAAACTGTTCCAAGCTTTGCGACGGATTCAATTCTCTGCTCTGCCAGTATATTCGATGCCTTGTAGCTTGGAATATTATGAAGTTCAGCGTACTCAAAAATTTTGATTGTGGTATCGTATATGCGGGACGTCTTGTTTAATGCCATTTCTTCATTATAACCTTCAAGTTCACTCGAAATATTAATGATTCCCCCGGCATTAATTACATAGTCTGGGGCATACAGAATGCCCTTCTCCTTCAGCAGTTCGCCGTGGCGCTGTTCATCATCCAGAATATTGTTTGCCCCACCTGCAATAATATCACACTGCAGATGGCCTGCAGTGTCATCATTTACCACGCCACCGAGCGCACAAGGACTAAAAATATGCAGATCGAGTGTGTAAATATCATTTGGTTCTACTACTGTTGCACCCGTAGTTTTTGCAACACGGCTTGCTTTCTCCTCAAAAATATCGCTGATGAACAGAACAGCTCCCTCTTTTTGCAGATACGATGCCAGGTTTGAGGCGACCGATCCTGCACCCTGAATACCAATCCGTAAACCTTCCAGTGAATCACTGCCATAAGCCTTATTTGCTGCGGCCTTCATTCCCATGTATACGCCATAAGCAGTTACCGGGGACGGATTCCCGCTTCCGCCCAGTGCTTTGGGTATTCCTGTTACATACTTTGTTTCGGAGAAAATCCACTCCATGTCCTGTTCGGTCATTCCAACATCTTCGGCAGTTATATACCTGCCACCAAGACCGTCAATATATCTGCCAAAAGCCCTGAACAGAGCCTCCGATTTCTCCGTTCTGGAATCTCCGATAATCACAGCTTTCCCGCCGCCCAGGTTCAGCCCTGATATGGCCGCCTTATAGGTCATGCCACGAGAAAGTCTCAATACATCCCTCAGGGCTTCACTTTCTGACGAATAGTTCCACATACGGGTACCTCCAAGCGCGGGACCCAACGTAGTATCATGAATTGCAATGATCGCCTTTAAACCTGCATCGGGCCGGGAGCAGAAAATCAACTGTTCATGCTCCAGTTTAGAAAGGTCATTAAAAAGTTGAAAATTTTTATTTTCAACGTCTTCTTTCTCCGGAATTGATACTGCCTGATTCATATGCTACACTTCTTAACTATTATATTTGGAAACGCTTCCAAAAGATAGAGATTTTCGGCAAGTGAATGCAAACATACTACCGAATAAAACAGGCTTAACTTAGAATTCTCTTTTATAAACATATGTATCAAAGAATTGAATAATTTTTGATTGAGCGATAAAACAACCAATTTAGTTCCCTGCGGACAACAGGGCTGCTGAACATGTTTGACTTAAAAAAAGCTGTTTATCACCTCAGCATATAAACTGTATTGAGCATCATCTCTTTTTGGGGACAGGCTTCTCAATTTTAAGCTCTTTTGAATTGCTTAAATTTGATTCGACTGGCGGCCTGTAGGGCTGAAATGGTATTCTTAAAAGATTTGGCAGATTTTCATTCTCACGTGGATCCATGTGAGTATCAATTCCGTAGGTTAAATTTTTCACATCATTCACTTCGGCAAAGGTCCCGAAAACGCGATCCCAAACAGCAAATATATTGCCATAATTTGTATCTGTAAGGGGTTGTGAGTAGTGGTGATGAACCTTATGCATGTTTGGAGTTACAAACAGATAGGAGAGAGCCCTATCGGCTTTTTTAGGCATATTGATATTGGCGTGAGTAATATGTGCAAAAAGCACTGATAAACTTTGATACAGCATAACAATTCCGATGGGAACTCCAATCAAAAAGACGCCGAGAATAGTGAAGAAAATTCGGAAAACGGTTTCTCCGGGATGGTGCCTGAGTCCTGTTGTTACATCCACTGATGTGTCGCTATGGTGTACAAGATGAAACTTCCACATCCACTTTACCTTATGTTCCGTCCAGTGAACCAGCCACGCCCCCATAAAATCGAGCAGCATAACGCCGGCAATAATTTTAACCCAAAGGGGAAGCTCTGCCAGGTTCAGCAGCCCAAATTCATTCACCGTAACCCAGTCGGATGTAAAGTAGAGGACCCCCGCGAGACCGAACCCAATAATTGCGGTAAAAAGTGTAAACGTAAGATTAAGACCGGCGTGTTTCACTTTACTATATGTAAATTGAAACAGTGGAATTACCCCCTCCATCACCCAGAAAACAAAAATACCTCCAATAAGAATGAGCGCACGAAATGTAGTCGGAACATCTTCGAAAAAAGTAATAACTGGTTCCATTTTACAAATGATTTTTGTCGTTGGTGTTATATATGAAATGACACAGAAGTTTACGTGCTACCTCACAGACGGGGTATAAGAGAGCCTCAACTGCCCTTTCTCATTGGTGCGTCTCCGCTTTCCATTTCCATATAAATACGGTTTTTTACCGCATCCGCAATAAAAGAAATTCCTGCATTTAAGGCCACCAGGCCAAACAATCCAATCCAAAACCAAAGTGCGGCGTGGCCCAGATCAAATTCGGCAGGACTGTTGCTTTTGATAATAATAGCCTCGCCGATAAAGTTAATTCCCAATCCTGTTAACGTAACTCCGATAACCGAGTGGCGCCACCATTTTTTCTGATATGACATACCTGAATTTATTTAGTTTTCGATTAATACTGCTTAATACCGGTTTCAGCTTCAAAATAGTTCCGAATAACCAGTTATTGAGGTCAGAATTGATTCCAAATATTTACAGTCATAAGGGGGTCTTCCAGAACACTCTCATCTGCATTAATTTCTATATTCACCAGCCCGCAGTAATCAACCATGGTATCTATATCTGGTGAATATGCCTTATTCAGCACAGCTGTTTCTTTCGCATCGCATGCATCTGAAAAACAAAACCAGTAGGCTCTGTTTCCGGCGGAGGTGTGATTGCTGCACGATATTTCTGAATCAATTGGCGTAAGAAAAGAGTAAAATGCCACATTGCTGACGCCCTTGATTGGGTCGCTGTACATATAATTGTCTTTAATATGAATGTGATGACCACCAGCGGCTCCCACACCAACATTCCCCGGGTTTACCCCAATATTTTCCTCTGCAATTTGGTACCTGCCTCCGTGATCACCCAAAATAATAAATGACCCTGATGGCGAAACTCCCGTACCGGTACCGTCTGTTCGGGCGCGATTCCGGCTGACACGTATATAGTCACTCTCTGTCCCTGATGACTCGAAGAGGCTGATAAAATCTTCAAGCTCATCGGTTCCATACTGCTGCGTGTGTTCCATCGAATTTCTTTCTATGCGAATCCCCTCTCCCCTACATTTATCGCACTGAAAAAAATTACGACCGGAATTCATTGCTTCATTACCTATAACTTTAAGAGGGCCCTGGCTGTTCAAAAAACGAATTCCCGATGTTACGCTTTCAAAATAAGAGTTTGAAACTTCCACATTTTGAGCCCATTCAAACTTTACGGCTCCATGTTTTTGCCCGTTAACCTCCTTACCAATATTTCGAAAAACCAAATTAGTAATTGTTACATCTGAGGTTCCGGTTCTTCGAATGGCCCTGATTCCAAACCGGTTGTAGTTTTCTATATCTAACCAACCAAAAACCGTTCCTCTCATGCCATTTAAAAAAGCCTCCTCTGTTGCTTCCATACCGTCCAAACGGGCATTCCCCGACCCGATCCAGTTCACACCATTTTGTACATTTTCGATAAACTGACGGTAATAAACTCCATCACTTAAATAAAATAAGGTGCTATTCTTACAAAATTTATGGGCAGCTGCAAGATTGTCTCCAGGCACCAGGTAAACTCCATCATTAGTGTCATTAAACAATAATTTACAGGTTTCTTCGAATCCTTCCCCACTATTCCATTCCGTGAAAAGAAGTTTTATTTGATCCGCAGACAGTTCACCTCTGAACTCTGCTGAAGGAAAATACTTTACTGCGATTTGTCTGATTTCTTCTGACAGCCTTTGGTGATCATCTTCATTGAAATCATCTTCATCAATCCGTTCTTTCATTTGTCTCATTGGCACTGATAGCTCCTGTAGTGCATCCGCCGGGAAACGTATCGTTTGACTCCGAAGTTCAGAAAGGGGTGTTATGAGTACTTCCATAGCCTCCTGAGAAAGTGTGTTGAGTTCATTTAAACTCATTTTTTCGACTGAAGTAACCAGAGCCCTCAGCTCTTCAAAAATATCTGAGGGCGCCTTTCCTGTCCTGTCAGGATTGGTAAAGCTTACCTGGGGGTTTATA
>Ga0102934_1003826_pt1 | contig 10154 bp, 8 predicted proteins | sample SalPonR2_A_D1_MG_FD_78175 | JGI IMG/M metagenome (GOLD analysis project Ga0102934, IMG submission 78175) | Salt pond soil microbial communities from South San Francisco under conditions of wetland restoration - Salt Pond MetaG R2_A_D1_MG | ecosystem: Environmental > Aquatic > Marine > Intertidal...
CATCTGGATGGAAAACAACTCCAGATTTTTTTATAACAGCTAAGGTGATCATGAATACTACTATATCAGAAGCAAGTTGTTAGACAATAGAACTGACGATAAACGGAACGACAATTCAATATTTCATGAGATAACCGAAAATATGGAGAACGGTTTATTCATGCTCTATGTCCAAAGAGATAATGAACGAAGGATTCATTACTATTTCTCATTCGCAAATCAGTCATTTAAGGACGCTTTCTCGAAGAGAAAAGAGGATGTCATCGGGAGAAGATTTGAATCAGTTGTTGATTGGCCGGGTGTCAGACAGATCATCAATCATTATTATGACTGTTGTGTCCTGTCAGAATGTGCTGTGACTCATCAAGTACACAAAGAACGCTTTGGAGAAATACGTTTGTTCAATGTTACCTTGAAGCCACTGAAAAATATGAAGGGTGAAGTTGATCGGATAATCGGGATTTGCAGCGACATCACGGAGTCTGAGAAGCTACGGATGGAGAAAAACATAAATGACTTGAAAAAAGTAAAGCAGTACAATATGCCGGAAAGAGATGAGTTCTTGAGCCATCTTTCAACTGAGATCAGAAACCTGTTGTCAGCTTATCGATCATCTCCACGAGATGACGAATCCCAATCCGGAACGAGCATTATAAACCGGTTCAAAGAATTGCTAAACGATATTGAAAGCCATAAAAGGAAATTCGAAAGCAAAGAGAATAACGGGTCGGATGCAGAGCGAAACATCCATTTCAAGTTTGGTTCGTTTCAAAAAAAACGGACATCCAAACAAAACAGCAACAGGATGATCACCTTTTTTCATCCCAGATATCTTGATATCAAGTGAACTACGCCTACTTTTTTATTTCTTCTATTACTTCTTCATGGGTGACTAACTCTTCATCTTCCCTCTCATTGATTTTTGATAAATCCTCTAATTCCTCCAAAATTCTTTCATATTCTTCGATGGGCAATATAACAGAAATACGCCTGCCTCTTTTATCGGTAATGAATCATATTCACCCCTTAATTAGAAGAACAGTCCCCTCGGGGAATTAGGAGCAACGCCTCATCATCTGTATCCCAAATAACGGAATCATGGTAGCGTTCTAAACATGAAAGACTAACGAAAGTTGTATCCTCTACTTCAGTTATCTTCTGCTCATGAAAATGTCCGTATACCCAAAGCTTAGGGCGCTGTAACATCTGATTCCACAACAGGGTATGTTGTGTCTCGCCGCAGTCAGCCTTCGGACCGGGATTGAATCCGGCCAAAACAATGTGATTCACAACTCCCCAATAGTGTATTTCAAGCCCCTGCATTCCGATGCCAATTCCTGCCGGGCAGGAATGAGTGATCATAATATCCGGCGAGAAACGGGAGAACTCAAAAACTGCTCTGTTCACTTCGTCAGTGGTAATCACATTCCCTTTGATGATCTTTTGCGGGCGGCCAACATGCAATGCTCCACCGAAAAAACCGATATTGGTTCCCTGTACCACAAGCGTACTCCCGCGGGGTTGAAAATACAGGTTCTTATTTTCCCACTCTTTGATAATCCCCTTTTTCATGGCCTTCCACAAAAATCGAAAGTCTTCATGATTCCCATCTATAAAATGAACCGGAACCGGGAATCCCCCTAAGGCATCAAGTTTTTTGACAACTTTTTTGGATATACCAAAGTCTCCCACTTGAATGGCCACTGAAATCTGAGACGTTTCAATCGCCTTTTGGAGGACGTGATGAAATTTCTCCACGCGGCCATGAATGTCTCCGAAAAAGCCAATTCGCATAATTAGCCTATCTGCCCCACTTCATAAGCCGCTAATCGTTTTTGCATTGTGTTGATCTGTGCCATTGCTTTTTTTAACATGGTTTCCTGCCAGGAGGATATTTCATTCAAGACCAGTGCATTTTCCTTGGGGAAATGTCTTTCCAGTGCCGCTACTTGTGTTTGCAAACGTAAGTTCATTAGGAAATTCCAGCTATCAATGATATCCTGTCCATCGTCTATTGAAATATGCCCTTCTTGCATCAGTCTTTTGATTCTTTGCAGGGTGTTCGTTTCATGTATTCTGTGTTTTAAAGAATAGATCCTTGCATAGTTGACAAAATGCAGCATCGTCTTCTTTAAATCGATATATTTTTCTGTTTGGCTTTCGGAGTAAATTCTCCCCAGTAAATTCGTGGGGGGACGAAAATGAATGGTATCCTGAGCCAGTTTATAGAGGAAAATGGGTTTGTCTTTCACTTCCCGGAAGATGTATTCCCGGAGTTTTGTCGCCAGGGACTCATCTCCCGATAACACCCGGAAATCAAAAAAGATACTGACCTTGATGATGGAATCCGGATCGCTGTCAAGGATCCAGTCAAAGTACTGGTCTCTCCAGGCAGCTTCGGACTTACACCACTGACTGTTAGAGGCGGAATTTCCGGAAGGACAGGGGGGGATACCAAAAGATGAAACGTATTGCGTTACTGTTTTCCCGAATTGTTCAAAGTAGGAAATGTGTTCTTCTTGAGCGGTGCTTTCAAAAAGAATCGCTGTATCCTGATCGGGGTTCAGGGTGCTTTCCATTCTTCCGATGCTGCCCAGGGCCAAAAAGGCATACGAACAAGGAGGCTGTCCCAGCTGATCGATGGCTTCTTTTATTCCTCTTTCAAATACCTGGTCAGTGGATGTGATCACAGAGCTTGAAATTTTCTCAGGGCTTAATCCCATCTTGACACAATTCCTCAAAATGATCCGGGAACGTGCATAGTGTTCTTTAATATCAGCGGCTTCTTTGTTTTGAACCGTTTGTGAAGCGTTTAATTTGATCTGATGCGTTGGCGACAAAAAGTCCATCAGCATGGAGGACTTGGCTTTGTTATACATCGTTTCATCAGAATCATCGTAAAAGATGAGTACGATTTGTCCCTGATAAACATCCAAATGTTCGAATTTACTTCCCCAAACCCTGAGATAACGATCCTCACGAGGCGCTGCACATTGAACCAGCAGGTTCGAAAAACGTCTTTCTTTTTCCAGTTCAATGTTCATTCGCGTCGCATCACCGTCTTGGATGAACGCTCTGATAGAGTTACCGACTAAATCCTCTTCATGGCCAAACCCAAAGATCTCTGCTGCTTTAGCGTTTGCTTTAACCACTTTGCCGGTCTGGCTTCGCGTCAACACCACTACGGCAAAACCATTGTTTTGAAGGGTTTCCAAGATAATTGGATCCACGTCTTCCGTTTTTGGACGATTTTTTAGTGAATAGCCTTCAAACATAATAGCAGGAGTGCCATGAACGGTTACATGCCCGGCAGAAAGCAGGACATGTGTCTTGTTCTCACCATAACCAAGGATTGTCTCAACAGTCTCCGTTTCTTCTCCGCGAGAGGCTTTGTTGATCAGTTCCTTTCCGGCATCATCCAGGACAAATTCAGAAATATTTCCATTTACGATCTCCTCTTCACTCAGGTCAAGCGTATCACAGGCATGTTTGTTTGCGCCCACGATGATACCGTTCATGGACAAAAGAAGCATTTCGCCGGAAGCTCTTGCCAATGCCTGATAGCGTTCACGGGAGCGAAAGAGTTCCTTTTCAGCAATTCGTCTCTGTTTTTCTGTTTTCCAGCCTCTCCAGACTATCAGAGATAACAGCCCCATTAACAATATCCCAACAATTGTGGAGAAAAAAGTCAAATTGTAAATGACATCCTGGATTTCCCTTTGAACATCGTCCAGATAAATACCACTGCCAACAACCCAGTTCCAGGGGCTGAACAAGCGTACATAAGAAAGTTTTGGTATGGGTTCTTCCAGGTTATCTTCCCTGGGCCACATATAATGGATGAATCCGTCTCCGTCTTCTTTGGTGATTTCCACCGCTTCTACAAATAACTTGTTGCCTTCCGGATCTTTATAGTCCCTTAATGAGACACCTTCCATTTCAGGGAAATAAGGGTGCATGACCATTTTTGGATAGGTATCCTGGATCCACAAATAATGTTTGTCTTCATCTCCGTATCGTAATGCCCGCAAGACGACCAGTGCTTCCTCCTGCGCCGCTTCTAAACTGAGCAATCCCTCTCTGGCCATAATGGCATGTCTCTCAATAATCGAGGTAGCCGATTGAACAATTGCCTGTATGGTCTCCCTTTTTTTGTCCATTAAGGCCTCTTCTGTGGCAGGGATGATCATGACCCTGATGGCAATCACAAACAACAACATGACCATGGCGGGCGGTAATATGATACGAAATGCCATGAAAAACATCTGCTTTCTATCCATTTCTCTTCTTTCTTTCGGCATGCACCGCTCCTCTTCTTGTATTATTGTGAATTTTCTTTTCTTTTCCTGGATTTAAAAACCCCGACTTTATGCGCAAACATACTGACATTAAAATCAGTTACTATTTTCATCCAAAATGCAATACCAACAATTGCGGTCCATATTTCATAATCTAAGCCTATGAGGAACACCAGTAAAAAGACTGCTAAAAATATAGCCCCTGCACTTAAATTGGATATAGCCGCATATAAGGCATACTTTTCTGCATTTTTCGGAGAACGGCCTTTCCATAAAGCGACAAAAGAATAATCTTTCTTTAACCATATTTTTAACCCGCGTCTTAGCCAAAAGATCGATAGCGGGATTAGACCGATAAATAAAATCCAGTTAAATACCAAAACCACTTGCAGATTATCCAGATTCATATTTGATAACTCCATTCAACTTAAAACAACAGAAAACTCAATGAGCTCCTTTAACCGTTTTGACGCCTCTTGGCGATCGGACACTTTCTACCAGGACCTGTATTTGCTCAGGGGGATTTTTGGTAAAACGGGACACAATAAACGCCACTAAAAAGTTTACAAAAGCGCCTACAGCACCAATCGCTTCAGGCGTAATACCGAAAAAGCTGTTCGCTCCACCGATTAAATGCGTGTATTCAGTGCCTGGAATGAAAAAGATGCCTTTGTGGGCAAAGACATAAAAGAGTGCCACAGTAAGGCCAGACAACATTCCCGCGATGGCGCCTTCTTTATTCATCTTGACAAAGAAGATACCCATCATGAGTGCCGGGAACAGAGAACTGGCAGCAATACCGAAAGCCAATGCCACCGTTCCGGCGGCAAAGCCAGGCGGGTTTAATCCCAGCCATCCGGCTACCAGAATTGAAACGGCCATCGAAATTTTCCCTGTCATCAGTTCTTTTTTCTCAGAAATCTTCGGCATGAAAATCCCCTTGATTAAATCATGAGAAATGGCGGAAGAAATGGCCATCAATAGACCGGCGGCAGTCGACAGAGCAGCAGCTATCCCTCCTGCAGCGACCAGGGCGATGACCCAATAAGGTAGCAATGCAATTTCGGGGTTTGCCAACACAATAATATCAGGATTCACTTTCAGTTCATTGCCTTTCCACCCGGCCTCTTCAGCACGTGTCAAAAACTGCTGATTCGATGAGTCATCGTTATAATATTGTATACGGCCATCGTTATTTTTATCTTCCCATTGCAAGAGTCCGGTCTTTTCCCAACGCTTCATCCAATCCGGGCGTTCATCCCCTTTCAGACTTGCTTCAGGTGCAAAAACCTCCATATTCTGTTCTATACCAGGTGTCACGGTAGTATGAAGATTGTACTTCGCCATGGCGGCGACTGCCGGCGCAGTTGTATATAGTACAGCGATAAAGACAAGCGTCCAACCGGCAGACCTTCTTGCGGCTGAAACAGAGGGTACAGTAAAAAATCGCATAATGACATGGGGTAGTCCGGCCGTACCGATCATGAGCGTTAAGGTAAACAAAATCATGTTTAAAGTACTCCCCGGCAGGGACGTTGTATACTCCTTAAAACCAAGATCGGTTACCACTTGATCCAGTCGGGTTAAAAGTGCAATGTTTTCACCGGTTAAATCGGAACCCAGTCCAAGCTGGGGAATCGGATTACCGGTGAGATAAAAGGCAATAAATATCGCGGGGATGACATAAGCTAAACTCATAACACAATACTGGGCTACCTGTGTATAAGTGATTCCTTTCATTCCCCCAAAAACCGCATAGGCGAAAACGATAGCCATACCAATGTAAATCCCCACATCATTCGAAACGCCTAAAAACCTTGAGAACGCCACACCAACCCCCGTCATCTGTCCGATGATATAGGTAATGGATGCAATTAACAAGCATAACACTCCCACAGCAGCAGCGGTTTTGGAGTAGAAACGGTCTCGGATAAACTGTGAAACCGTAAACTTACCGAACTTTCGAAGATACGGAGCGAGCAGCATCGCCAGGAGTACAAAGCCTCCGGTCCATCCCATTAAGAAAACCGAGCCTCCGTAACCCATCGTTGAGATCAGTCCGGCCATGGAGATAAATGAAGCAGCTGACATCCAGTCTGCAGCGGTTGCCATTCCATTGACAACAGGTCCGACGCTTGTCCCGGCCACATAAAAATCACTGGTTGATTTTGCACGTGACCAAAAGGCAATTCCCAAATACAATAAAAAAGATAATCCTACGGCAATATACGTCGCAACTTGAAGGCTCATATGCTATCTCCTTTTTTTGTGTGATTTTTTTTCGGTTTTTTCATCAACATCATATTTCCGATCAATTCTTCCCATCAGTTTTGCGTAGACAAAAATAAGGGCAATGAAGGTAAAAATGGAGCCTTGCTGTGCAAACCAAAACCCCAGGGGATAACCACCAAGCTGGATGTGGTTCAGTAAAGGGGCAAGAATAATACTCAATCCCAAAGAAACGCCGGCCCATATCGCGAGAACAATACCAAGAAGTCGTAGTGTCGCTGACCAATAAGTTCTCTTCTTTTTCGCCATTCTGATCCCTCCTTTCTTTATGGTTTTGGTATACCATTGCTTCGACCTGTGTTGGATGGTTCTGACTTTCACTTAAAGTTATTTTTCCAGAACATCTATCATGTTTCTGGTTCAAGGCGAGCTCACAGCGTTTCAGGAAGGATATTAATCAATTCATTTCATTTGAGTCCGATGCCAAGAAGATAAGAAGCAACTTGTTAAAAGAACGTAAAAAAACTTCTTCTTAGCAATCTTTTCTATATAATACTACCGGTAAAATTGCGTGTATTTTTTGGTGGTTTGAGTGGGCTAAAAAATGTGATTTTCGATTATACCATATTTTTTATTTTTTTGATAGGAGTTTGATTCACCGGAGGGACGGTTCTTGTGGTGAGTTCAACCCCAACTCACCACAAGAACCGTCCCTCCGGTGAATACAAGAACTTTCCCTCCGGTAAAATGATATAATTGTAATAATAAAGAGGTGAGAAAAATGGGAAAGGCGTTATTAGTACTCGATGTACAGAATGATTTTTACGAGGACGGCAGTCTGCCGGTGAAAGAGGCGAGCAAGATCAATCCGATTATCAATACGCTGATGGAGTCCGATGAATATGTGTTCATTGTTGCCTCTCAGGACTGGCATCCGGCTGATCACAAAAGTTATGCCGTTAATCAGGGAGAAGAGCCTTTCACCCCCTTCGATAACGGAGCGGGGATCGGACCGATACTCTGGCCGGTGCATTGCCAGATGGGAACGAGAGGAGCTGCTTTTCACGATGATATCAACACGGTTCATTTCGATTATATCATCAGGAAGGGGACACATCCCGAGGTCGATAGCTATTCCATGTTCCGTGAAAACAACGGGTTCAATCTCGGGATGGATTCATTGCTAAGAGGGTTGAAGATCCACGAGGTGGACACCTGCGGCCTAGCGCTCGATTATTGTGTGAAAGACTCCACCCTTGATGCGGTTAAATTCGGTTTTAAAACAAATCTGATCATCAATGCATCACGCGGAGTTGAGGCTAATCCCGGGGATGTTGACAAAACGCTTGAGGAATTCAGGCAGGCCGGCGTTGGTATCAAAGAATTCTGATTAACAACAAGTAGTAAACAATGGAAATTTACTTAAAGTTTACAATAAAGGCTGTTTTTTGCATCTTGACAAGTATTGACCTACGTATCTTATTTTATTATCCGTAACCCTTAGGGGATTATAAAATAGGAGGATGAAAGAATGCGAAAAACAGTTTTATTATTGGTGTTTGTTGTTTTTATGGTAACAATGCTTTTATCACAAAATGGTCCATTTGTTGACAAGGTTTATATCAACTCGCGGATGAAAGAAGAAATCGGACTGAAGGACACAGCAGAGGGAATCACAGATGTATTCGCCTATGGTGTACAGGGACCGCAGCTTTACGGTATGTCAGCGACGGATCGTGAAAAGCTGGATATCTATTCAGTGCCCTCCGGATCATGGTCGTTGAACATCAATCCATACCCGGGGAAGGCCCCTTATCAGGTTGAAAAGGACGGTGAAACACTCTTTAATCCCTTTGCCATCAGGGAAATCAGATTTGCCCTTAACTGGTTGATTGATAGAAAGTACATCGTGGATGAGATCCTCGGTGGTGCGGGATTCCCGATGTATTGTATGGCAACTCCTGGACAGCCTGGAACAATGAAATACAACAAAGTGGCAGACGAATTCGGATTCACCCCCGAAGGGGACGAAGAAGCAGCAATCGATGACATCACACTGGCCATGGAGGAGGCTGCGAATCTCCCCGAAAATAAAGGCAGACTTGTAAGGGGTGAAGAATTCTGGGAATTTGATGGTGAACCGGTCACCATTAGTTTTATGATTAGGGTGGATGATCCGAATGGAAGATTGAGAGAGGGAAACTACATCTCAGATCAAATCGAAAAGGCTGGCATAAAAGTAAACCGCTTGTATTGGGACAGGTCCAAAGCGGGAAGTACAGCTTATTACTCAAATCCGGCGGATTATGAGTGGAATTTATACACAGAAGGCTGGGGAGCAGGTGCAACAAGAAGATACTGGGAACATATCGTTGCACAGATGTATGCCCCATGGTACGGGTATATACCTGGTGGCGCCAACCCTGAAAACTGGAATTTTAAAGCTCCCGGATTAGATGAATTAACGAAAAATGCCTACTATGGACGCTTCACAACAATCGATGAATACTGGGAATACGCACTTGAAGGACTCAGACTTGGTTTAGAGGATGGCATCAGAGTCTATGTCTGTGCGCAGGAACAGTTCTTTGTCGCAAACAGCGAAAGATTCGATCAACGATTTGCATACGGTCTCGGAGATGGCATCAACGAGTGGATGTATGTCACAGCAAAGACTGAAGACAGGGTACTGACAACAACACAGTTTTCTGCCAAAGGTGCATTGTTCATGTCTGCCTGGGATCCCATCGGTAATGACGGATTCAGCGATGTCTATTCCACCCTGATATCCAATGCCCTGGTCGACGCATCCATGTTTGAAAGCCCGGTTTCGGGAAAACAGACCGAGCAGAGAGCTCAATATAAAGATGTGGAAACGAAGGTTGTAAGAGAGGGTGAGAAGATTGTCGGACAGATTGATGTACCGGCAAATGCCATCAAATACAACCCTGAGACAGATAAATGGGAGGCAGTCGGGGAAGGCGTCAGTTCACAGAGTAAGGCGACATACATATTCAACTATACAAACTGGCACAACGGTTATCCAATGAGTATCAACGATCTCTATTACTACGAGGCATTTGTTTCAGAATGGGCCACCAAGAACGGGGATAACGACCGGGAATACGAAGCCGCATACGCTTCATCGATGATAGGCGGTGTGGAGCAAACGAAGGGCTGGGTCGTCAATGCAGATGGTTCAATTACAACCTATTTTGATTACAACTTCCCCCCGAGTGAAGCAAGAGTGGCTTCCATGGGATCCCCGTCATATACCGCATCAGCAGCAGGGGGAACAGTTTGCGGGGTATCCTGGGATGTTTATGAAGCAATAGCCCTTCTGATAACACAGGGTAGCCGATCCGGAAGACAGTACAGTGTCAGTTCCGATTCTGATAATGAAATTGACATCCTTATCCCGGAACACGTGGCTGATATCAAGGCAAAACTCGAATGGATGCTTGAAGAGGGACACATCCCGGCATCACTTGAGGGAAAGTTAACCCCGGCAGAGGCAAAAGGGCCATTCCCAACATAAGCATGTCCGTATTCTTCGATAAAGTCAATTGACGCCTGATAGGCCTCTTTTGCCTCTGCCTCTGTGACTTTACCTTCGAGAGATGCCGG
>Ga0102934_1003827_pt1 | contig 10153 bp, 10 predicted proteins | sample SalPonR2_A_D1_MG_FD_78175 | JGI IMG/M metagenome (GOLD analysis project Ga0102934, IMG submission 78175) | Salt pond soil microbial communities from South San Francisco under conditions of wetland restoration - Salt Pond MetaG R2_A_D1_MG | ecosystem: Environmental > Aquatic > Marine > Intertidal...
AAATTTGTTGACTTAACCGTTTCAGGCATAACATCAACAGTAAAGGTGCTAGTATTAAAATTGACCACTGTTAGGCATACCCCATTTACAGCAATACTATCTCCCGTGGAGACATCTTCTAAAAAGTCATTAACCTCTATTTGTAATTTGTACTTGTTACTCTCTTTTAATTTCCGTTTGAAAGTACCAACTTGTTGAACAATACCGGTAAACAAAAAACCACCCTCTCTCTAACTTAGATCTCCTTTAATTAAAAAATTATCAGCAAGTTTTTCATATTCTATATTTTTCAATTTAAAACTATCTTTTATTTTTTTGCTTCCCTTACCTTTAAAAGCGGGAATTCCATCATTACCCCCTAATATTTTAGGGGCTATAAAGGTATAAATTTTATCTATGAGTTTTTTATTAATAAAAGAATGGTTAACTGTGCCGCCCCCTTCTATTAAAATACTCATCACTTCCATGTCATATAATATATGTAACATTTCCTCTAAGTCTAATTTATTATCTTGATCATAAGATAAAATTATGACCTGAACATTCTCCCTTTCTTTAAATTCTGCAAACTTGTTTTTATCATAATCTTGACCGGTGAAAATCATCGTTTTACTATTTGACTTCTCGTTAATAATATTAGCATCGAGGGGGGTCCTCAACTTACTATCCAGGACAATTCTAATGGGATCAATCCCCTCTTCAGCTTCTAATCTAGTCGTTAAGCGGGGATTATCGCTTAAAACAGTTCCAATGCCCACTAAAATCCCATCGACCTTATGTCTTAATCTATGTCCATAAGCCCGCGCTTTTTCATTTGTAACCCACCTGGAATCTCCCGTACTGGTGGCTAAAAAGCCATCTAAGGTTTGCGCGGTTTTTAGATATATAAAAGGGGACTTTTCCCGCATGTTTTTAATAAATATCTCATTTAATTTTTTGGCTCGTTCTTCTAGAACACCCAATTTCACTTCAATACCGGCTTCTTTTAGCTGTTTAAAACCCTTACCAGCCACTAAAGGATTGGGGTCTTCCATTGCCACGACCAATCTTTTAATATTGGAATTTATGATTTTTATAGAACAAGCTGGAGTTTTGCCGATATGACAGCAGGGTTCTAGGTTTACATACAGGGTCGCACCTTCAGCTTGATCTCCGGCATCCTCGATCGCATGTACTTCAGCATGCGGGGTACCGGCCTTTTTGTGGTAACCTTTACCAACTATCTCATTATCATTTACTACCACTGCCCCTACCAGTGGGTTGGGACTAACTCTGCCTTTCCCTTTTTTAGCAAGTTCTAATGCTTTATTCATATAGTATGTATCATCTTTTTTAACCATCTAGATACCTCCACCTATCCTTTTTTTAGGACAAAATAAAATAACCCCTCCGTGATTGAAGGGGTTATCTGAATAAAATAAATTTATATATACTAACTCCCTTCCAGACTATACTGTCGGTTCTGGAATTGCACCAGATCAACTATTACTAGCTCGTGGACTATACCACCGGTATGGAATCTCACCAATCCCTGTTAGTTATTTTCTTTGTTTTCTACTAATATTATAAGATAAAAGTTAACACTTTTAAAGTAATTTCTTTTTTGAAGATTTTATTTAAGGCCTTAGTCTAGATCTAACATGTGCCCTAATTTATTTTTCTTGGTTTTTAGATAAAACTCGTTTTCCTCATGAGGTTCTATTTCAAGGGGTACACGCTCCGTAATTTCAAGTCCATAACCTTCTAATCCTACTACTTTTTTTGGATTATTGGTTATCAATTTAATTGTTTTCAGGCCTAATTCAGATAATATTTGGGCACCGATCCCATAATCTCTTAAATCGGCCTCAAAGCCTAATTCTTGATTGGCTTCGACGGTATCATATCCTTCATCTTGCAGTGAGTAGGCTTTAATCTTATTGGTTAAGCCTATTCCCCTGCCTTCCTGTCTCATATATAATACTAAGCCCTCACCCTCTTCTTCAATCATCTTTAGGGCCGCGGCTAACTGTTCACCACAGTCACATCTTAATGAGCCAAAGATATCACCGGTAATACATTGGGAATGAACCCTAACCAGGACCTCTTCTTTGTTTTTTATATCACCTTTAATAATTCCAATATGCTCTTTATTATCGAATTCGGATTTAAATATTTTTATTTTAAAATCGCCAAATTTGGTTGGCAGCTTTGCATTGGCTGCTTCTTTTATTAGTTTATCAGTTTTCTTCCTATATTTAATTAAATCCTTTATACTTATGACTTTTAAATTATGAGTTTGGGCAAATTCATTAATTTCAGGAAGTTGGGCAACTTCTCCTTCATCATCAATAAACTTAGTTAATACAGCAGCTTCTTTTAAGCCGGCTAATTTCATTAAATCTAGGGCTGCTTCAACTTTACCGACTTTCCTTAAAACTCCACCTTCTTTTGCGCTTAAAGGAAAAACATGGCCCGGCCTTTGAAATTTTTCTGGATTATCACCGGCTGCTAATTTATTAATTGTAAGGGCTCTATCTTTAGCTGAAATACCCTCTTTTGTTTTAATATGATCGATTGCAACTGTAATAGTATCATCTTTTTTATCACTATCATAATTACCCGATCTAGGTAAATTTAGTTCTTTTATCTTTGCTTTTGATAGGGGAACCGTGATTAAACCACGCACTTCTTTAATTAGAAAGTTAATTTTGGCGGGATCGGCTTTTTCAGCCGCTAATAAAAGGTCGCCATCATTTTCTTTTTGACCATCATCAACTAAGATAACCATCTTGCCTGCCTTGAGGTCTGCCAGTGCTTCATCAATTTGGTTCATGGCTCTCACTCCCATTAAAGTTGTTCATCCTCATTTAATAAATTTTCCTTTATCATTTCCTTTTTCTCAATTATTTCCTCTTGTTTGTCCATGATTTGGCCGATATATCTACCAACAATATCAGTTTCAATATTAATCTTATCACCTTTACTTAAACGTTTAAGATTGGTATTTTGCCAGATTATTTCATTTACCTTAATTACTATTTCATCTTCGTCTAATTTATTAATTGTCAAACTTACACCGTTAATTGCTATTGCTTTGTTTTCTTTAAAATAATCATGGAGGTCTTTGATCGTTTTCACTCTCAATTTTTTGCTATCTTTATTTTGACTTATTTCGATAACCTCACCGATATTATTAATATTGCCGCTAATTACATGGTTGCCTTTGTATCTATAAGGTTGGACCTCTTTTTCTAGGTTCACGGGGGACCCCGCTTCTAAATTTTCTACATTTTCATTAACCATGATACTCAAATTGCCTGTACCTTTGAAATAATTCTCTCCTACCTCATTAACAACAAATGACAAACCATTAATATTAACTTCATTACCAATTTCTAATTCTTTAGAAAGCATATTTACCTGAATGTATATATTTATTTTATTATTTTCGATAGTTTTTTCCTTGACTTGCCCGACTTCCTGGATAACTCCTACAAACATAAGATCACTCCTGTTCTTTTTTTTATTATTATTAATATGATATTAATCCTCGTTTAAATGTATCGATATTATTATTTATATCAATAACAAACCCCTTCTGATCAGAAGGGGTTAATTATTTATATCTATAAACACTAACTCCCTTCCAGACTATACTGTCGGTCCTGGAATTGCACCAGATCAACTATTAAAATAGTTTGTGGACTCTGACCACCGGTATGGAATTTCACCAATCCCTGTTAGCTTATTTTTTTATCTTAATTAATATTATCATCATTGAGTAATCTTGTAAAGTTTATATATTACAATTTTTCTAGTAAAAGTCAATTAATCTAATTTATTTGAAATATTTTTTAATAACTATGTTTCCAGCGCAATTCAGGTTGAGCTACACTATAAAATGCATGCTCTTTTTCTCCCATAAAGGCCCAAACCTGATTGCCAAAATCATAATGCCACCATTCATGTGGATAATTAGTAAAGTCTGCACTAATCATCGTATTATATAATAGTCTTCTGTTCTTTAAGATATTTTTTTCTTTTTGATTTAACTGTCTTTTATTTTTTAACCTTTCATAATAATCGGTATGGGTTTCACCGGTTGTTTGATCAAAACCGGTCCCCATACCCAGTTCTTTCCCCTTGTTATCAATAATGGTTAAATCAACTGCCCCACCCGTTATATGAGGAGAAGGACTATCCATCTTATGAGAAGGCAAAGCTACATACTCTTCCACTTTTTCTTTTAGTATATCCTCCCCAATATCCGGATTTTCTCTTTTTATCTCTTTTTTCAGCCTATCAAAAAGCTCATATTGAACTGATTCGGGCCGCCAGGCATCAAATATAAGAAACTTATATCCGGCCGGCAGTTGCTCAGCTGCTTTAAGTAAATTATCATAAACACCTTCCCTAACATAACATTCGGGTAATGAACCTTCAATACCCTGGATAAAGTACTGGGGTCTGACAATTATTCGCTCGGGAATCATATTTAATGATACTAACTTTTCATTTGATTTTTTTATTTTAATTTCTTTTACTTTTTTCCAATCAAAATTTTCTGTTACGGGTATTGGCTTTTCTAGCATTATTTTTGCGGCCATTGAATACCTCCTTTTAACCTTTCTGTCCTAAAAGAATTATAAATTAAATAGATGTGGTAAAGTTGTTACCAGTTGGGGAAATAATATTATCAATAAGAGTACAGTCATTGCCACCGCCACAAAAGGCCATATTCTTCTAAATAAGGTTTCTAATTTAACTTTTCCGACAGCTGAAACAATGTAAACACAGGCTCCCATTGGGGGTGTAATTAAGGCGATCGTAATATTTAAGGTCATTACTATTCCAAAATGGAGGGGGTTAATTCCCGCATACATAGCAACTGGAGCCACAACAGGTGTTAATAATATTAAGGCAGCTATTTCTTCCATAAACATCCCAATTACAAAGATCATAAGTGAGAGGATAATCAGTAATACCGTATTATTATCAGTCAGGGTTAACATATAGCCCGCAAACTTTTGCGGAACCTGTTCCCATTTCAAAAGCCAGCTGAATACAGCAGCACTGCCCATTATCACAAAAACAACACTTGTATTACGAACTGTTTCATTTACGGAAGCTGCAAAGTCTTTTAAGGATAATTTTTTGGTAACAAAAAATCCTACAATCGCAGTGTAAAATACGGCAACAGCCCCAGCTTCAGTTGGGGTTACAACCCCGGTAATGATTCCCCCTATAATAATTATGGGAGCGATCAAGGCAATTAATGATTCCCAGGCTGTTTTCAGTATCTTTTTAATGCTAGCCCTTTCATTTGAAACTGGATAATTATATTTTTTTGAATAGTAATAGTTCATTATCATAAAAGCTCCACCTAACAGCAAACCTGGTATGATACCTGCTACAAATAGGCCTCCAATAGATTGATTTGTCATGGAACCATAAAGGACCATAAAAATACTGGGGGGTATTATTGGACCTATAAGTGAACTTCCTGCTGTAATTCCCGCAGCATAAGGTCTATCATATCCCTCTTTAGCCATGGCGGGAATTAAAATAGAACCTATCGCTGAGGTATCTGCTGCGGCGGAGCCACTGATACCAGCAAAGATGATACTTGCTACTACATTCACATGTCCGAGCCCACCTTTAAGGTGTCCTACTAAGACCCGGCTGAAATCCAGTAATTTATCTGTAATACCGGTCCTATTCATTAAGTTTCCGGTCATAATAAACAAGGGTATTGCTAATAAAGTAAAAATATCCATACCGCCGAAAAACTGCTGGACCATTATCCTAAAAAGAGAAAAATCTCCTAAGTATAAAAAGCCGAAAAATGAAGATATTAATAAGGCTATAAAGATAGGTACGCCAGCTAATAATAGTATTAAAAATGATATGACCATTAATATACTCATTATCTCATCTCCATTTTATCTTCTGTATTAATTCCTAAAATTTCAACTAAAATATACTGTACTAAAAATAAGCCCATGCCAATTGGAATCGACATTAAGGGGATTGCTTTAGGTATTCCTAAAGCTAAAGTCTGGAATCTCCAGGCATTATCAACATAATGAATACCCAAATATGTCATATATCCAATTATACCGATGATCAAAAGATGTACAATAAAATTAATGATTTTACTTATGATATCAGGTAAATATTCTAAAACTATAGTAATTTTAACATGATCTCCAAAACTTATAGCATAAACAGAACCAAACATAACTGAATAAATCAAAGTAAACCTGGCCACTTCTTCTGTCCAGACTAGGGAATCATTGAGAAAATACCGAAAGAAAATAGAAATTAAAATATCTGAAATATTAATTACAAGAAATACCCCAGCAAGAACCATGCTGAGGTATTTTATATAATTCGATATTTTCTTCAATAACCCATTCGATATCGAATTATTGTTCATCTTTATTTTGCCTCCATGTTAGCCTTTTCAGCACTTTCTAAAGCTTCTTTTACATAACTAGCATCGATTTTATCTTCAATCCAGCTAATATAATCAGGCTGGCCGATTTCCTGGAACTGCTTCATTTCTTCTTCAGTCGGATAGTAAACCTGCATACCATTTTCTTCTAGGAAGTCAACCCTTTCACTAACCTTAGCCTCTACACTAATTCTATTCCTAATATTAGCGGCTTTAGCAGCCTGTCTTATTACATACTGATCTTCTTTCGGTAAAGAATTTAACCAATCAGCATTGATGGTCAACCACTGGCAGGAATACTGGATATTAGCCATTGTCACATAATCCTGTACTTCATATAAACTACCAGAAATTATATAAGTCGGGGGATTCATCTGACCATCTACTACACCGGTTTGTAAAGCCATGTATAATTCTGTCCAGGGAATGGGAGTTCCACTTGCCCCAAAGGATTCATACAGAGCAATTTGACCGGGATCCATGCCTCTAAACTTCAATCCTTCAAAATCACTAGGTGATTGGATTTCCTTTTGGTTATTGGTAAATGCTAAAAAACCACCTTCTTCGACCGCTTCCAGGAGAGCTACACCTGTTTTTTCTTCAAATTCTGCCTGGGTCATCTCCCAGTACTCACTGCTATCAAAGAACTTATGGGCTGCTTCAAAACTTTCAAACATAAAAGGTATTGTGGCCGCATAAATCTCAGGATAGACAGAAACCATACCGGCATTAGAAGCAACATTAATCTTGGTAGAACCACTCATGGTCTGTTCCATTCTCTGTTCTTCATTACCTAATTGACTATCAGAATAAAGAGTAATTGTAATTCTGCCATTAGTACCCATTTCAACAAATTCTTTAAAGTTCACAGCATATTCATGTACAGCATTTGTTTCAACATCAGCAGGACCATTATAGGACATTTTAACATTGATACTTTCCTGAGCTCCTACTACACCAACTGCTGAAAAGATTAATAATGACAAGACTAATAATAAAATGAGTTTCTTAGACATTAATTTTTGTCCCCCTTTTTTTTATTGAAATAAATTTATATTTATTTTATTCAACACGATATTAAAAAATCCTTTATATTTTTTCATAATAATAAAATTAATTTTAATATTATGATGATTTTATTGAATTAGTGCTGGATTTATTCTATAATATAAAATAACATAAGAATTTGAGGTGCAGAAAATGAAAATTGGCAAGAAAATAAAAAAGTATCGAAAGTTAAGAAATATTACTATCTCAGAATTAGCGGAAGAAGCTGATTTAAGCGTGGGCATGATCAGTCAAATCGAAAGAGATAAGATTGGGCTATCTGTATCATCTTTATGGAAAATCGCCCAGGCTTTAAATGTATCAATCGGAGACTTTTTCGAAGAAGAAACCCCGGGCGATAAATATGTTGTTAGAAAAGATAACAGGAAAAAAATAAAAGTTACTGACTCTACAGCAACCTATGAATTACTTACCCCTGATTTGTCCTGGAATATTGAGTTTTTAAAGATAACTATTATGCCGGGGGAAAGCACTGATAATAAAAAAATCTCCCATAAGGGAGAAGAAACTGGTTATATAATCAAGGGTAAATTGTTGATTAAATGGGGAGAAAAAGAATTTATCTTAAACAAAGGAGATAGTATTCGATTAGATAGTACCATACCCCATAGGTACATTAATATCGGAGATGAAAAATCTGTATCTATTTGGGCCATGACTCCCCCCAGTTTTTAAAGTTATTTTTCTTCACTTTCCTTATAATTTTCATAAAATCTATGGCTTCCATCACAGAATGGTTTATTTTTAGAAGCACCACAGCGACAGAGTGAATAATGTTCTTCACATTCGGGCGCATGGTCCCGGTCTGATTTGAGTTTTATTCCCCCCTCAATATCAAATGGGCCATTTTTGCCATAAGGGCCGGGCGAAATCCGGATCTTCTTTCTTTGGTTGCCTACTTTTTTCACCCGTTCTCCTCCCGGTAAACTGTAACTTAAAGCTCCAGAAGGACATAGTTCACATATTCTTATAATATCCTTTGCATCAGCCGCATCTGGATCTATCCATTTAAATCTAGTCTTATCAAATACCTTTGGCAATAAATTTGTGCAGTAACCAATATGACTACAAATACCCCTGTTATCATAAATTGTAATGTTTTCACCTTCATACTTAATTACCTTATCTGAAACTCTATCTTCTTTTTTCTCATCATCAAAATCTACATCCATATGGGAACCATCACAAAAAGGGTGGTCATCAGAATGACCACATCTACATAAAGACATCCTTGAAGAAGTTTCCATCTCTTCTCCCTTACTATTAAGCATCAACTTCACATTATATGCAATATATGGTCCGTCCTTTATTATCTCAATAACCTCATCATCATATTTGCTCATTATTTGAACCTCCTTCTCGTTCTTCCACTTATTAACTTTATTTTTCTTTATCAATTTATTATTTCCTTTTTTCCTAATTGCTTTTTTTAACAATAATAATGAAAATTTGTAACTTCAATATTTTATTAGAGCATAGCGAATCCCAATAATAATCCTATAATAATTCCAGCATTTGCAAAATGGTTATGAATAATATTGGATTGGGGGATTAATTCGTCATTAACTATATAGATCATTGCACCGGCTGCAAAGGCTAAAAAACCTCCTACAAAAACTTTTGTTATATTAAAGATTAACAAACTAATAAAAGTACCTACTACGGTCATTAATCCCGCTCCTAAAGCAAATATAATAATCTTTAAATTTTTAATCCCAGCCGTTTTTAAAGGACCTGCGATAGCTAAACCTTCCGGTACATTATGAAGGGCTATTGCGATGGCGATATATAAGCCTATCTCAGGACTCGATTCAAAACCAGCCCCGATGGCTATCCCTTCCGGCAGGTTGTGTAATCCAATACCGAAAAATATTAAATAACCCGTCCTTAACATTGATAGGTTCATTTTTATTTTTTCGGGGTTTTCTATTTCAAGATGGTCCGTTGTTGATAAATGAGAATGGGGAATCAATTTATCTAAACCGAACATCATTAAGGCACCAAAAATAAATGAAATTATTGAAATCGTCATAGAACTCAATACTACCGCTTCCGGTAACAATTCAAAAACAGAGATGGCCAGCATAATTCCCCCTGCAAAGCCTAATAACATTGCTAAAAACTTCTCTTTTGGTTTACCAAAGATTAATAAAACAACTACTCCCAGGGCAGTCGAAACTCCCGCTATAAAACTATATAATAGTGCTCCCATAAATTTTTACTCCTTTATATAATATCAGTTTCTTTTTTATTACCAACCTTTACCCAGTGGCAATAATATTCTTCTATTAAATCTATACCTTGAAAAATTAACAGTCCTAAAATGCTGATAGCTAAAATTCCACTAAACATATTAACATAATTAACCATGACCCAGCTGTTCATTATATAATATCCTATTCCATACTGGGTAGCAAAGTTTTCCGCGTAAAATAAAACAGCTATACTGGTACCAACTGTAATTCTAAGTGCTGTTAATATCTGTGGTAAGATAGCCGGGATTATTACATGTCTATAAGTCTGTATACCTTTTACTCCCACGGAACGGGCGGAATAAAAATATTCGGGATTAATATTTTTAACACTGTCTCTTGTAGTTACAATTATTTGAAAGATTACAATTACCATGATAAGGATAATCTTTGA
>Ga0102934_1003828_pt1 | contig 10153 bp, 10 predicted proteins | sample SalPonR2_A_D1_MG_FD_78175 | JGI IMG/M metagenome (GOLD analysis project Ga0102934, IMG submission 78175) | Salt pond soil microbial communities from South San Francisco under conditions of wetland restoration - Salt Pond MetaG R2_A_D1_MG | ecosystem: Environmental > Aquatic > Marine > Intertidal...
CGAAGGGGATGGCGTAATAGCCGGCCGCGTCCATGAACAGCGTATCGATCAGCTGCTGCAGCTCGGTGCCGCGGATCTTCAGGATGGAGCTCTCCGGCCCCGGCGCCTTGCCGACGGCGACGGCCGCGAGCGTGCGCAGGTCGGTGTACTCGAGCGCCTTCAGCGAGATCTCGGCCTCGGCCAGCTTGCGGCGGAAGCTCCAGTCCCCGATGAGCGGCTCGCCGCCGCGCACCGGCGAGCGGGCCAGCTCCTTCAGCCGGTTCAGCCGATACTGGGAGCGCGCCACGTCGGCGATGTTGGTGCGCTCGTGCTGGAGCAGCACCTTGCCGTAGGTCCAGCCCTTGCCTTCCTCGCCCACCAGGTTCTGCACGGGCACGCGCACGTCCTCGAAGTGCACCTCGTTCACCTCGTGGCCGCCCTCGATAGTGATGATCGGTTTCACGCTGACGCCGGGCGTCTTCATGTCGCAGAGGATGAAACTGATGCCCTCCTGGCGGCGCTCCACGTCCTGGCTGGTGCGCGCCAGCAGGAAGATCCAGTCGGCGTGCTGGCCGAGCGTGGTCCACGTCTTGGTGCCGTTGATGACGTACTCGTCGCCGTCACGGTCGGCGCGGGTCTTCAGCGAGGCCAGGTCGGAGCCGGCGCCCGGTTCGGAGTAACCCTGGGCCCACCAGACGTTGCTCTCAAGGATGTCGGGCAGGAAGCGCTCTTTCTGCGCGTCGTTGCCGAAGGTGTAGATGACGGGGCCCACCATGCTGAGGCCGAAGGGGATCAGCCGGGGCGTGTTGTAGCGGGCCATCTCCATGGAGAAGATGTATTTCTGCAGCGGGCTCCAGCCCGTGCCGCCGTACTCGACCGGCCAGTTCGGCGCGATCCAGCCCTGCTTGTAGAGAATCTTCTGCCAGCGGATGAAGTCTTCGGGATCGGGCTCGATCCCGCCGTTCATCTTGTGCGCGATGTCCTCCGGGTACTTCTCGTCGAGGAAGTTCCTCACTTCCTCACGGAATGCTTTCTCCTCGGCGGTGAAATTTACATCCATGGTGCTGTCCTGATACTGACAATTGGGGCGCGAGACCCCGTGTCCGCGGCCGCGCCCGGTCGGGCACGCAACGGCCGCTGCAGCCGCTGCGGAGGCGGCCGCCGAAACAGTCCCGGCCATACGCCCGGGACCCCCTCATCGCCGGCAGAATAGCACTATATTGCACTGCACAACAATGCGGTGAACCCCGCGGAAATCCGGACAGAACCTGTGTTCCGGCGGTGGCACGGCGGCTCGACAGGGGGCGTCGTCACCGTGCTATGGTTCCGGGATTACGGCGCCGGGAGCGGCCGCACCCGCCGCGGCGCCCGTCCGTTGCACGGCAGAGGGGATAGCATGACCCGCGGCACACCGCAGACACCGGTCGTCACAGACGCGCTGGCGCGCCCGCTGCGCGACCTGCGCATCTCGGTGCTGGACCGCTGCAATTTCCGCTGTCCCTACTGCATGCCCGAGTCCACGTTCCACGCGGACTATCAGTTCCTGAAGCAGCGCCAGCGTCTCACCTTCGACGAGATCCACCGGGTTGCGCGCGCGGCGGCCGGCCTGGGCGTCACGAAGCTGCGGCTGACCGGCGGCGAGCCGCTGCTGGAGAAGCGGCTGCCGGAGCTGGTGTCGCTGCTCGCGAGCGTCCCGGGCGTCAAGGACCTCGCGCTGACCACCAACGCCATGCTGCTGGCGCCGGTGGCAGGCCGGCTGGCCGAGGCGGGACTGTCCCGGGTCACCATCAGCCTGGACAGCCTGGACCCGGAGGTCTTCCGGCGCATGAGCGGCGGGCGGGGCCGGCTCGAGGACGTGCTCGCCGGTATCCGCGCGGCGGACGAGGCCGGCCTCTCGCCGCTGAAGATCAACGCGGTCATCCAGAAAGGCGTCAACGATCACACCGTGCCGGAGTTGCTGGAGTATTTCCGCGGCACCGGCCACATCGTGCGGCTGATCGAATACATGGACGTCGGCAACCGCAACGGCTGGCGCATGGACGAGGTGGTGCCGTCGCGGGAACTGCTGGCGCGCATCGCGGCGCGCTGGCCGGTTACGCCGGTGGGCCGCAATTATCCCGGCGAGGTCGCCCGGCGCTACGTGTACGAGGACGGCGGCGGCGAGATCGGTTTCATCTCGAGCGTGACCGAGCCTTTCTGCGGCACCTGCAACCGGGCCCGGCTGTCGGCCGACGGCACGCTGTACACGTGTCTGTTCGCCAGCCACGGCACGGATCTGCGCGAGGTGCTGCGCGACGGCGCGGACGTGGACGAACTTGCCGATATAATGCGCAGGATCTGGCTGCAGCGCGCCGACCGCTACAGCGAGCTGAGGACGCCGGGCGCGGCCCAGGCCCACGTGCTGCGCAAGGTCGAGATGTACCGGATCGGCGGCTGAACGCAGCAGGGCGGGAACAATGGCATCATCCGATCTCAGTCACGTCGACGAGCAGGGCAGACCGCGCATGGTCGACGTCGGCGGCAAGGCCGTGACCCGGCGCGAGGCTGTCGCGCGTACGCTGATCCGGCTGCCGGAGGCGGTCGCATCGCGGCTCGCCGAGGGCGAGCTGACCACCGCCAAGGGCCCGGTGTTCGCCACCGCGGTCGTGGCGGGGGTGATGGCCGCCAAGCGCACCCACGAGCTGATCCCGTTCTGCCATCCGCTGGGGCTGGACGACTGTGCCATCGACGTGGAGGTGCGCGACCCGGCGACGCTGGCCGTCACCTGCCGCTGTCGCATCACCGCGAAGACGGGCGTGGAGATGGAGGCGCTGACCGGCGCGAGCGTCGCTGCGCTGACCGTCTACGACATGTGCAAGGCGCTGTCCCACGACATCGTGATCGGCGAGACCCGGCTGATCTCCAAGACCGGAGGCAAGAGTGACTATCACCACGCGGACTGACGATCGCACGGCGGTGTACGGGCTGGTGCTGGCCGGCGGACGCAGCCGGCGCATGGGCCGTGACAAGGCTGCGCTGGCGATCGGCGGCGGCGAGAGCCAGCTGGCCCGCTCCGTCGCGCTGCTGCGCCGGCATATCACGAAGGTATTCGTCTCCGTGCGCGCCGACCAGCGCGACGACCCGGCCCGTGCCGGCTTCGACCTCATCGAGGACCGTTACGACGGCAGGGGGCCGGCCGCCGGCATCCTCTCCGCGCTGGAGACCTTCCCCGGCGTCTCCTGGCTGGTGCTCGCCTGCGATCTGCCCCGGGTGGACGACGAGACCATTGCCGTGCTGCTGGACAACGCCGACCCGGGCTTTGCGGCGACCGCCTACCGAAGCGTGAATGACGGCCTGCCGGAGCCGCTGTGCGCGGTCTGGCACCCCCGCGCCGCGGCCCTGTTGCGCGAGCAGTTCGAGCAGGACAGGCTGTGCCCGCGCAAGGCGCTGATCGGCTGGTCCGTGCCGCTGCTGGCCCAGCCCACTCCGGGCGCGCTGGACAACGTAAATACGCCCGAGGACCTGGCACGGGTGGCGGGTTCGTGACAAAGCAGCTGACGGTGCGCTACTTCGCCGCCTTCCGCGAGCGGGCGGGCCGCGCAGAGGAGACCGTGGACACCGACGCGGATACCGCCGCGGACCTGTTCGAGGCGCTTCGGGACCGGCACGGCTCGGCAGAGCCGCTGGGCCACTGCAAGGTGGCCATCAACGACGAGATGGCGGACTGGTCCACGCCGCTGAAGGACGGCGACACGGTGCTCCTGTTCCCGCCGGTGGCCGGCGGATGAGCGGCATGGTCATCAGTCCGCGCCCGATCGCGGCCGGCGAACTCGGCGCCGCGCTTGCGGAGCCGGGCGCCGGCGCCTATGTGGGTTTCGAGGGCCGGGTGCGCAACCGCAACGAGGGCCGCGAGGTGTCGCGCCTGGAGTACGAGGCCTACGCGCCCCTGGCGGAGAAGGAAGGCGAGCGCGTCATCGCCGAGGCGCGCGAGCGCTGGCCCATCATCGCGGCTAGCTGCGTGCACCGCATCGGCGTGCTCGATATCGGCGAGTGCGCCGTGTGGGTCGGCGTGATATCGCCCCACCGGGACGAGGCCTTCGCCGCCTGCCGCTACATCATCGACGAGGTCAAGGTGCGGCTGCCGATCTGGAAGAAAGAGCATTACACCGACGGCGATTCCGGCTGGGTGAACTGCGAGCGCTGTGCGGCCGGCCACGGCGGGCAGGCCAGCGCCGGCTAGGGCTCAATCCCGCTCGGGCGCCTCCAGCGCCGCCGCGTCGGCCGGCGTATCCACGTCCAGCGCCGCGTGGTCGCAATCCACCGCAACGACCTCGTCGCGATGCCGCTCGATCACCGGCCGCGCCCCCCGGTCGCCCGTGAGTGTGCCGAGCTCCGGGAACAGTCGCCGCGGGAAGATGGCCGGCACGCCGAGTACGCGCCCTCGGTCGGCGTCGCCATCGTTGCCGCGGCCGGCGTGGGTTTCCGCTTCGCGGCCGCCGTAACGGCTCGCGGCGATGGTTTCCGGACGGGACCGCCAGGCCGCCTGCAGACGTGCCAGGTCCCGGCCGTCCACCAGCGGCTGGTCGGTCAGCAGTACCAGCACGCCGTCACAGTCCGCCGGCAGGCAGGCGAGGCCCAGGGTCAGTGAGTTCGCCAGGCCCTGATGCCACTGATCGTTCACCACGAAGTAGCGCACGGCGTCGCCCGCCGCCTCCAGCACCCGCGCATGCTCCGCGCCGACGACCAGCAGGTGGCGCGGGCCGCAGGCTGCCGCGGCGAGGCGCAGCGCGCGCTGCACCAGCGTCTCGCCGCCGTGGCGGAGGAGTTGCTTCGGCGCGCCCAGCCGCCGCGAGCCGCCGGCGGCCAGGATCAGGGCGAACAGCACGGGCTCGCGCGCGCTCACCTCAGCCCCGGCGCTGCCGCGCGATGCGATGCGACACCCGCGGGCGTTCTTCGCCCCGGTGGTAGCGAAAGGCGGCGGCGAGCACCTCCATGTCGCCCCGGGTCAGTCGGCGGTGCTGGCGCAGATGTTCCAGCCAGGATTCGTCCACGAACACCTCCACGAACAACCGCTCTTCCTCGGTGTCCTGGAACAGTCCCCAGGTGATGGCGCCGTTGCGCAGCCGGAGCTTGCGCACCGGCTGCATAACGGCCGCGAAATCGTCCGCGTCCGCGGGATCGATCTCGTAGCGGATCTCCACCAGCACGGGACCCTGGTCCTGCTGGATGGTGAAGGGCACGCTGGGGTCGGGGATGGGGGTCACCAGCGTCGGATCGGCGCTGGCGTAGCGGCGCATGTTCAGCGGCACGCCGAGTACCAGGCCGATCAGGCCGACGACCGCCGCGTACACCAGCGTCTCGGACAGCGACGTCAGCGATGCGATCTTGCCCCAGAATGCCGCCGCACCGGCCACGGTGCCCATGAAGCTCGCCAGGAAGACGGCCAGGCCGCGGGCGCGCACCCATTCGGGCAGTGAGAGCTGGGCGACCACCTGCAGCGTGGACAGCACCGAGACCCAGGAGGCACCCAGCAACAGCATGGCCGGTGCCAGCCACCAGGGATCCCGGACGAAGGCCAGCGCCAGAGTGGCGGCGATGGTGCCCGCCGAGCCCAGCGCCACCAGGGCGTCGTCGGACAGATAACGGCGCAGCCTGGCCAGGTTCAGGCCGACCAGGACGGCGCCGACCCCGACTGCGCCGAGGAGCCGCCCGTAGACCTCCGGACCGGCGCCCATCTCCTCGCGCACCACCAGCGGCAGGAACGCGACCGGCGCGCTCACCAGGACGAAATACAGGATGCCGCGGGCGATGACCACCTGCAGGCCGCTGGAGCGCCGGGCATAGCGCAGGCCCATGCGCAGGGCGCCGAAGAAGCGTTCGCTGGGCAGCGTGCTTTGGCGTCGCGGCGTGCGCGAGAAGAACAGTACGGCGAGCACGCCCAGGTAGCTCGCGCTGTTGATGAGGAAGACGAATCCGGGCCCGGCCGCGGACAGCAGCAGGCCCGCCAGCACGGGGCCGATGGCCCGCGAGACGTTGAACGCGATGCCGTTCAGCGTGACCGCAGCGGGCAGCTCGGACCGGGGCACCAGGTCCGGGATGAGCGCCGAGAAGGCCGGCATCATCATCGCCGCGCCCGTGCCCATGGCGAAGGTCATGGCGAGCAGGCCCCAGGCCGTGATGGCGCCGGTGACGGTGAGCACACCCAGCACGCCGGCGGAGATCATCAGCCAGCTCAGGGCGAACAGCAGGAAGCGGCGGCGGTCGACGATGTCGGCGAGTGCGCCCGCGGGCACCGCCAGCAGGAACGTGGGCAGCAGAGCGGCCGCCTGCACCAGCGCCACCATCACCGGGTCCGGCGCGAGCGAGGTCATCAGCCACCCCGCGCCTGTGTCGTGCATCCAGCTGCCGACGGTGGAGACCAGCAGCGCGACCCACAGCCAGCGGAAGATGGGCCGGCGGAACGGCGCCAGGCCGCCCGGGTCCGGCGCCGCCGACGGTTCCCCGGCCGACACCGGTGACGGTTTCGCTGCTGCTTCGGCTGTCGACGACACGGGGGACTCCTCGCCCTGACACCGGCGCCGGGCGGCACCTCGCGGGCATTATGGCATGGCGCTCCGCTTGGGCATTCGGCGGGGCGGCACCTATAATGAGCGCTCTTTCGACAGCCGGCGGAGACCTCCGCCGGGCGGGGAACGAAGGCTATGACGAAACTGGCAGGCAGGAGCGCGATCGTCTCCGGCTCTGGCCGCGGCATCGGCCGCGCCATCGCGATGAAGCTCGCGGCCGAAGGGGCGCACGTCGTGGTGAACGACCTGGACGCCGGGCCGGCGGAAGAAACGGTGCACGAGATCGAGTCGGCCGGCGGCGTCGCGGTGGCGGTGCCCGGCGACGTCTGCGACGCGGGATTCGCGCAGCAGTTCGTCGATGCGGCCGTCGAGCAGTTCGGCGGCATCGACATCATCGTCAACAACGCCGGCTACACCTGGGACAACGTCCTCCAGAAGATGAGCGACGAGCAGTTCCAGGCGATGCTGGACATCCATCTCGTGGCGCCGTTCCGCATTCTCCGCGCCGCCTTGCCCCACATCCGCAAGGCGGTGACGGCGGAAGAGGAGGTGGGCCGCATCGTGCAGCGCAAGGTGGTCAACATCTCGTCCACGTCCGGCGTGTACGGCAACCTGGGGCAGATCAACTACGCCGCGGGCAAGGCCGGCATCGTCGGCATGACGAAGACGCTGGCGAAGGAGTGGGGGCGCTATCACGTCAACGTGAATGCGGTCGCCTTCGGGCTCATCCACACCCGGCTCACCCAGCCGCTGAAGGGCGAGCAGGCCAGCATCGACGTGGGCGGGCGCGACATCAGCGTGGGCGTGCGCCAGGAACGGCTCGACGCCGCGGCGAAAACCGTGCCGCTCGGCCGCGGCGGCACGCCGGAGGAGGCGGCCGGCGCGGTCTACCTGCTGTGCACCCCCGAGGCCGACTACATCAACGGCCAGTGCATCATCTGCGACGGGGGGCGGGTCTGATGCCGGTCGTGCGCAGCGTGGCGGACGCGAAGGCACTGGAAGGCGAGGAGGTCGGCGTCTCCGACTGGGTCACGGTGGACCAGCGCAGCATCGACCTGTTCGCCGAGGCGACGGGCGATCACCAGTGGATCCACGTCGATCCCGAACGCGCGGCCGCCGAGATGCCCGAGGGCAGGACCATCGCGCACGGCTACATGACGCTGGCCCTGATACCGACGCTCACCGCCGACTTCGTGGAGATGCCGACGCTCACCCGGACCATCAACTTCGGCTGCAACAAGGTCCGCTTCCAGAACATGGTGCCGTCGGGCAGCCGGGTGCGGGCGCGGGCCATCGTGAAGCAGGCGCGCCAGCGTGCCGGGGCGTTGCATCTCGTGAGCGAGGTCCGCATCGAGGTGGAGGGGCAGAAGAAGCCGGCCTGCATCGCCGAGACCATCGGCCTATATTTTTTGGACTGAGACTTCCTGGACTGAGGCTTCTGGGCTGAGGCTTCTGGGCTGAGCAGCTCTCAGCGCTCCGCCGGCAGGCGCTCGGCCAGCAGTTCCACCCAGTGACGCACCGGCCGGTCGGTGCCGGCGGCCAGGTGGTGCAGGCAGCCGATATTCCCGGTCACGATCTCCGCCGGCCCGCCCGCTTCGAGATCTGCCAGCTTGCGCTCGCGGATGCGTTCGGACAACGCCGGTTGCAGCAGCGAGTAGGCACCGGCCGAGCCGCAGCAGGCGATGGACTCGCCCACCGGCGCCAGTTCCACCCCCTGGCCGGCCAGCAACTCTCTGACCGTATCGGCCTCGCCCAGCGCGTTCTGCAGCGTGCAGGGGCAATGCAGGGCCACCTTGCCGCCATCGGCAGGCGATTGGCGCGGCGGCCCCGGCTGCTGCGACGGTGGCGATCCTGGTTCTTGCGGCGGTCGCAGCGGCGGCAGTTCTTCGGCGGCGAGCACGCGGCCGATGTCCTTCGCCGCTGCCGCCACCCGGCGCGCGGGTCCGGCCAGTTCGGGATCGTCGGCGAACAGCCGTCCGTAGTCCTGCACGAACGCGCCGCAGCCGGTGGCGGTGATGACCACCGCTTCCGCGCCCTCGTCCAGCGCGTGCGTCCATTCCCGGATTCGCTGCCGGGCGAGCGCGAGGCCGCCGGCCTGATTGCCGAGGTGATAGTCCATGGCGCCGCAGCAGCCGGGCGGCGCGGGCGTGAGGGAGACGCCGGCGGCATCCAGCAGGCGTGCCGCGGCCCGGTCGATGCCGGGCGAGACCACCGGTTGCACGCAGCCGTTCAGGGCGATCATGCGCCGCGGATGGCGCGGCGCGGGCCAGGGCTCGGCAGGGCCGGGCGCGAGCAGGCGGCCCTTGAGCCCCGACGGCAGCAGGAAGCGCAAGGCGTTGCCCAGTCGCAGCATCGCTCGCAGCCGCCGGCGCGAGCCGAACAGGAAACGCAGGGCGCGGCGCTGCAGGCGCTCGGCCAGCGGCCGGCGCACTTGGGCATCCACCCGGGCACGGCCGATGTCCAGCAGCTCGTGATAGCGCACCCCCGAGGGGCAGGTGGTCTCGCAGGCCTGGCAGGTGAGGCAGCGGTCGAGGTGAATCTGGGTCTCCCGCGTCACCTCGCCGCCCTCCAGTGCGCGCTTGATGAGATAGATGCGTCCGCGGGGGCCGTCGAGTTCGTTGCCGAGCACCTGGAAAGTGGGGCAGGTCGCGTTGCAGAATCCGCAGTGGACGCAGGTGCGGATGACCTCGGCTGCGCGCCGGCCCTCGGGCCGGTCTCTCAGGTCCGCCGTCAGGTGCGTCTCCATCTCAGAGCGTCCCGTACATCCGGCCCGGGTTGAACACGCCCGCCGGGTCCAGCGCGGCCTTCAGGTGGCGGTGCAGCGCGAGCAGCGCGTCGGGCAGCGGGTGGAAGGCGGGGACGGTGTCGTCGCCGCCCCGGTAACGGGTGGCGTGGCCGCCGGCGGCCGTCGCGGCGGCACGGACCGTGTGCGCATCGGCATCCGTGGCGATCCAGCGCTGGGCGCCAGCCCAGTCGATCAGCTGGCGTCCGGGCAGCTCGAGCGGCGGCGTGGCGGCCGGGACCGACAGGCGCCACAGGGGCATCGGCGTCGCGAAGATGCCGGTGCGCTGACCCCGCAGCGCTTCCCAGTGGGCCGGGTCGCTCTCCCCGGCACCGAGCGAACGCTCGATGTCGCGCCTGGCTGCGGCGACCGCGCCGGCGGCACCGGACAGGCGCAGGCGCAGGAGGCCGTCGCCGTAGCTCGCCGCGCTCAGCGGCAGCGGCTGCCCGGCGAGCCGGCACATCTCGCGGATGGCCTCCGCCTCGTCGCACTCGCGCGCCAGCGTGACGGCCACCGGCGGTGCGGGCAGTACCTTCAGTGAGACCTCGGTCAGCAGGGCGAGGCAGCCCATGCTGCCCGCCAGCAGGCGGGAGACGTCATAACCGGCCACGTTCTTCATGACCCGGCCGCCGAAGGCGAGCGGCTGCCCGCGGCCGTCCAGGACGCGGCAGCCGAGGACGTAGTCCCGCAGCGCGCCGCGGAACGGCCGGGCCGGCCCTGACAGTCCCGCGGCGACGGCGCCGCCCAGGGTGCTCTCCGCTGCCAGGCGGGGCGGCTCGAAAGGCAGCATCTGGCCCTCGGCGGCCAGCGCGGCCTCCACGTCGGCCAGCGGCGTGCCGGCCCGGGC
>Ga0102934_1003829_pt1 | contig 10153 bp, 17 predicted proteins | sample SalPonR2_A_D1_MG_FD_78175 | JGI IMG/M metagenome (GOLD analysis project Ga0102934, IMG submission 78175) | Salt pond soil microbial communities from South San Francisco under conditions of wetland restoration - Salt Pond MetaG R2_A_D1_MG | ecosystem: Environmental > Aquatic > Marine > Intertidal...
GAAAGCAGGGCCGAGTACGTGGGAAGGAAGGAGGAAATGAGGGCGGGAGGGAGGAAAGGAGGGCGGGAGGGAGGAAAGGAGGAAGGGAGGGCGGGGGAGGAGAAGGGAAATGGCAGAGAGGGACTCACAGCATCCGAGCGCGAAGAAAGCTTTCTCAGCGCCTGGAGGAGAGATCTCTTTCATGAGACGTTTCGCCTTGGGGGTGGGGAGGAAAAGGAGGGAGAGGAAGCGAAGGACGGCCGCAGGGAGGGAAGGCTCTGAGCGGGATAATCGATAGAAAGGAAAGCACCCAGAGTCCAGAGGGAAGGAGGAGGCAAGGCCACAAAAAAGAGCTAAACGGCTGATGGATGGAGGAGAAAAGAAAGATAGGGGGGGAGGGCGGGGGGGAGGGAGGGAGGGAGGGAGGGAAGGGCTACCTCCAGGGCCGGGAGCTCCTCGAACTCCTCCTTGGCGCCCACCAGCTCAATCTTGAGCTGCTGAAGAAAGTCAAGGGCCTTGGCGCCTCCCGACGGCTCTCCTATATCCGGGTATCATGAGGGGTGGGGTATCAATGAGAGGAAGGGGGTCAAGACAGGTCTCTCCGCCTCGAGAGAGACCATCGGGTCGACAGGCAACCTTTTCGGCGTAAGTCCTTGCCCCTGTCTTTCGCTTCTTCGGCGATGAAATGTCCCCCTCCCTCCCTCCCACCCTCCCTCCCTCCTGACCTGGATCGATCAAGGACATGCCCCCGCTTCCCCCCTCCAACGCCCCTGCTCGCGCCGACCCCACCGTCAAGCCAAACGCAGCCAAGGACAGCGCTTTTTGCACGTAATTTGCCCTGGATATGAGTTTTATAAAAGGAAACGACCATGAACAAGAGACACGGAACGAAAGCCGAGTCGAGGGAGCTTTCAACCCCCCCCTCGGCATGGTCGAAATCGAGAGCCGCACTCAGGCCTGTCCACAGCTACTACGCTATAAAAACGATTCCAAAATCCCCATTTAGCGCACCCTGTCCTCACCGTGAGGCTCTAGCTTCATGGTCTTGCGAATCTTTTCCTGCTCGACGACGGCGTGACACCATGTCTGCGTTCTCTCGACCAGGAGCGTCGACCTCCTCCTCATTGCTTCCTTCCCCTCCTCCTGCCGCAGCTAGCCATACGGGCGCACGTTCCAACACGGTCGTCCGAGTATTAACGTTTAGGAACGATAAGGCTCTCTGCTGCCGCTGCGGAAGACGAGGTCGTTCAAGTCGGGTAGAGGTAGTAGGGACGTGAAACGCAGAGGTCTGGGTGGGGAGGTCGAGTACTTCGAGTAGAAGGACGAGAAGCTGGGAAAAAAGGAGGAAAAATAACGGCGAGGCGAGATTTCGTCGTGCTGACATGACCTGCACCGCATACAAAGCAAGGAATGACGGGAGGTGGATTTTTCAGTCACGAAGTGCCACGTTTTTGCGTGAGTCAGTTGTATCGGACGCAAGAGCTGGTCGATCCTGTGCCGAGACCCTCAGGCCGTACTCGCTCCTATCGCTTTTGAAGAAATGTTTTTCTGCTTTGTTGGCTTGATTTCTTTTCTGGTGCTGGGAAAGAGGCAATTTTTGGTGGATCTAGCCACTGTGAATGAATTAAGTAAAAACTCTGTTTTGCTCCGTGGGAGAGAGCGAGTTGTTGCTTTACTGACTTTCATGTCGTAGCAAGTATCAACTTGCTTCCTTCTTTTCTTTTGCAAATTAAGAGTTCCTTTCCACATAACGCTACGAATCAGCAAGGCATGGTTGTACTCCGCCTTTAACACCACAGCATTGAATTTTCACGTCTGGCCCGCTGAAATGATTTATACAGATGCGCAATAACCTCACTTGGTCTGAAACGCACAAGACATAGCTCCGCCCACCATGGTCACCACGAGTATTACGGCAACGAGGAGGAGACAACCGAGGACGACTAGTTTCCGGCGCCCTTTTTGACTGGGCCGAAAGGAACGCACCACTTCATTGTTCATGTGGAAAAGGCGTATGCTCTCGTCTAAGAAGGCTTGACGACGCTGCGGACCAAGGTAGAAAAGGGGAAGGTGAGGATGAGATAAAACTAGATTGATATATTAATATCCTGCGTACCAATACTCTACAGCTATCGAGGAGACTGGATCTTTTCCAGGATCGCTCTTTTCACAGTAAGGAGGAGTCGACCGTCCTACCTGGGAATTGAACACAACCCCGGTTTTCTCCATCCTATCCACGGTTGCTCGAATCGCTTCCTTAATCTCCTGCGTTTTCCCTCCCTCGAAGGAATAAAGCGCAAGCCCAGCGTCGGGATCCTTGTTGGTCACGGGGGTCTTGGGGAGGAGGCATTGTGTGGTCAGCCGTCTCAGGATCTGCCCGCCTGGCCGAGAAACATCATCAGGGGAAGATGAGCGTGCAAAACAAAAAGGAAAGAACAGGGAATGGCATGGAAGAGAGAGGTGCTTTGAGGAACAAATTGTAAAAAGGGACGCGACTGCAAACTTGATGATCTAACCATCTGAAGAATGATAAAAACAATGTCCTCATCCCAGGTGCGAAAGTGAGTTGGCGCATCATGTGTATAGACGGAAAGGCCAGGCGATGCCCCGCCTTTGTAAATTGGACGCATGCATCCAATGCCATCGAGAGGAGTCATGCAAGATGCTTACCGCTGAGAAGGGCCATATACATGTGGTAGACGTAGACGGCAAGGAGTTCTGGATCCGTTGCCGCGCACGACTCCAACCGTTCGAGGTAGCTCTTCACTGCCTCGGGGATTTCGTTGTCTTCCTTCTCCGTTCCCCCCCGGGAATGAAAGTCCATGTCAGACTCAAAGGCGCGGGTGCGTTCAAGCTTGTACTGGCGGAGGAGGGTGGCGAAGGGCTGAAGGGAAGGAGAGCCGGAGGACATGACAAGCGACTCGAGTTTTCGGTAGCTGAGGGGGACGAGGAAGGGAGAGAAGAAATATCAAAAGGGCGCCCCACCATGACTTGCTGGCGTGGCTTGTTCGTATCAAAGGGGCGTGGCAGGAAGACTCGGTGAGAGGACAGGCCAACTTGGGTCAATAAGATCCTTTGACGATCCCACACACAGGTCATACAAAGGGCATAAAGGCCAGGTGGAAGTCAAAGCCAAACGTTCGATCCTTTGTAATACCCTCCCCTTGTCCTCACATGGGGTAGAAGAGTCCGATGGCATCGGCGTAGAGGGATGGGTATGTGAAAGCGTACACGAGTTTGAAATTTACCAAAGCATCACTTTCGCGATGAATTTTGCTGTACACGTGAAAGAAAAGAGGAATCGGAGTCACGGCACGATTAGAAGGGCTCGATTTTTTCCTGTGAACGTGTTCCATGCACTCCAACACTCTCGCTATGACTCTCGTGAGCTCACCGTGTGGCCTTTCGCATGGCGATGGAGAGCGGCAACTCGTCGTGCCCGTCTGGCGCTCCCGAGGCCATGACCTCGTTCCCGATGCCTTTCTCTACTTTGAAGGATTCGAGACTGGAGAAATGAATAGGAAGGGAGAATGGCCCAGGGACTCTTAAGTCACGACGAATTTTTCCTTTCAAAGGCACGCAACAACTTGTATTGACCGCACTTGCGATGGGAAGCCGTCGTGGCACCGGAGGGAGAGTCCACCTCATTTGGGTAATATCCTGATTAGACTGCCATACATTGGGCACCCTGGAGCACAGCCTAACACAGATTTTCCCAGAGGATTCGATGATGCACGCTCCTGAATGATCACATTCAGGGGATTAACATCTCTCTATTTGGGTAAGGCTGGAACTACTGTCCCACGGGCTCTTCGGGGTGAGAATTCCACCAGCCGCTCTCCGGTGATGATGTTTTTCTAACATTCCATCTTATGAGGCATCATTACCTTTCAATAACTCACTCACAGGGATTCGGTAGCTTTCTTTGACCTCTATACAGGTATCGCGCTCTTGGTTGCTTGGGTTAAGAAAGCCATTTCTGGCTCGCTCATATTCGAGCGACAAGGAGAAGCGGCGGAAGCTTGAAGAACAGTGGGCGGTAAAAGCATTAAAAAGGTAGCAAGAAAGAAATACAAGCAAAATGGTCGGTCATGATTCGACAAGCAAGAATTTGATGCTTTGCCCCACTGCTAGGGCATATCTTATCAATGGATACAATTTCCAGAATTGCTACCACCGAACCAACAAGGCTGAATGGCTCAGACATAGACTTGCATCTTGTACCCCCCAACTCAAAGGAAACTATGACCTTATCGTGTGAAGTACCAAAACACCAGCGATATCAACCAAAACTAGCAAGACGATGATTGCTTTCTTGAGAAGGAGAAAATGAGCTGTAAACTTTATACTTATCAATCAATTGATTAAAAACATTGTTGCAGTTCTCATAATGGCGGGTTACCCACCCTGTACACTAACCAGAGAGCAGCAGAAGAAGCGAGGGCACAGCATTTAGTGTTTGCCCAGGTGAAGACAGTACTTGATATAGCAAACCTACGATCATGAAAAGAATAACTTTGCTTCGACGGATGGCCTGCGCAATACATTCTCCATCAAGCCAGATTCGCAGCGTCAATTCACTGTGCAGAAAGTCTTGCCGGAACTTTGCGTCCATTTTCCCAACAAGGTCACCCACTCCTGCCGCTAAGGCCGCAAAATCTTTTTTCTTTCTGAGCGCACAGAACATTTCGTACTTCCTCTCGTCCAGCTCTCCAAGCTCTCCTCCACCGTCATCTCCTCCTCCATCCACTGCCTCGCCTTCAGCCTCCTCGTGCTCTTCGTGCTCTTCTTCAGACCAATCTCCTTTCCCTCCCCTTCTGTCCTGCTGCTTGGCCAATGAGACAATCGAACGCATCGAAATGAGCTTGATGGAAGTTTCTCAGAAAATGGAGATAGAGAAGAAGAGGAAAAGGTTGGAATCGCTGACGCAGAGTTTGGAGGAAGAACGAAGAGGAGAAAACGATACCCACGTCGACGGGGTAAGCGCACGCTTGTCAATAGGGGTCGGCACATGGGCTGAAAGGAAGGGCGGGAGAATGGGTGGGCTGAAAGGAAGGGCGGGAGAAAGGCTGGTCAAAATCGGCCTCAAATACATTGGAGGGATGACGCATTGCTTGAGCAATGAGGTTGGCGCAGGGGATAAATTGACAGCGGGGACATACCTCTCAGGCCATTTCTTAAACTACTGCTGCAACCAGAGGTCATTTCAATACCTTCTTTCTTATCCTTGTTTCCCCACATTTGTCTCTCTTCCAGGATATTCACCCCTTGATCCTGGAAGCCGCCTCTCTCTCCTCCTCCGTCGGGCAGTGGGACCGACTCGCACTCGAGGCCCATCACTTGAAGAAGATCGGGGCGATGGCCCGACAGGAAGGGGAAGAGGGGGTTTGGGAGGAATGCGAAGAGCGGATCAAAGGGTTGGAGAAGGAATCTGCGGCGTTTCGGACCCAGGTTTGTGGCTGGGAAACGCCTCGTTCCTTGGAGCCGACGACCTCGATAACTTGCAGTCACAACGCTCCCATTCTTTCTGCTTTCTTCTTTTCCTCCCGCCCTCAGTCCCTCCTCCTCTCCTCCTCCCAGGACGTCCGCGACTGCTACCTGGAGATCCGGACTTTGACGCGCACAAAGACCGACGCGGAGGCGCTGCTTCGCCTTCGGAGGATGTACGGCGCATGGGCCACTTCGCAGCACGATTTCAAACTCGACACAGGCAGGGCCGCCAGCCGCCCTGCGCTTTTCTCCATGTCGTACCTGTATCGACCCGAAATGGCTCTTTGACCTCCTATCTCCCCTCCATCCTACCTTCTCTTTTCTTACCCAACCCCCCTCAGTCTATGACCACAGTGACGTCGCCGCCGAGGGCCCCCTGTCCCTGCTCCTCTTTCTCCGTGGGACCTCGGCCTACGGGTGGACAAAGCTTGAAGCCGGTATCCACGAATTCATCACTTGTTCGCCTGCTTCATCAGAGATACCCACCCCATCATCCTCTTTCTCCTCCTCCTCCTCCTCCTCCTCCTCGTTGTCACCGCCCTCGTCGTCTGTCTCTGGCAGGAAGGATCCACTTGTTCCGGGCAAATCTCTCCTGCGGGTCTGTTCATACGCTTCTTTTTTGTATTTTGTAGACTAGCGGGAAGAGCTTTTTGTCAATCCCGCATGCTTTGTCTCTTCTTCAATCCTGGCTTTTCGAAAACTCGTAGTTTTTATGATTCTTGGGTTTTTGTGTATATTTCTCCCTCCTCATTTCCTGCCACCATCTTCGTTTCCATTCAATTCCCTTGAATTCTCTCCCGACTTCTCCTTTATTCTTTCCCTCTTCATTCTGCCTCTCCTTCTTCTGCACCCTCGCTTCTCATTTCTACACCCAGGTCCGAGTCCTCCCTTGTGCCCCGGAGTCCTCCGTCCCATCCCCTCCCTCCACCACCACGAGCACTCCTCTCCCGGCAGACAGCTTGCTGGGGGATCCGTTGAATCCCGAGCACGAAGATGAGAAATGCGCGGACAAGAGTCAAGAGGTGCCTCACCGTCCTTCTTTCCCTCACCGATCTATTCCAATCATTTGCACGTGCTCATCCCTGCACTCCCCTTCTTGTTTCCTTGATTGTTTATCGTTGTTGGTCGAGACCGCTCCCTGCAATTTATCGCATGCGTGGTGCCATTCCCTCTCTTCCGCGCTCAAACACTCAGCATATTTTTCTACTTGAACTCTCAGTCGTCATTCTTCTCCCCGCGTCTTTTTCTTCCTCTATTTTTTCCTTCTTTTCCCTTTCCTCATTCCTCGCCGTCCCTTTTCTCCCCCACCTGCTCCCCTGTTCCTGGCACAGGGCGCAAGGGAGGGGGAGGAGGGACGGGAAGCCTTATGTCGTACCTATGTCCTCTATCCACATGCTCTGATCAAAGACCACAGGTGAGTGAAAAGGGAAAGAGAAACGGCTAAGAGAAGGGGTTCGGCGAACCAGACGAGGTGCCGGAAAGAAGGGCAAAGAGGCACGATTCCGCTCAGTTTACATACTCGTTCCGACCATTTTGTTGTCTTCCACACCACAGGACGGGCCTGACAGCAGAGGGATTGGAGGCCGAGGATATGCTGAAAAAGGGGGACATTGACGCCTTCATAGAAGCCGCTTTAACGCAGGCGTCAATGACGAAAAGTGAAGAGGATAAGGGAGGAAGAATTGGAAGCAGAGAGGAAGGAGCGAAATTGAAGTACGTTGGTGGGAAGGAAAGCAGTGAAGATGATAGGGAGGATGTAATTGAGAAGATTGGAGCAAATCAAGACAATGACGAGATGAGAGAAGGTACAGAAGGAGATGCGACTGAAGATGAAAGAGATGAAGAGCAAGAGTTGGAAGAGGAGGAGGGGAAGAGTTGGCGTCGAAGCGTAGGTGAGGACAAGAGAAGGAAGAAACGCTGGTGATTAGCACTAAACTCAAGAAGACCACATTGGAAAAAACCTTGAAAATGGCCGAGACGCTCTGCACTCGATATCTTATCGGATTTCGCCTTCCACACTGATAACACTAATGGACGGTACTATGGATAGCAGCAGTAAAGGACGATGTTTCGAGGAAACAACTGCATCTGCTTGTCTCATATCGCGTATCTGCAACCTTGTGGGAGAATTTTAAAATCCGTCCATCTCGTAATTGAGGCCCTAATCTTTATTTCGAGCACGCTACGACATCGTATCTCCTTCCCAAGAAAGTCTCTCATTTCAATTTACTAATGTTTCTGTACTGTGCTTTCATCGTTTGCAGGGTAATTCGACCTACTCGTAGGATTTTATACTCTTCCGTCTGTTGGCATGCCACAGGTATTGAACACACGATGACTTGAGCCGCATTTGGCTTCCACTTTAGTGTACGTGCCTGGGCGAGACATGATGGCGTCATCGTTGTTCGTCATTCGTTGTCTGTCTGGTACAAGGAAAAGAGACGGTGAAAAGACAACGCGGAAAGCCCACGTAGATGAAGAGCACTGTCCATGCAAAGCCTTAAAGGAGCATTGTATAGGATTATACCAAATTGTGAAGAATAATGTTCGTCCTCTCACCAGGTACAGGAATGATGATGTGGAGGATAAGGAGACGCGAGGAGTCCAGTCAAGTTCCTTACCATAAGGTCAACATGATATGGTTGAGACGAATCTCCATGATTGTTGATCATAGCTTAAATTCAGTGCGATCTCTTGAACGAAATATTCTATGCAGCTTAGACAGGTAAAAATGCGATCACCTTTAGCATCCATCCTTCTGGCCACAACAAGAAGGAAGCGCGCCCGTCCTCCCTCAAGGTATCGACATATTCCACGTATCAGCCCGATAAGTGTGTCTTGTAAGCCGCGTTAAGAGTATCTATGCTTTCTCACGTATTTTCTATACGACACAGACATTTTGCCCGTCGTCCGTCCCCGCCCACTGGTCCGCCTCCTCCCCCTCGTCCGCCTCCTCGTCGCACACAGCAGCTTCTTTCCCTCACCCCAACCATATACACGCTATCAGGCATCTTTGAGGATCGTCCTACAAGCGATGCAGAGGCTCCTGTCGCTGCTCCCGATTCGGACTCAACCTCCTCCCTCCTTCCCTCCTCCTCCCTCCGTACCAAGGCGAAAATCCTCTTCTCGGCGCCTGCTCTTTACCACTCACCGGCCTCGCTGTCGTACGCTTTACCCCCTGTCACTTCTTCAAAGCACACCGAGGTGGCCTGCCTTGGCCGATCCAACGTGGGCAAGTCCAGTTTGGTCGCCGCCCTCCTGGGGGGGGGCGCCGGCCGAGGGAAAGGGCCCCTGGTGCGGACGAGTAAGCGACCCGGATGTACGCAGACGCTCAACCTCTACAGCCTCCAGGTGCCAGCTCTCTCTTTTTTCTTTATTTCTCTCTCCTCCCCTTTCCTACGCTGCCCGTTACCCTGCCTTACACCACCCCTCCTCTCACCGCGAGGCGACCTTCCACCCTCCTTCTGTCCCTCCTTCCCTCCCTCCTTCCCTCCCTCCTTAATTCCCTCCTTCCCTCCCTCCTTCCCCTCGTCTCCTAGGGCCATCCTTACTTCTACTTGGTCGATCTGCCTGGCTACGGCTTTGCGAGGGCGGGGGGGAGGCAGCGCGAGGCATGGTTGGAGGTGACGCTCTCCTATCTTAATTCCCGGGGCTTGGACGTGTTAAGGAGGACTTTGCTCCTCATCGATGCCCGGCATGGCGTAATGAAGCATGACGAGGTGACCTTGTCCTCACCCCTTCCCTCCTTTCTGCCTTCCCTCTCCCTCATGCACACTCGAATCTTCCCTCCCTCCCTCCCTCCCTCCCTCCCTCCCTTCCTCCCTACCTCCCTTTCTCCTCCCAGGCGGCCATGGACCTGCTGGACGAGCACGCAGTGCCCTATCAGCTCGTTCTCACCAAAGTCGACGCCCTCAAACACGGGAGCGAGAGGGAAGAGACGCTCGCGCAGGTAGAAAACGTCCTTTCATCCCTCCTCTTTGCCTTCTTTCCTCCTCCTTCTTCTCTTTGACTTCCCTCTGCGGCATCTGTTTGAGCGCCCCTCCTCTCCCCCTCCCTCCCTTCCTCCCTCCCTCCTTCCTTCCCTTCCTTCCTCCCTCCAGGTCCTCCGTCTCTGCACGCAACAGCGCCACCTCGCCTGTTGGCCCATAGTTCACGTCACCAGCAGCAGGACGGGAGAAGGGGTGGAGGCCCTCCGGGAGTGCCTGGCGAGCCTCGTCTACCAGGAGTGACCTCCCTTCCGCCCTCCTTCCCACCCTCCTCCACTCCTTCTCTAAATGTCCACATTTCGAATGTTTCGATGCTAGTTAGGAAAGGGTGGGAAGAGGCACGCCTCTTTTAAGTTAAAAGAAAGGTTACGTACCCTTCGATATAGTAAGATAAAGTGATCAAGCAGCACTATTTCCCTTCCACTTTGGATCGATTCCCGTGCACGCACGAACGAAAATGCCAAAAAAGGATTACTTGCATCAAACTGTTGCCCTGTAAGCATTTTCATGGTACTTCCTGGAGGTCATTTTATATTCACGACGTATCCACATGCCAAAAAACGGCCGCCTGCCTCCGTTTTTGGCTTACCCCCATAACGCTATCGCCTCCCTCCATCCCTTCCTCCCTTCCTCCCTTCCTCCTTTTCGTCCTCCCTTCCTCCCCCCCTTCCTCCTTTTCTTCCTCCCTCCCTTCCTCC
>Ga0102934_1003830_pt1 | contig 10148 bp, 7 predicted proteins | sample SalPonR2_A_D1_MG_FD_78175 | JGI IMG/M metagenome (GOLD analysis project Ga0102934, IMG submission 78175) | Salt pond soil microbial communities from South San Francisco under conditions of wetland restoration - Salt Pond MetaG R2_A_D1_MG | ecosystem: Environmental > Aquatic > Marine > Intertidal...
GGGATCAAAAGCCCAGCCAATTTCAACATTAGGACCGAGAATAGGGCCTTCAAAACCAAAATCCTGAGCACCATCGCCTTCTTCTAAATCGACACCATGCTCATATTTACTGATATTGACCATATTGTCATCAATGTGCCTGTTAATTATACTTTCATCAATATGCCAGATCAGAAGTCCTGATCCAGGTAGCCCAATATCATGACGGGGAACTGAAAGAAGGACGCCATTATTTGAAAATTTAGCACCGATAGAATCCTTGATAAGTGGTAAAAGAGAAGGATAGCTATCTTCATACTGATCTTCATTTTCCCGGTACTCACGATTTCTGAGTGTGTCCAGATTAACATTGTTATGCAAAAAATTGCAACGATTCTCAACTAAATAATATTCATCACTGTCAATTGGAATTTTCAACAATATTGAGTCTTGACCGCTTTCTGTATAGGAAACATTGATGTCAGGATGGTTCTTATTAATTGTCACTGGTTCTTCCCAGCCCAGATAGGTTCTTTCCCAGGCTGAAGGAAGTCCTGGAACCAGGCTGTTTAAATTGGCAGAGCCCTGGTCCATTAAACCAAACTTGCCAACTCCCGAGCCACCTGATGTATCAGATAAGGAGGGCAAGCCAAGATAGAAGCCCATCATGAGCGCAAATGTTCCATTCAAGCCAAATTGATATTCCTGCGGATTTTCCAGTTGCCCAAAAACCTCGTCCCAGTTATCATATTGAATATAATTTTGCGTTTCTGGAAGAATAATAGCATCGGTTACATAATTTTCGCCATTATCGACCTGGATTCCATTTTCCAATCCCAGATATTGATTAAAGTCTTCTTTTCCCATGTAAGCTGATTTTATGTCCTTTGGAGTCGGGTCCATTTCAATATTGTAAATTTGTCCCAATCCAGCATGAAAGATTACTACTAGATCATAATCACTAAAATCCACATTCGAATCAGCAACATGAATAGCGTCGTAAATTAATTCATTGAGCCGAATATCAACTGAATCCTCCTTTAAAAAGGGATGGTAATAGGCCATTTCTGATTCTAGCTGATAGGAATCTTTGGCTCCATCGGGATAAATTTTAGAATTGACCGTATCAATACGAACTGCGCCACCTGAAGCATGATAATAATAGTTGGCAACAGCTTTGAAATGATCCTGAAAATAATATTTGTCATGAGGAGGGGGATCAACAGGTAAAGGTTCAAGAATATCCATATCTACGCTATCCTTGGATAGGAGAAATTGTCCATTCCCGCTAGTAGCATCATTTTGATCGGGAGCAAAAGAGACTCGAATACCACACATAGTGATATCGTCCGCTCCATAGGATATTACTATCCCAAGGACAATAAATAATAGAAATAATTTATTTTTCATTCTAATTATCTAAGTCTTAGTTAAAAAGCAATATTCATTGAAAAGTGCATTGTATTGGCTCTAGGATGCCCCTGTTCACCAGCAGTATAGCCAAAATCAAAGCCCATACCGGCATATCTCAAACCAGCACCAAAAGTGGGAACAGGATATTTGCCCTTCATAGTAATATCGCCGGCTTTGTCATATATAAAGCCAACTCGTACTGCAAAGCGATTTGCATACCAGTATTCTATACCAAAATTGTGAACTAATTTTTCCAGTTCATTGCTCAATTTTCCATCGTCAGTATCACCATCTTCATCATCTTCACCAATACCATCGGCAGCAGAATCATGCAGGAGAAGCCAATCATCTACCCAGGAGGTAAAAATTGCTGTATACCAGGATTCAGAATGGGCTGCTTCATGCTTGGAATCAGCATTGTATTCACCTTTGGGGCCGACATATTCGCCCTCCTCATTGTAATAGCCAACTTTGCCGTCACCATCTATATCTCGATCAGGATACTTTGTAACCAGCAATTTGTTGAGATCATAAGCAATTTTGAGAGAATTGTGCTCGCCCTTTATTTCGTAATTAAGACCTAGTTTCAGATTGGTGGGCATAGGGTCGGCCTGAGCAGCATCAATAAAAGTGATCTTATTACCAATATTTTGGATACTTAATCCAAGAGATAAATTATTTAACAAAAATTCTTTCTTTAGATAGCCAATATCAAAGGCAAAATTGGTAGCATTTCCATCACCCTGTTCTGCTCCAGCTCCTCTATCTGTGAGATGCTGGTGAATCAATTTTACATTTAAGCCAAAAGATGCTGTTCTGGAAAGGCGTGTTCCATAGGATGCTGTCGCAGCCAGCATATAGGATCGAAATGTCCCCAACTTATTTCCTGTTTCATCGGTTCGGGTTTGCTCACCAAGATTCATAATAGTCACATTTCCACCAATAGTTCCATAATCCTGGAAATATTGTTTATATCCGATAAAATCGTAATAGAGATCGGATGCTAGATTGGGCAGCCATTTTGTGTGCATGACGGAAAGTTCCCGCTCTGACTGAAAACCTAATCCGGCTGGATTATAGTAAGTAGCATAAGCATCATCGGCAACAGCGCCACCGACTTCTCCCATACCACATGCTCTGGCGCCCGGTCTAATTAAAAGCCAGACAGCTCCGGCTTCACCCTGGGCAAAAACACTAACGCTCAAGAGCATTATTATAGGAATGAGTAATAAATATCTTTTCATTTTATCCTCCTGTTAATAATAAAAAACCGGCTATACCGGTTGTACCTCTCCACAAGTTTCATGAGTAGCAAAATTTTTAGAATAAAAACGGCTTATCAATTTCGTTTAATAGACCACCTCTGTTTAATACTCAAAAATTTAAGATTTTGCTAACCAATTTACAAGAAAATATCTCCTGTAATTTTTCAGCCCTTTTGCAAACTATATACTAGGAACCGAATGGAAAGTTCCCCTCTTATTTGCTGTCGAACTTATTAATTTGATTTCTAAACTCATTAAGGTCCCGAAATTTTTTGTAAACGGAAGCGTATCGAATGTAAGCCACATCGTCTAGATCTCGCAATTCCTGCATTACAAGCTCACCGATCAAATTGGCTTTAACTTCGGAGCCATCTTTGTTTTCAATTTCTGTCTCAATTCTCAAAACCATCTTTTCAATCTTATCAGCAGGAATAGGCCGTTTATTGCACGCTATTTGAATGCTTTTTTCCAGCTTTGACCTGTCAAAATCTTCTCTGGTACCATCGGATTTTATAACTTTGAGCGGAAAGCCCATCACATGCTCATAGGTTGTAAAGCGCCTATTACAGTTATTACACTCGCGTCTCCGCCTTATTGACCGGTCTTTTTGAGCGGAACGGGAATCGATTACTTTATTGTCCTGAGACCCACAATATGGACATTTCATTTTTATATATCCAATTTATCGTATAGAGGAAACTGGGCACATAATTCTTGAACTTCTCTATGGACCTTATCTTTTTCCTCTTTATTATCATGATTATCTACTACTCGATTAATTAATCCGGCAATTATTTTCATTTCCTTTTCTTTCATACCCCGGGTCGTAAGAGCAGGAGTTCCCAGCCGAACACCGCTGGTAACAAAGGGGCTACGTTTATCAAAAGGCACCATATTTTTGTTGGTTGTAATACCGGCTTCTTCCAGAGCCTGTTCTGCTTGTTTTCCTGTTACCCCTTTATTCTCTAAATTTATCAAAATTAGATGGTTATCAGTGCCTCCGGAGATCAAACTAAAATCATGGCGATTTAATTCTTCCGCCAGAGCTTTGGCATTTTTTACAATTTGTTCACAATAGGTTTTGAATTCCGGCTTCAGCGCTTCACCAAAAGCAACTGCCTTAGCTGCGATAATGTGCATAAGTGGACCACCCTGAATTCCAGGCATAACATTAGAATTAATAATCTCGGACATCATTTTTGTGCGCTTAGTTTTGCGGGTCTTGATTCCCATGGGGTTTTCATAATCCTTTCCCATCAGAATCAAACCACCACGAGGCCCTCTCAGAGTTTTGTGGGTAGTAGAGGTTACAGCATGGGCATAAGGGAGTGGACTAGGGTGGACACCTGTAGCAATTAAACCGGCGGGATGAGCCATATCAGTTACAAAATAGGCGCCAACCTCATCAGCAATTTCTCTAAACTTAGCAAAGTCAATAAAACGGGGATAAGCACTGGCACCAGCAATGATCATTTTAGGTTTATGCTCACGGGCTTGTTGAGCGACCTGATCATAATCAATTCTGCCTGTATTTTTGTCCACACCATAGGAAACGATGTTGAATAATTTTCCTGAAAAATTTACAGGGCTACCATGGGTCAAATGGCCACCATGATTGAGGTTCATACCAAGAACAGTATCACCGGGTTGCAGGAATGAAAAATAGACAGCCATGTTGGCCTGAGACCCAGAATGAGGCTGGACATTAGCATATTCTGAGTCGAATAATTTTTTGGCTCTTTCAATGGCCAGATTTTCAGCCTTATCAACTGCTTCACAACCACCATAATAGCGTTTCCCGGGATAGCCTTCTGCATATTTATTGGTCATTGTGCTTCCGGCGGTTTCCAGAACAGCATCGCTGACAAAATTTTCAGAAGCAATCAGTTCTAGAGTAAATCTTTCCCGGTTTGCTTCCTCTTTAATAGCTTTTAATATCTTTTGATCCTGTTCACGAACATTTTGGTAGTCCATAAATCCCTCTATTTTTTTTCCTGGTTTTATTAACTCTTTTTGTATTTTTTCTGGTTCCAAATTCTGTAAATGAAATGCTCCTACACCAGGCTAATAGAACCAGCTACAACAAAATCGTCATCCCAATCTAATACTCCAGCATTGCTCTTTCTGCAGCTCTCAATTTTAGAGTCTATAGATATTCTCGAAGTTTTAACTTTTTTCTGGGGCTTCTTCTACCCAGCTATAACATTCTTTTCTAGGCTTATAATCATTTCTGGCCGTACCATCCTGATTATATTTATTCATAAACCAGTCCTGGGTTGTGGGTATCAAGAATTCATTAAGACGATCGACTCTGCTTTTTACCGCAGTGAATCCGAATCCCATAGCTTTTTGATAATAGTCAAAAGCTAGTTTATAAACCAATTTATCTTCAAAGCCCGGCTGAGCACTACCACGGCAACTTTCTGCGCCTTCGTAATAGACATCACCGGTCAATTTGTAGGACAGGCCACATTCTTTTCTCGAGATAGCAGTTTTAGCCCAATCTCTAGCTTCGGCAAATTTTCCTAGACTGACATATTTTTCTACAATCTTTTTAATATTCTGTATGTCCTGCGGGGAAATCTGATTGGCAATTTTTTCCCAGGCTTTAATTGCTTCCTGGGGTTTACCAAGACTGTTGTAACATTCTGCAATTGAATTCCAGGCTTGATAATTATCCATTTCCAGATTGGTAACTTCCTGATAAACAAGAATCGCTTGCTGGTATTCTCCACGTTCCTGTAATGCATTAGCATAATCAAGACCGGTTCTAACAGATTTATTGTTCTCCCAGGCCTCTTTCTGAACAGTGATAACATCTTTACCCATCTTTTCCATTGCTGTCATTTTATCATTAATAGCCTGGTCATCTTCGGGATTTATTACCAAAATCTGATCGGAAAAGCGTAAGACCTCACGATAATTTTCCTGCTGAAAATTCAACTGTACCAATTTTCTTAAATATTCAATATTATCAGGATACATCTCGTGGAGTTTCTCATACTGCCTAATCTGCTGAGATGTCTCTCCCAGACGACCATAGACATAGGCCATATTTTCTCTTAAATATTCATTTTCCGGCATGTATTCCAATCCTTCCAGAAAGACTCCAATGGCTGAATCATAATAAGTAGGATTGTTTTTAGCCAGGTTCATATAAGCTCGACCATAATCTATATAAATATCTTCGGCATAAGCTTCGCCACAATTATTTTCGACCATTCTTTTAAAATTTAGAATTGCACGTTTCCAGTTTCTATTGTTATAGTAATTCCAGGCAAAGCTAAGATATCGGTCACACACATCACTATCATAATCAGTAGATCCCTGCTCTTCCTGATCCTGCACCTGAGCTTCTTCTCCGCCTTCTTGAGGGGGCGGTGGCACACATTGGTTAACAATTAACAGAGAAAAACTAAGAAGGATAAATAATGCTAAAAATACTTTTCTTGTCTTCATTTCTAACTCCTGCTCTTGGTTACTTTTGAAGGGCATTAAAAAACCACAAACCTCCACTTGTAATTTCAAGATCTATGGTTATTTTATTTTCTTTACCAATGTCTGACGATAAATATCCATCAGTTACAGAGTAAATCACGGCAACGTCTAATCTGCTAAATCTGTTGTAAAAAGGCAAGCCGAATCCTGCACTAACACCCATTTCTGTGGGCTTTTCATTATCTATTACATAATCGTTCTGACGATAATATCCTCCGATACGGTAATACATTCTTTCAAAAAATGTTGCATTATAATCATTGGAAGGACGTTGTTCCAGCCCAAGCCCGACCTGATAGGCATCCTGATATTCTCCCTGCCCATAGATAGAAAAATCAGAAAAGGATTGAGGCATATGAGAAACTACAATATCAGAGCTCAGCACTAGATTGGGTTTGAGATTTTTAGCAAATCCAAGCTGGAGTCTGGATGGAAAATTTATATCTTTATAACCTGTGGTATCTCCAGGTCCATACTGATAAGCAACTTTACGATCATACTGAAAATCCAGATTATGATCGTAATACAAGGCTATTGAATAATTGCGCGGTACCCTCCAATAAAGTCCGCCACCCAGTTGACGTCCTTTAACACTTTTGTTGCTATTCAAATAATAATTATTTGTACTAGTTTCAGTTCTCAGTCTTGAGGAATACTTACCAAATAGAAATTTGGCCACTAAACCTGCACTTAAATATTTCGTGACTCGATAACCACCACCAATATAAAATTCCGAAACACCGCCTTTGGTCAAAAAATCATTTTCATAATTTAAAGTTCCATTATCAAAATCAATAGACTCGTTAATTATAGTCTCTGAATTTGTTCTATAAAGCGGCTTTACACCAAAGGCAAGGCCACTATAATTTCCTAAAGGCATTTTTACAGTAAATCCGGTCAAATCAGCACTCTGAAATTGGCCATCTGCTTTTCCAGCTGTCATGGATGAATAGTTAAGTTCACCCTGCAGGGAAACTGTATAAAAGCTGTGCCATAAAGCCGGATTATAAGAAGTAATATTCAAAGAATCATAAACCGCTGACCCAGAATATCCCAGACCAGCCATCCTTGTTGTTGATTCAATATATTTTTTACCCAGACCATAACTCGAATAGAATGAATTCTGAGCATTGACAAAGAAAACGCCTAGAAAAATCAAAACTACCAGCACAGTGTTCTTGATATATTTTTTTTGCATATATTCTATCTAATTCTCTATTTTTTGATTAATTGTCATAATCTTGAGATCATATTTACGGTCACTGAGAAAGAAGCGAACAAAATCATGAGCATTGTCTTCGCACCAGATGGCAAATTGAAATTGTGCTCTACCATCTTCCATTGCTGCCTGAACAAAGCTTCTGACATCCATTGTTACACTACTATCTCCAGCATAAGCATATCGGATTGACCTGACCGAACTGTCAATATCGGCCAAAACAAATTCAGAATCAACATCAGTTACAGCCAGGGGCATCCCTACATTATAATCAACGATTTCTTCGACTTCCAGTTCCAATCGGGCTTCCGATACAATCGTATTCTTACCAAACGTTGTATCAATTTCTACAGGAAGGACAAAATAGGACTCCAGCCCTTCTGAAAGCATAAGACTGTCATCAATTTCAGACTGATTTAGATATTCTGTTACTGCCACATCTTCTGAAGGATCAATCTGAGCATAAAGGGTGTCTCCAGTACCATCTCGAAAACCAACCATTAGATTGAGATAGCTGCCATATTCAGTGGAATAAAATGATTGGATTAGACCCTGTGTTTCTCCAGCATGCAAATTGAAATTCAATTCTGTCTCTCCTGTGACCAGCCCAGCCATTTTATCAAGAGGCAAATCCACTTCTACATAACCTGAATTGGTCATAGTATCAGGAATAGTATAAGTGGTGATTTCCTCACCATTATAACCAGAAAAACTGACCTGACTGTAATCTGATTCTGACCAGCTTAGAGAATTATCAAAACGAGAGACAACCAGATCAATAGCAGTAGAATCATCGGTACCCTGCCAGAGTTGATCAGCGGTATTGATTTCCAGATAGACCTCTACCAGGCTATCCTGGGATAATGTATCAAGGCTGAAGTCAGAAAGATCATAATGCACCAAAGAAAAACAACGCACATTCTCATCCTGACCAAAATATAATATATGGTCATTGCCATTATCAGGCTCTGATGTTCTCCATTCCAGCGGTTTTGCCAGAGACATAGTGCTGTCATATTCAGTCAGCATATCATCTCTTACTAACCCTGGCAGGTTTTCATCACAGGAAGTGCTAAAAATAATGGCAATTATAAAAAATGAAAATATTATTGAATTGAAAATTTTATTCATTTGTAAATAGCTAGTTCTTTTACTAGAGTTCTTCAAGAATTCCATCAATTTCATTAGCAAGTTTTTCCCAGTCTTCTTGATTAGTGTTTTCCAGATCAAAACTCTGAATTTTGTCTTCATTATCGTTCAGTACCTTTTCGAAGCCATTATCTTCATATTCTTTCTTCAGGTCGCCGTCATGGTTGACAAACAATACTCTGTCAGAAAGCTGAATAGAGGCCTTTACAGCATCAAGGCTATCATCTTCAGCAAATTCTTCTGCAACATCTTTCAGGCCAATCTGTTCATATTGATCAAGACTGTATTTGCTCTTGTCGGATTTTGACATTAGAATCTGAACCAGTTTGACGCCTTCGAAATATTGGTCATCGAGCAAACCTGATTCCAGAAGCAGAGAAAGAAGTGACATTTGCCAGTCATTGCAAACAATTATGTCCGGCTTCCAGCGCAAATAGTTCAATGTGGTCAGAGCAGCAGAGGCAAAATATCCAAATCGGACAGAATTGGAAACATCCCCTTCTGGTGAATACAACTCATTCTTGCCGGTTGGTTTATAGTACTCTTCGTTCTCCAGAAAATAAACCTGAACTTTGGTATTGGGGACGAAAGCAGATTTTACGGAAGCGTCTACTTCTTCGCCCTGGAATTTCAGCTTCATATCGCGCAATCTGATTACTTCGCGCAAAATATACCGTCTTTCGCTGATAAAGCCGTATTTTGGCATCATTACTCTGAAGTCCACGCCATTCTCAATAAAAACATTGGGGACTTCTTTAGAATAAGGTGCTAAAAGGTAACTTTCTGCGAAAGGGACTATCTCTGAGGTTAGAAAATAAATTCTTTTACTCATAATTCCTTCATTTGTTTAATTGCCAGATTAACAAACTCACTATCAGGATATTCATCGATAAGTCTTTGAAAAATGGTTTTTGCTTTTTCCTTGTTCCCAAGCAAACGATAACTTCTACCCATATTATAAAGTGCATCGTCCTTTTTATTGCTATTATTATAGGTAAGTACTTCGATGAATTCTACGATAGCTTTATCAAATTGTTCCATTGAATTGTAACAGGCCCCGATCCAAAATTGAGCATTATCTGCAAGATCACTGGTGCTGTCCTGCCTAATGATTTTTCTATAAGCTTCAATTGCGGCTTCATAGTTGCCCTGTTTGTGATATTCGCGGGCCTGTTCATAATAGTCCTGAATTGAGCCAGGACTGGATTGTTCGGACTTTCCATGTTCTATGCCTACGTCCTGGTCAGTCATAGTATCAATCTCAGTTTCTTCAGGTGTTATCTGAATAGTTTCTGAGGATGAGTTCTGAGGGGACGAATTATTTTCAAGGAGGCTTAATCTTTTGTCCATGACATCAAGACGGTTTCGGATATCTTCAAATCCTGTAAAACCAGAACTATCAAGGGTATCTATTTCAGCAAATCCCTGATAACCTTCCAATTTCTTAATCTCCTTAAAAATTGCAATTAATCGGCTCATTTGTGTTGAAAGAGAATCAACCTTGACCTTAATCGCAGCCATTTCACTTTCTAGTGAATCAATTCTTTTCTCCATCTTTTCCGTTTTTTTATCATCATCCCCGAATAGAAAATTTCCCGCATGAAGAGAAAAGGAGCCGATAAAAA